>Ga0116227_10009795_pt1 | contig 17180 bp, 15 predicted proteins | sample S1TSphgellanicum_FD_89693 | JGI IMG/M metagenome (GOLD analysis project Ga0116227, IMG submission 89693) | Host-associated microbial communities from peat moss isolated from Minnesota, USA - S1T2_Fb - Sphagnum magellanicum MG | ecosystem: Host-associated > Plants > Peat moss > Unclassified...
GCTACCATCGCCTTCTGTTTTTTTTTTTTTTTTTCCTCTTCACTTTTGTGTAATAGACTTCTGAGCTCCAACAAAAAAAAAAAAAAAAAAAAACAAGAAAAAAGCTTGTCTGAAGCTTAAAGATGGCAGCAAAGTAAAGCTGGTGCAGGAGCTCGGGAGCTGCCGGAATTCAGTCCAGGACATCCCAGACTAGACTAGACGCAGCTTATAGGGTATGAACAGCACAGCTACTACTCAATAAGTCCAGTGAAAGCTTTAACGACAGCATTAGATTGTCCATTTTGAGTCTCGTCTGGAATGGATCACACAAGAAGTTGTCGAGGATCGGAAGATGATCAACCTCGAGCAGAATCTAGTAATCACCTGAGAACAACTACTTCTAGCTGGGGATCATTTGCAGTAGGGATCCTTGATCCGCGGCTTCATGGAGCATCAAGTCCTCAAAAACCACAAGTGAATTCCACGCATCAATATAATAATAGATCAGGATCGCGTTGCAGCAGCCCTGCAGTTGCATCTTACGCAGCAAAGATTTCTAGTCCAAATCTCCTCATGTGTAACTTGCTTATTGTAGGACTGTTGCTAGCATTTCATGATTCTGTACTGCACCCTGTGCAAGCTTCTTCTTCTTCTACTTCTTCTTCCCAACAGCTTCGAGTCGTAGATCAGGAGCGTGACTCGAGGACCATTCAACAAAATGTTCGTCGACATGAGATCAGTTGGTCAAGATCTTTACACCTGCAGCAACTGCCACCAGCTTCCATTTCTCCTGTCACCGAGCTCTTGGATACAGCGAGCATGCATAATTCTCGTCGTGGAGCGCCCAGCATGAGGGTGCTACTACAAAGCAACACTAGTAGCTCCTCGACGAAGAACTTCAGACCTTTGGCTGCAAAGAGCGACCGCGTCGACCCTCTCAACCACTTGAGGAAGTATCGCGATGGGTTTGATCTCAAAAACAAACACTACTGGGCGGTACGTATGTGCAGATCGTCCCCTCATCCCTCTCTCTATCTCTGTCTCTCTCTGTCTCTGTGTCTGTCTGTCTCCTTGGAATCGAGACAATTGCGTTACAAATCCAGGGATTGAGAGATGGTGCATGTCGGGGGGGATGACGGCAGTCGGTGATCTTCACAGGTATCTACGGATATGCAATCGCGGTTGCGTGGGCAATCTTGGGTCTGGTTTTGTCGCTCATTGCATGTTGCAAATGTCTTTGTGCGCGCCGTCGTCGTACCAAAAACCCACGAAATGCTGCCATTTACTGGATTCCTCGCTTCGTCGTCTGCATCCTCTCTGCTATTGCCATGTACAATCTCTCACCCCCCCCCCCCTCTCTCTCTCTCTCTCTCTGTGCAAGAAACTGGATTTTCTTTGTGCCGGATGTCAAGGATTATCAGAAGCATAGGTATCTTCTTGTGCTCGATCAAACTTAAAAGATCATCATCATCATCATCATCATCATCCTGTGCATCGTGCTGGGTGTTGCAGAGGATGCGTTGTGATACTGTACGTAGTCAGCAAGGAGTGCAAAACGGAAGCCTACGATGTGGAAGATGTAATCCTGGAAGCTGCACAAAACGCAACAGACTCAATCCATACCGTCTCCTCCAAGCTTGCCAGTGTGCAAGTCATACTGCAACCCTACTATGGCATCATGTCATCTGTGAACACCATTGAAGTAACACTCAACAGAACGGCAAACGATGTCCAATCCAAGGTCCTCACCAACAAGGAGACCTACAAACATGTCGTGCAAATCATGTATGTCACATTTCGTGTCTGGATTTTTTCTGCAATCTGAACTTGCTTTACCAATCTGAGCTTGTATTAGGGTTTGCTATCTGAGCTTGCATTAGGGGTTACAATCTGAGCTTGCATTAGGGTTTGCAATCTGAGATTGCATTAGGGTTTGCAATCGGAGCTTGTATTAGGGTTTGCAGGTTCTTGAGTGTTTTATGTGTTCTTTGTGTTTTATTCTCACTCACTGTGTTCAAAATTTCTGGCTAATGGCAGATGGATTGTGTTGCTGGTGATCATATCAGTGACTCTCTTTCTCATCACCTGTGGACTTGGTATTTTTCTCTTGCTTCTTTCTCTCACTATCTTTACCTTGTCTTTCTTCAAAAGCTTTTGCTTCCCAGTGATGTCAGTCTTTCTGTAATTCTTCTGGTTATGTCCTCAAATTTCTCTCAGGGTAATCTGCACCAACCATGACAGACCATATCTGTTTGTATGCATTTTTTTGTTTTCTTGTTGTAGTGAGAGATGATGGCACAACTTGTTTTCATGTTCTTATGTTCTGTTTGCTTCATTTTGTTTGTGCATTTCTTCTTCTCATCTTCTGTTTGATTCTTCTTTTGCAGCATCAACCTTTCTAAGGTGGAGAAGATTCTTTTATCTGTGAGTCTCGCTGCTTGCAGCTTCATAGTGCTTTCATGATCCTTTTACAATGGGCAATAGAGGACTTGCTTGATTGGCAGGATAATGATGTATTTTTGGCCATGTGTTTTGTATTGATCTGAGCTTGTGTTAGGCTTATGGAGAGTCCATAAATTTCATCTCAAGTTGACTCTCCATAACTGCAGCAGTGTTTCGCAAATCATGTCTCATAGATTGAGGATCACAAAGTCAGGTTAAGATTTGGTTCCTGTTTCCAAGAAAGTAAGAGGAGGATTGGTGGTGTTTTTGTTCATGAACAGTATCATTGTTCTGGCATGGATTATGACAACCTTGACTTGGCTCTCATTTGGCATCTTCTTTGCAGCACACAAGTAAGTAGTACTTTCCATCATCACTAAGGAATTTTTGTTTCTTTCCACCTCTGTTGGCAGCAGAGGTCAATCTTCATCACAGAATTCTGCGGGTTTCAAGGCAATTGAAACAGGTCTGGGATTAAGGACCCAGAATTTTTGTGGTCTTGCACTTAGAAAATGATGCAACTGGAGTATGTCCAATATTTTTTGTCCTTCATGATGTGTACCTGCTGCATTCCTGACAACAGATGGTGGGTTTGTGATGGGACTTGTATGAAACAGTGTGCTGTCAGACACTTGCTTATCCTTACAAGAATACCTGCAAGATCCAGCCAACACCACACTTGATACTGTGCTCCCATGTGCAGCTCTGGCTGCAGACAACCAAACCTATCTGACAACTCGTCAGGGCATGGATAACCTGATTAAACAGGTGCATCCTCTCAACCTAAAACCCTTTTCCTATTAAAGCTTCCTCTGTTTTTCTTGAATAAGAAGGATAAAGGGGGGATGTTGATTCAGTATGGAACTTATTCAGAAGCTTCAACACATATAAGAAAAAAGAATCAATTTGAATAAAGCTTGCCATTGGAATTTGCAGGAAAATCAAACATTCATGGCATATGCAGGGAACATCACCTCTCTTACAGGCTTGTGTGACCCAATTGGTCCAGCACCTGATTATGCATATACTGGCATTTGTCCTAACAATACACTTCCCCTTGGTGATTTGCAAGAAGTGAGTTATTCCCCCCACCTTAGCAACACACCATTGTTCGCTATACATGCACATGAGATCAAACCAGTTGTGTGGAGAGCTCTGTGTGTGTCAGAAATCTTGCATACCACAATTGTAGTTATGGGGAAAGTTTACTTCAAAACTTAAAGATGTGATGGAGAGTCCTGATAGGAAACCTACATCCACATGCAAAAATTGCATGTCAGTTTTCTGCAAGTTTATAGAAGTTCTGCACCCTCCTGTCTGCTATGGGACTATGTTTTCACCTTGATCAAAGGCCTGTACTGCTCTGCATTGTCTAAGAGAAGCTGAGGATAGGGAATTTATCCATGAGCTGAAAGGTGATAGGATGGGTGCCTGGCAGGTGATAGCGCCCTTGGTGTGCAATACGACCGGTTCAGCATGCACAAGTAGTGGTAAATTGATCTCCGAGCAGCAAAATGCCTCATTCACAGATCTTAGTCAAGGTAAGCTTATGCATTCACCCAAGTCTCCTCCTATATTTGGAAGCAGAAAATTTCTTCTTTTACAAGATTATCCTCTACGGATCAATGTTACCTCTGCAACCAAAAGCAAAGATGGATAATCCTGTGCAATACATGTACCACAAGAGATGCTGTTTTGGTTTTGCTGCAAAACTCCAACAGTTGAATGTTTCATAAACCCAACTGGAATTTTGTGCTCATGGATGGGTGATGCCTATGGTGGGTTTGGGGGATGTCAAGCAGCTGGTCAAACCATCCTGGACACATTCCCAATACTCGGTGCGCTCACAGACTGCTCATTTGTGACAAACACCGCATCATTGATAGTCACACAACGCTGCAAAGCTGTGAACAGGGCTGTCAACCACCTCTGGATTGCATTTGTTGTGCTGTCCTCACTGATGGTATTCCTCATTGCATTCTGGGATGTTACCAATCGGCTGAATGTAGAACAACACTACCTGGCAACCATTATACCCCAGGATGCAGTCCAGTATTCTGGCCCTTATAATGCAATGGTCAAATAGCATTTTCAACACTGTCAAATCAACATTTCAAATCATAGAACGATCACATACCAAATTCACAAAAGTCAGGACATCAAGGGTCCTATAAATACATAGGAGGTAGAAGTGCAATTAAGACTGAACAATCAGTCTTTCACTCACTCCACAATTTGCATGTTTTTATGTGTTTTTGTGCAGCCTCATGGAATGGCAGCAGCACTTAGTACCTAGTCAGTCAGGACCCAAAACAGTACAGTAAAATCCCTCTGCAATTGAGCAGCAGTTAAAGATTTGTAATGATCAGAAGCATTATTAAAAGATTGATATGAACCAGGTTATTAATCCCAAGACAAAACCCTCATTGGAAAGGGAAAAGATTTACTAATCTTTTGATTACTGCAAGTTTGAATATTGCATCAACTAATACATCCAGTGGAATTGCCTGCCACTGTAATCAAGAGAAATGGAGGCAGTATCAGGACCAGTGAAAGAAAGCCTTCCACCTCTAACCCTGCACCCTTCTTCTTGTTCAACTGCAGCTGCACTTCCTACATTGCATAAAGTTTCAACATCCATTGGAATCAGTACATGCTGAAGCCCATTAGCACATGATACTCCCTTCATTAATTAAGGTTTCCACATCTGTTGGAATCAGTACATGCTGCAGCCCATTAACTGACAAGTTTATGGCAGGGTCTTCCAGAATGCCAAAGTAGCACACCAATGCCAGAAATGCGTGGCCTATTACAGTAATGATTCCACTTTGCAGAGTTTGATATGGAAGTAGTGCAGAACAAAGAGTACAGGGCAGATAGGCTAGACACATCAAGAAGCCAATTGAGCAGAGGTGAGAGGCCATGCATTAGTTCATATTGTTGTACCCTCCAGAGCTCTAGAACTTCCTACCATGCAAGTAATACCAGTTGAATCCCATACTCCACTCTTGCACAGCAGACAAAAACTTTTTTTTTGCTTCAAACTCTTTGTAAGAGAAGTCACACGTTCCAAATTGTTTGATTGCACAGCTGGTGTGCAAATGAGAAATGTAGAACCTCATAAGAAATCCCACCACACTTGAGAGCCTGAGCGGGTGGTAGGAAACAAGTCACCTAACAAGGATTATGTATCTAAATACACCCACAAAAACAGACAAATGGATATGAAAACCTATGCCTTGTAACTGATAGGCACCAAGGTTTCTTGCAATGAGCTGATCTGCTCCTCAACACGCTTTGTAGCCTTGAGACGAAGCTGGATCAGCTGCTTCTTGCGCTCATAAAACACCTTGGACTTGGCCTTCCGCTTCTCCTCCAATTCCTGTACAGAAATTCAAGCAAGTAAACCCAGATTGTCAAACAAATGCAGGTTAAATCTTTCGCCATTCCACATTCATATCAACTTACAACCATAGCCCATCAACTGAACAAATCCTAAAGATGACTAACCAGGGAGGCCATCATCACGTATCAGATTCAAACTCAGCTGCCAAGGTTTCTAACACCCTCTGTGTCAACTCTACACAGATTACAAGAGAATAAAAATATATATACCTTGATGGTGTCATAATGATGCCAGCCAACCTCAGTAGACAGGCGGCCCAACAAGCAGAACTTGTGCCCTGGCTGCAACCTCAATACCCTGGTATACACACACATCCAACCATAGTCACCAATGTCAACAGAACAGGAGCCAATTTGCTAGAAGTGTGCAATAACCCCTGGAACATCAATCCATTAAGAAGTGATGGCATATCTGGCAGCAAAAGAGAATAAGAAAAACACTCATGAGACTCTAGAAATCTCCATACTCACAACTAATAATAGAACCAGAACTACAATCAAAGAAGGAAGATCAGGAAGAAGGAACTCACTTGAGTGCATCAGGAATCACCATTCTCTTTATCTTGTCATATGGAGCAGGAATACCCTCAAAGGCCTTCAGGCGCTCCAATGCAGCTGCTCCACGCTTCGTCTTGTGGGGAATCATTCTGCAGCAGCACAAACAAACATTGCATCAGCGATTGGTTGAAGAAGCAAAGGATTTCCTTCTCTCATGAGAGACAAGTCGGTGAACACCAAACCACAAACATCAATCCATCAATTAATCTCATACCGCACTGCCACCCCTGCCAAAAAACACTTGACATGACATGTAATCCTCAAAAAGGCTTACAAATACTCTAGTAACGATACAAGGAAAAACAAGACTGACTGTCCTCATAGAGGCTGGATAACTCACCCCCGGATGGTTCTCCAGAGAATACGTGCCGGTGCACGGAAATGAATAGGGCCCTTGCTGGGCTTAGTGTTCATCCTCTTTCTCAGAAACCTCAAGTACTTCATCTTCTGCCTGACAAGTCCGCCAGACAAACATATCTCCTCGCATCGCACTACCACCTGTTGTTCCCAAACAACCAAAAAACGCCCTCCCTCACTCTTATCTAACTGTCCTCAAGCGACAGGAAAAGAAATCCCCCAAAACCCTCTAGCGGTACTACCATATGCCATCATCTTGTGCACAAAAAGTCGACTTTAAAACACTGGCAAAAAGAAAGCTCGAGAATCCCGCTCAGCAAACAGAGGAAGAAGAAGAAGAAAAAAAACCCACCACGCGCTGACCGTTGAGAAGCTCCTTGGCAAGAATCGACGCCAAACGTCCCAACATATGATGACGCGCATCGACGACCACCACCTTGGCACACAGACCAGATCCCGTCACCATTGCGCCCGTCCTTTGCTTCTTGCTCTTGCTTACTTACAGCTCTGAAAACTCGCAGCGATGGCGATGGCGCAAAAGACCAACCTAGTCTTCTTCTCGCCGACTTGTTCCCAAACCCTTCTCCCCCTAACCTAAATCCCTAACCTAAAAGAAAGACAGATTCGGAAGAAACGAACCTGATCCTGACCTAGTGCTCGCTGTAATGCACCATTGCCCCCCTAGCCTACTTCGGTACCGAACGTTTCCCGAACCTGTCTGCGCTAGACAACTAATGCCGGTTGGATGTGAAGAATCTGGATGATACTGTCGTTGTTTTCATCTCTGTCTCATCCGATGGATGTGAACGATCTGGATGATAATTCCATGGTTTTCATCTTAGTCTCATCTGATGTATGTGAATAATCTGGATGATAATTCCATGGTTTTCATCTTAGTCTCATCTGATGTATGTGATTGATATGGATGATAATTCCATGGTTTTCATCTTAGTCTCATCTGATGGATGTGAAAGATCTGGATGAAAATTTCATCTTAGTCTCATCTGATGGATGTGAAAGATCTGGATGAAAATTTCATCTTAGTCTCATCTGATGGATGTGAAAGATCTGGATGATAATTTCATGGTTTTCATCTTAGTCTCATCTGATGGATGTGAACAACCTAGATGATAATGTCCTCATTTTCATCTTGTTCTCATCTGATGGATGTGAACAATTGTGGACAAACCCTAATTCTCCCAAACTGCCAAGCATGATACACTTACTAGCCTTTCTGCCCTTTTGGAATGTCCTGTGTAGACAAGCAGGACGAGTTTGGAAGCACGATGGGTACGAAGCAGTACGAAGCTTTGCACTAAAGGTTTTTCAAGTAAGACAAATCATAAACCCTAATTTGCAAAACATGGAACTCACACCACCACACACAATACGTACCTACTTGCAACAAAAATGTGCATTTTACATTCAATGTCTATTTGCTTTTGTATCATGTTCTAGATTTCCAAGAACAACGTTGACACAAGTCACAACTCAAAAGAGAATCAAGAGCTAATGATAAATCATGACACTTGGAATGAGCACTTTTGTTGCAATTGCAATTTTAAGAGATTCATATACCTACTTACTTACTTGCAATAAAAATGTGCATTTCAAGTGTCATGATTTGACATGAGCATTTGTTTTTCTTTTGGGTTGTGACTTTTTTCAACTTTCTTCTTGGAAATCCAAAACTTGGTGCAAAGCAAAGAGACACTAAATGTAAAATGATTGTGTATCCACTACGAGTTTAAGACAAACATCTAGTTGTCTACTTGTCTATTCTTTAGATAATGGGTATATAGTTGAAAGCAATTATTTGTTTTGCAAGTTATTTTGTCATGTCCTTGTTTCAATAACTTATTTTGGAAAATGAAACAGCAAAGTACAAAGTGAAATTTAACGGGAAAATCTTATATACATGGGAAGGGGAACCTTAGAAGGAAAAACAAAATTATAGTTGCAAGAAGCTTTGTGTTTTGCTAACACTAAATCTAACATAAACATAAATTCTAACATAAAAATGGTAACATTAGATAGTAGCCCCAAAAAGGAGGCTACAAATCGATGGTAAGTTACCATGATGTTTTGTTAATGTTTCCTATAATTTTCCTTCTAATTCCCCTCATATCTTACCTCCACATTCTCCTCCACTCTCATTGACCCCCCTTTTCTACCTTCTTCCTTTTCTTCTTCTTCATTTTGTTATACACCTCTTTTCTTGTCAGTCTTACTAACAAAATAATAGCCTCAACAATGAAACATCAAACTCTACTATTGTTCAAGATTGCTACAAACAAATAGCACCTCCTTCACCAAGCGCTATGGATAATCCTTTGGAACATGCTTCTTCAATTTTGATGACGAGCAAAATGAAAATAGTAAGCAACCCTCTAAATTTAAATTACTTACCAAAATTGTCTTGTCATCTATCTACATTTGTTTGCAAAATTGAGTACTAGCAATTTTGGGTAGTGGAAATAACCAAGAAATAAAAGTCAATATGCACAAGTATAATTTGTAACTGAAAAAAACCACAAAAGGCAAAATTTTGAAAAGCAAGAAAACAATGTCAAAACTTACCATGAAGTGGAAACCTAGACTTTTGATATTGAATTTGAAACCAAAACATTGCTTGCAATACCTAGAAAACAAACAAAAGAAAATAACAAAATTGCAAAATAACAAAGTAAATTACCTTCAAAGTGTCATTGTGAAGTTTTTTCTTTGAAATTTCACTGATATGCTTTTATTTTAAGAGTTGCTCTATTTGGGTCACTAAGCATAAATCATTATCATATTGCAAGGGAAAGGGCATAAGACAAGGTGGAGAAGAAACATAGTTTTATTCCAACTTGGAGTGTTGAAATGTTGAAAATCATGTTTGTTGTTGGAGTTTCATATCCATATGTTGTGCATGTGCCAATGGCCATGGTTCATGCATGGTGATGTTTCATTTGTGTTAGCTTGTCAAATGTAAAGCATTGAGTTTTATAAATTGGAATTGCATTTTAGTGTGCCCTATTCATGTTTCATGAGATGATGTTCAAGTTCAATGGTTATTTGGTATACCTTTTAGAAAATTGCAAGTGAATATTTTTTATATGTAGTAGTAGTTCACTAATATGTGGAACTTTCACGAGATCTTGCATCAAAACTATTTACTATAAGATTATGATTTATGAGCCTTGAGCTATAGCAATTTCCTTGTTTTAGACATGATCAAATGTGGGTGATGGAAATTATTGATGGAATTGCATGTTTGGTGACCTCAAGAGGACAAATAATTGAAAATTTAACTGGAAAAATCTTTAGTTTGAAACTAGAAAGTAGATTGCCTAAATTTCACAATTTCTAGAACTAACTAATTGACCATGGTAATAACATTATAATCCTTAAAAAAAGGATGTGGTTTTTACAAATAATTTTGTTGCACCTTTTAACAAGACTTTGCAGCTACATAATAAGTAGTTGGAAAATGGTTAGTAAAAATGTTTGGTATTACATTAACTTTCAACTTTTTTTTTTATCATAACAACATTGGCCCATGAAAATTTTAATTCTTAATTTAATACTCATGAACACATACAATTCATGAAACACTATTGTTGCATTTTTCACATAATTTTTAAATGCACATTTTGCACCTTTGATTAGGAGATAAATGTGATTGAATTTAATTCACATCGCCAAATATTAACCTTCCAAAACATTTGAACCTTAGGTTTTTGGTGGTTCCAAATGACCTTCAATTTTAGGTTCCTTTGGGTTCCTTAATAAATAATGAACAATAAACTTTCATTATAGTTGGGTTGATTATTGTAAACAATGTTTAAATAATTTTAGTGGTGAATATTATAACGATGTATATAATAATGTTGTTAATGAATGTAATTGAAACATTTTTAAGAATACCATAACATGGTGTCTTAATGTGTATTCCATATAACATTTATGCGTTGGATGAAGTACATTCATGCTTAGGGTGTAGCATTTCAATACAAAACATACATTAAGTAACCCCATCACACCTTTGGAAACCCTTGTTTATGATTAGGTATTTTTCCCATGGAAAATATGCTTATAAAGGTCATAGACATTCAAATTTTGAAATTTGAAATCTTTTTTTTTTGTTAACTAATTTGATAATTATGTTAGTAACCTAAGGTTACTTATGAAAGTAATATTTTCAAATGTCCACATAAAATATTGTCTAAATGTATTTTTAACCCAAAAAAGTGTCATACATATGTAGAAATATGAATAATGGCAATTAAAAGCTTGGATTATTTTAAATTGACCTTAATATTGAATATTTATGTAAATTAATTGTAAGGTTATGTCTTTATTTTATGATTTAATTTTGATTATGCTTGAAGCAATGATAAATGCATATTAAATTTGTTTAAAGATGAAATGCTATAATTTGAAATTTTACATCTTATGATGATTGTTATTGATGTAGTGTAGTGAAATTTGTAGATGTAAGAAAATCACCATTTTATTTCACCGATAATTAAACCTATTTAATTGAACTTGAGTACTTAATTAATTTGATTCAATATTTAGAAATTGTGTTATCTCATGATCACAATGCACACAATCCTATATAGAATGTTCAATTTACAATATGAAGTTTTAAAATCATAATTACCTTATGGTATGGATTTTGAAAATGGGTGCACTTCAAACAAACAAAATGCACATTTAAAAAAATACTCATTGTTGTGCAATGTCATAAGAAAAGACACTTGCAACACATATGTATAACTTAATGTGTATTGACTTCATTTTAGGCCCCAACACATATGTACAACTTAATGTGTATTAACCTCATCTTAGGCCCCTTGTTTTCCAAATGTTGTTGATCTCTCTTCATTTGTCTTTTTCCCCTGTTGCTGTTTGATTAATGCAAGGTGGTCTCTCATTTTTTTGCCTTCAATGTTTCTTCTTTGCTCTTTGCATGCAATTTCTTTGTTATTGTTATTCACAATTTTCTCTCCTTTCCTCCTTTGATGCTTCCTTTTTTGCAACTTGTGGCACTCACTTCTTTGTTATTGTTATTTCATGAAGAGTTGTTTTCATTGGTTATTTGTTGTTTCATTTTTGCTTTGCTTCCATCAACAAGAAGTCACTTGCTTCATTGCTGCCACCAACTCTTTACACTTCATTCTTTTCCCTTATTATTATTCACAAGGTGCAAGGTCTTTTTATCTCTTTTGGCTTTTGATTTGTCTTTTGTGCTCTTTGAATTCACTTTTTTTTTTGTTGCTATTTCGTGAAGAACAATTATAACCTAAAAAAAATGTCAAATGATTTATGTGGATGAAGGCTACAAACCCTAATTCAACTTAGTGGTTGAGCTGATGGCGGCTTGGTGATTCAAGGGCGTCGAAAAATTTGTTTATGATTTGTTTCTATAGTTGGTTTGTTTTGTTGTTTTGCAGGTTATTGCGAAAGGATCTTGGTGGGTTGGTTTCTATGATGGAATGTAATCCCAGCTGCTCAATAAAAACTCTTCATGAGCTATGTGAATCACAATTCTACAATGAGATTTGCAGGAAGATTTATGGGGAGTGAAGGGATGAGGATTGGAGGTGTATGTATGATGTGGGTTGAAGAAAATAGGATGGGGCTGGAATTCTGGTGAAAGAGGAAGCTAAGTTCCTAGACTTTTATAATATCTAACAAGTGTGTAGTCGATTGAAATTGGGTGATTAACTAAAGATTGAACTTGATTAAGATTGTGGAACCATAAGAACCCTAGCGCTTGAACTTTTGTTGTGCCAAAAGTTATAGGAAAAGGTCTATAGATCTTGCATGTTTTTAGGGACCAATACAAGGGAGATGATGAGAGTGTCAAAGATTTCTATAGTGGTTGTTGTGGTAGCTCATGTTTGATGACTTTGGGGATTTTGAACTAATTGTACAATGTGTTTCATTCTGAGAAGAATACTTGTTGCATTATGGGAGTTCCAGGGGTTTTGGGGCCGAGGGGATATTGGATAATAGAATTGATTATACTCACTGAACCTACCCTAAATCTCTATTTAGCCTCTGAGGGGAACCATGTGAAATTGTAAAATTAGTCTATGTGGGGTTTCTAATGTTGGGTATGAGCTACTACTCCAATGAAACAACTTGTTGACTCCTAGAGAGAAAATCGAGAGAAAATTTGATCCCTTGTGGTCCATAGAATTAAAAAAATAAAATTTAAGTGTATGTAAGGATTTTGAAGAAGAAGCAAGATTTGAAGCAAATCTTTCTATCTCAGTAAAAACTTCAACAATATACATTAGTCTATGTATGCCTAGCATTGGGGGTTTACACAATGAAGAAAGTATGTCCCCTTTTCTTTTTGGTGACACAATCTTCACTAGAACTTTGTTTCCCACCAAACCAAACTAAATGTGACAAACATGAATGCACAACCTTGTGAATGTCACTAACAAAAGATCAAATTAACACCTTCATCATGAATGAAATTGACTAATTGTTGTTACTCCCCACTAAATTGATTAGCTTTTAATGATGGACGTAGTAAATTAAATTGAATAACATTAATTTGCTCAAAAGTTAAACCAATACAAAAATATGCATCTTGAGTTTATGTTGCATTTCTACAAGTAACAATTCATTTTCAAAGAAAAATAGTGGTTGGTTTTATTATCACCTTTAAAGAAATTCACAACATGAAACTTGTGAAAAAAGTTTTTCATAAATAGAACAAGACCTATGTCTTTTGATAAACAAAAAATAGCTTGGATTCATTTTTTTTTAAAGGATGCACAACAACCTTAGTATGACATAACAAAAATGTCATTAACAAGCTCTTGTGATTTCTCAGAGTACATGCATACACCTAAAATAACTTAACATCTTCAAACAATACCATTCCACTTTGGAAAAATTGAAGGTGTGGGCTTGATATCTTAAGCTTGAAATTTTCCCAAATCAAAACTTATTAAGGCTAAGCATGAAATTTGATTCATAGCTTCATTGGATCTATTCTCCAAAAATACTCATTAAAAAAAGCAAAAATAAGCTTAATTCTAAAGAGAAAAAAAACTAGTGTATTGACAATTTTAGTATCATTTTCAACATTGGAAATCATGGCTCCTTCCTATAGCTCTAAAACTTCATCAATTGTTAACCCTTGTTCCCAATACCAAATGGGTATGAAAAAGATGTCTAAAAAACCAAAAGATAATATTTTTCACACCTTTAATTGCAAAAGAAAAATTGCATATATAGAAGGATCACCTTGCTCCATTACATTAATATGAGATGGTTGATGATGATGAGGAACCTTCAATGGAGAAGTGGGAGAGGGATGAGGTGGGAGCTTTACTTGAATGGGTGGTCCTTGGAAAATGGGCATTTCAAGTATTGAAGAAGGTTTTTATTGAATGTTATTACATGATGGTTCACAACCATCCTTCTTGGCACCACCATATTTATATTCAACATTACTCAAGTATTTTCTACCTTTAATCTTCCCATACTATATTCAAACTTTTTGTTTTACAAACCCAACCCCAAAACCAATTCCTAACATTATTGTCATGCACACATTTCTACCCCTCTTCCCATACAATCTTTGACATTCTTATCTTGCAATCAATCCAAGCCCATAATCAATTTTGTTTTTACTATGATGCACACACAAATAAAAATTGGGTACCACACATAAATGTTATTTAATTTGAATGATTGATTGACGAACAAGATTCAAAAGCTTTAGTTTCAAAGGAATTGTAAAAATACCACAATGCGCTTTTGATCCATTATATTCATACGGTGCATAATACTTTATGTGTCCACTTACATTTGATGATTATGAATTTGGGTTACAACTTCGTCCCTCTTTCTCTTTCTTTGTTTATTAAATAACATTTTTTTCATTACAAAAAATGTTTCTTTTTGTTTGCATCTAACAATTTTTTTTTTTCATTGCCCAAGTATTTTTTAAATTTTCACTTAATGAAAAAAATTCTTCATGACCCAAGTATTTCTTTCTTTGCATCTAACCATGTAATTTAGTTTATAAATTTGAATATCATATTAAACCTTAGTTAAGATCATGAAATATTAAACAAAAAATGCATGATCAATTAACACAATGTCTAAAAGTATGTTATGAATCAATTCAACTTGATGTGTAAATCTTTGATGAACAGTCTGAAATTTCTTACACAAGTCATCAACAATGACCAAACAAGCGTGGATTTGTTAAAAATAATAAATTTTGAACTTGATTAAAATTTACAACTTGTGGAAGGATCATACTTGGTCAAATTGTTAAAAATCAAGATTTAGCACATGTAAATCATGGTGCAAAGAGTTTTACATGCCATTAACATCCCAAGTTTTTATATGGAAACACAATGTACATGTTATTGAAGCTCAAAAGGTGTGGTTTCTTGTCGAAGCCACAAAAATCAAACCTATTGTACGTAGATTAGCAAAAATGTGCATTGGTGTTTATTACTTTATGTATTGTAGGTGTAGGTAATATTAATAGTTAAAAGAAAAAAACTCTTTCATTATGATTAATAATTATTCAAGCAATGCCAATGATATCACTTTTCATAATTAATCAAGTGTCATTGCCCATCATGCATTAAAATAATTAGTATAACTCTTTTAAATTAAAAGAAGTCATGGTTAAAATATTAAAAGATAAATTACACACCTTGAAAATGAAAAAGAACATTAGAATGTCACATAAACAACTATTTGAAGTTGTACTCAAATAGTGATTTTCCACAAGTGCACTAATTGTGTTCAAAATGAAACAATTTTTTTTTTCCAATAAAAACTATGATTTCAAATTACAATATTTTCATAAATTATTTAGAAAGATAACCATCTATATCTTTTTTCAATTTATGTTAATTGATTGAAGACAAGAGGAAGTCTTAATGAAAATCAACAAGTCAACTACAAATAACATGTTTGTGTTTTAAGTGGAAGAAAACCTCCTTAAGTTGCAAGATGAAAAGAATTGAAAACTATTCAATGAAAGGATGGATCAAGTCATTCAAATGTTAATGCTAAGACAAAAATTAATTTTTTCTACAACAAATTTGGATATGGAATAAAAGAATGTATAATCAAGTTTGTCATTAAAGCAACTAGTAAAAAACTAAGTGACGATGGTAACCAATAGCGACAAATTACAAGTTATGTTATTGCAAATGAAGGTTGTGGATCTAATTGCAGTATATTATGTTGATGTTATTCATATAAACATACAATATGACAAACATAAACTCAACAACATGTGAGGTCAAACAAGTTAGATCTATAAAAATACAATCTTATTCATACATTTATGGTGTAAGTGAATTTGTAACCAACCAAGAAAACAATTTTAAAAACTTCACATTTTACACATGATACCTTAGGTTTAAGAACAAATTATTAGCCAAATGATTTTATCAAGTTGAAGCAAAAATTATTGCATGAACTAATCGTGCATTTGAAAGATATCAATATTTTTAAAAACAAAAAAATGTGCCTTTAAATTTGATACATAAAAGTTAGAAATAAAACACAATTTAAATGTAGTGTTTTTGTTAACCCCATTACCTATACAATGTAACAAAAGAAAATCTATGACACCAACATTTGACCATATAACCTTGCATTAGTCATGTTTTGAAGGCAAGCAACAAAGACAAAAAAATCTTAAAATAAGAAGCACTTAATAGCATTGATTGAATTCATTCAATTAGACATTTTGCAAAAATTCAAACCCTAAGACATTCAAGTTATATCTATTTTTTAACATTCATAAATGATTTGTTTCATCATACCATGGTCTCTCTATTGAACAACAAGTTTGATGTCTTTGAAAAAATTGCAACACAATAAATCAATTGAAACTTCATTAAAGAAAGAAATGAAAATCTTAAGATTAAATAAGGATGATATAGTCAATTCAATTGGTTAAGGTGCTTCACTATATACTAGTGGGTACCCGTTAATTGTTTCAACCAATTAATTAATTCAACCCTGTTTTTTTCTCACAAGTTTGGCAGCAATACTTTCTCCTTTCTCATCAGGATTCATAAATTTGAACACATTTGATTTGTGGTCAGGTGGGTGTGAGTTGAATTCGACCATCTTTGTTTTCTTCACCAACTCCTCCTCCTCCTCCTCCTCTGCAATTGTTGTTCCAACAACATGATGATTTTTTTTCAATCTTCAATATTGTTGAAATGTCCAAAAACAGGATGGATCACAACAGCAAAATCAAACCCACAAATTGACAAAAGCAAGAATCAAAAGAGAAAAAACTGCAGTTTCTTTAGAAGGGTTTACACACCATTTGCTTGGTCCTTCTTCAACTTGGTGTGCTCCTGTTTTTTCAAACCATCAAGCTTTTTCTTCCTCCATTCCTCTAGCCCTGCATGACCGACACGACGAACCACCCC
>Ga0116227_10009798_pt1 | contig 17172 bp, 12 predicted proteins | sample S1TSphgellanicum_FD_89693 | JGI IMG/M metagenome (GOLD analysis project Ga0116227, IMG submission 89693) | Host-associated microbial communities from peat moss isolated from Minnesota, USA - S1T2_Fb - Sphagnum magellanicum MG | ecosystem: Host-associated > Plants > Peat moss > Unclassified...
GCTCGATCGACGCCGCAGGCGTTCCATCCGACTGCACCATGGCGCACGAACCACCCGTTATCCCCGTGCAACCGCGGCCCGCTGCTGCACCGCGGCCCGCTGCTGCACCGCCGCCCGCCGCAAAGCCGCCGTTGGCCGCCCGCGAGCCCTCTAACGTGCCCGTCGCCGGCGGTTTGCCTGCCTACCCGTCCGATTATGTACGTGACGGCCGTGCCGGCGAAGTCTCAGTCGATTGCGTGATCGAGGCGACGGGCGAGCCGCAACATTGTAAGGTGCGCGACTACATCGGCGGCAGGCGGTTCGCTGAAGCCGTGGTCAATTGGCTGAACACTGGAAACGTCCGATTCCAGCCCTTCATACAGGATGGGAAGCCTGTTGCCGAGGAGCGACATTGGCATATCGCTTTTCCGCCACGGTGACCCGGTTTTTGTCGCTCTCGCCGACAATAGCGCCGTGGTACTCTGGCAACATACTGCAATTCAACCTTTATTACGTCCCCCTACAGTAGATTCCAGGCCAAGATGCCGCTGACGAGACAAGCTACTTCTCCCCTCCGACAGGTCGCGGTGCCCCGGCCATGACCAAGACGCCGGGCAGATGCCCAAATACCGGGACCTGCACCGTGGCCGCGCGCCGCCGGACGCTGCAGGTGGATCTGAAACAGCCCTTTATATGCCCAGCCTGTGGCACGTCCCTTGTGCCCCCCCCGGTCGGCACTTTGCCCGATCTGCGTCTGCTCGCAGGCGCAGGCGTCGCAGCCGTGGCGATTGTGGCCTTGGTGATCTGGCTGGTCAGCGGCAGGTCGCCCCCGCCGCCGCCACGCCCCGTGCCGCCGCCGCCGCATGCTGCTGCGGCGCCCGCGGTGCCGCACCCGCCGCCACCGCCGCCGCCGTCGCCGCCGATATCGGAAAATGGGTCGTCCGGGCCCGGCGGCCCGACCACCGTGACGATTCCGCCACAGCTCCTCCACCCTGCCGGCGGCACGCCGGCGACTTTGCCACCAGCGCCTCCCAAGGCGGCCGTGCCGCCGCCGCCCAAGCCACGCCATGAGCACCGCGTCGTGGCGACCGCCCGCAGCGGTCCGAAATTGCCGCCCCGTCCGGACATGCAGCCCCTCGACCGCAGCCACCCCGACTACCCGGAGCGGTACGAGGACAGCGACAAGACGGGGACGGTCACCGTCACCTGTATCGTTCAGACGAACGGCAATACGTCAGGCTGCAAAATCATCCACCAGGAGGGCGGGGACGCCTTCGGCGAGGCGGTCCTGCACTGGCTGGCCCAGGACACCACCCGCTTCCCGCCGCTTCTCAAGCACGGCCACCCCGCCGCCCAGCCTTTTACGTGGACGATCGAGTTCTTCCCCTGAGCGACCTGGCGTAGGGTGGGCTGCTCTGCAGCCCACCACCAGGCAAGGTGCGCCTTGCCGCTGCCGGTGCTAAAAGCCCGCCGATGACGACCCAGTTCACCAAAATGCACGGCGCCGGCAATGATTTCGTCGTGCTCGACCAGCGCGGCGGTGGCGAACCGCCGTCCGCTGCCCGCATCGCCGCGCTGGCGGACCGCAGGCGCGGCATCGGTTTTGACCAGCTCATCATCCTCGAGCCCTCACACGCCGGCGCGGATGCCGCCATGCTCATCCGCAACGCCGATGGCTCGCCCGCCGGCGCCTGCGGCAACGCCGCCCGCTGCGTCGCCTTTCTGCTGGCCGGGGAGAGCGGCCGCGACAGCGTCACGCTGGAAACGCCGGCCGGCCTGCTGGCCTGCACGCGCCTGGCGGACGGGCGTGTCCGCGTGGACATGGGCGCCCCGCGCCTGGGCTGGCGTGACGTGCCCCTGGCCCAGGAGATGGATACGCTCGCGCTGCGCATCCCCGGCGCGCCCGCCGCCCTCTCCATGGGCAACCCGCATGTCACCTTCTTCGTCCCCGACCTCGCCGCCATCGAGATCGCCAGCCAGGGCCCCGCGGTGGAGCACGACGAGCTGTTCCCCGACCGCGTCAACGTCGGTTTCGCCCAAATCATCAGCCCGCAGCACATGAGGCTGCGCGTCTGGGAACGCGGCGCGGGCCTGACGCTCGCCTGCGGCTCCGGCGCCTGCGCCGCCCTGGTCAACGCCCACCGCCGCGGTTTTATGACACGCGAAGCGCAGATCGAGCTCGACGGCGGCACGCTCATTATCCAATGGCGCACGGCCGACGACCACGTGCTGATGACCGGCCCTGTCGCCACCGTCTTCCGCGGCGAAGCCGATTTTTACCAATCCCCATGAGCGGCCGGGTTCTCAATTTCGGCTGTCGGCTGAACGCCTACGAGAGCGAAATCATCGAAACCCTCACCGAATCCCTCAACGATACGGTGGTGGTGAACAGTTGCGCCGTCACCGCCGAAGCCGAGCGCCAGGCCCGCCAGGCGATCCGCCGCACCCACCGCGCGCGCCCGGACGCCTCGATCGTAGTCACCGGCTGCGCGTCGCAGATCGCCCCCGCGCGCTGGGCGGCGTTGCCCGGTGTGGCGCGCGTCCTGCCGAACGGTGAAAAACTCAATCCCGCATCCTGGGGCCAGACCGGCCAGCCGGCCGCCGTCCATACCCAGCCCGGCCGCGCCCGCGCCCTGGTGCAGGTGCAGCAGGGGTGCGACCACGCCTGCACCTTCTGCGTCATCCCGCTCGGCCGCGGCCCGAACCGCGCTGTGCCGCCTGACGCCATCACCGCCCGCGTCCGCACGCTCGCCGACGCCGGGGTGCGCGAAGTGGTGCTCACCGGCGTCGATATCGCCAGCTACGGCGCCGATGCGCCCGGCGCCCCGCGCCTCGGCGCCATGATCCGCACCTTGCTTGCTGCCGTGCCCGAGCTGCCCAGGCTGCGCCTGAGTTCGCTCGACCCCGCGGCCCTGGACGAGGATTTTTGGGCCCTCATCGCCGACGAGCCGCGGCTGATGCCGCATCTGCACCTCTCGCTGCAATCCGCCTCCGCCCTGATCCTCAAACGCATGCGCCGCCGCCACAGCCCGGACCAGGCGTCCGACCTCATCGGCCGCGCACGCGCGCTGCGGCCAGGCATCGCCATCGGCGCCGACCTGATCGCCGGCTTCCCCACCGAGACCGACGCGCTGTTCGACGAAACCCTTACATGGCTCACAAGCCACGCGCTGCCCTATCTGCACGTGTTTCCGTACAGCGAACGCTCCGAAACCCCCGCCGCGCGCATGCCCTCCGTGCCCCACCCGATCCGCCGCGAGCGCGCCGCGCGGCTGCGCGCCGCCGGCCGCGCTGCCGCCGAAGCCTGGCACGCCCGACAGCTCGGCCGGACGGTTGAAATCCTCACCGAAGCCGGCGGCGGCGGCCACACACCGCATTTCGCGCCGGTGCGCCGGTCCGGCGATCATCCGCCTGGCGTTCTGCTCCACGCGCGAGTGACGGCCACCGACGCCGATGCGCTCACGGTGGAGCCGTAGGGTGGGCTTTAGCCCACCACCTCACGCCGGCAGAGCGCGCCTATCTCATAAGCGGAGGGTGCAACAAAAATGCAAGCGTTAGGCCATGGCACCGTGGACTTCTCAGAGGTCAGAGGCCCGATTGATCAAGTGTTGCGCTCATTTGGATTTAGTTCGCGGTCTAAACGCATGTGGCACCGGCATGTTGGGCGCGTGATACAAATGGTCCACCTCGATAAGTCTTCTTACGGCCCCCAAAATCGTCTCCACATATATTTCAGTTTTGATAATTTGGTTAACCTAGAGAGGTACAAAATTGGCGATTTTGATATTAGGTTGATTTTTGATAATCTACCCAAGTGCTCGGCTGATTTCAGAAGCGCACTGGATCAAGAAACGACCGGGATGGCGCGGGATGTTCGTGAGAGCGTTATCTACCAATCTTTGTCTGAATATTTGAATCCGATCCTAAAGCTCGCTGTTGACGAAAAAGGTTTTCGTGAATTGCGAAAGGCTTTTCCAAGTAAAAACGACCTGTTCATATCCCCGAGATTGGCCGCAATCATTTTCTCAGATATAGCAATCCTTCCACGCGGAGTTCCGTAATGGCCGGCTTCTTCTCCCGCCTCAAGGAAGGCCTTGCCCGCAGCACCCAGAAGCTGACAGGCGGCATCGCCGCTGCCTTCACCAAACGAAAACTCGACGACGCGGCCCTCGAAGAGCTGGAGGATGTGCTCATCGGCGCCGACCTCGGCCACGCCGTCGCGCGGCGCATCATCCGCGACTTCCGCAAAACCCGTTTCGGCACCGAAGTCACCGACACCGAAGTGCGCGAAGCCCTGGCCAAAGAAATCGCCGCCATCCTCGCCCCTGTCGCCAGGCCTCTCGTGCTCGATACCGGCAAAAAACCCCATGTCATCCTCGTCGCCGGCGTCAACGGCACCGGCAAGACCACGACGATCGGCAAATTCGCCCAGCACTACCGCGATCAGGGATTGCGCCCCATCCTCGTCGCCGGCGACACTTTCAGGGCTGCCGCCGTCGAGCAGTTGCAAATCTGGGGCGAGCGCACCGGTGCGGCGGTCATCGCCGGCGCCCCGAACGCGGATGCCGCCGGCCTCGCCTACACCGCCTTGACGAAAGCCCAGGCCGAGGGCGCCGACGTCCTGCTCATCGACACCGCCGGCCGCCTGCATAACAAATCGGCACTCATGGAAGAGCTGCAAAAAATCATCCGCGTCCTGCGCAAGCAGGATGCGAACGCCCCCCACTCGGTCCTGCTCGTGCTGGACGCCACAACCGGCCAGAACGCCGTGCAGCAAGTGAAAGTGTTTGCGGAGATGGTCGCCGTCACCGGCCTGGTGGTGACCAAACTCGACGGCAGTGCCCGCGGCGGCATCGTGGTCGCCCTGGCCGAGGAATTCGGCCTGCCCATCCACGCCGTCGGCGTGGGTGAACAGGCCGGCGATTTTCGTCCGTTCGATGCGGCGGATTTTGCCAAAGGTCTGGTCGGCAGCACATAGAACTGGAGGGCGGGACAGCGAAGCGCCTCCCGCAACTTCGGCCTCTCCGCCCCCCGCACGCCTGGCTTTCTACCGCTCACTCTATTTCGGTTATGGGAACATGGTGTTATGAAAGCACATCAACCGCGTTTTCTTACGGTCGGATCAGCCTGCGGCAGTTTTGCAGCCGGTCTCATGTTGGCCTGTGGTGTTGCCCACGCTCAGGAGGTTCGGCGCGACATCGCCTATGGGCCCGCGGCCGAGCAGGTCATGGACCTGTATCCGGCTTCACACGCGCCCGCGCCGCTTGTGGTGTTCGTGCATGGCGGCGGATGGGCGGGCGGCACCAAGAATGCCGGCAGCCGGCTCGCTTCGGTGCTGCGCGGCGATGGCTATACTGTGGCGTCCATCGGCTACCGTCTGCTCCGCCCAGGCACGACCATCCAGGACCAGGCGAGTGACGTGGCGCATGCCACCGCCTTTATCCTCGCGCGCGCCGGCGCGTTTGGCGTCAATCCGCAGCATGTGGCGCTCGTCGGCCACTCGGCCGGCGGCCATCTGGTGGCACTGGTTGGGGCCGATCCGTCGTACCTGCGCGCGGCTGGAGTGGGGCCGGCCGAAGTATCGGTGGTGGTGCCGATGGACGGCGTCTTCGATCTCGACAGGCCGGAGGAGATCAGCGGCATGCGCGGGGTGGCAGCAACCGATGAGCAGGGCTGGAAGGTGCTTTCACCCATTGACCAGCTTGGCACAGCGGCACCGCGGCCGGCCTTCTGCATCGTGCACGAGGACCGGGTGCCCCGCTTCACTGTTCAGGCCGACGCTTTCGTGGCAGCGCTGCGCGCGCATCACATGACCGAGGACGAAGAGGTGGCGCCGGGGATGAATCACGGCGCCATGGTTTTTCGGTTCGATGATCCCTCTACGCCGATAGCGGGGCTGGTGCTGCAGTGTCTTCGGCGGTTTTTTATGTAGAGGTAGGAAAGGAAGAACGTTCTTTTTTGAAAAAAAGAACCAAAAAACTTTTGATTGTTTGGAGCCGTGCCGGTCGGACCGGCGCGGCGCCCAACTGCCGCCTTGCAAACGTTATGCCGCCTCGATCCGCTCGTAACCGAACAGATCGAAATCATGCGCATAGATATCATTGATGACCTTGATCGCACCTGGAGTCAAAAAGCTTCGGTGCTGCCTGGCAAGAGGCCTGACGTTGTGCTTTTCGGCCGACCGCATGGCATCGGCGACCGCCGGCAGGAAAACCCCGAGCTTCTTCAGGCAATGCGGCCATTCCTCGACTTTCATGATCACATCTGCGTGGCATTTCGCGCCGATGTAGGCAAAGTCGGACTGGCGGAGGAAGTGCCGGTATCTGCCCGGATTCCGGTACAGGGACGTTTCGCTGATCTTGCAAATGAACTTGTTGAGCGCCGCGGTGTAGGCCGCTTCCGACGCAGGATCGCCGGATTTGGGCGAAAGCTCGCGATGGAGTTCGTTGAACGCCGACACCGTGCGCTCGTACGGATGACGGACGAACATGAAGCTCAGATAGGTTGACATTAATGCGAAGTATTGCGGGTAGCGGCTGCGGAACATGAACAGCGGCATATGCGCATTGAAGATGGGCCGGCCATTCCAGTCGTCGTGGGCCCAGAAGGCGCCGCCGGTGGTGTCGTAATCGGAGAGCGCCAGGCGCACCGAAGTGCCGGCACATTTGGGATTATGGATGAAGATGAAGCTCGACCGCTCGCTGATGATCATGGTGGCTAGAACCCGCGGACGGCGCGGCGCGGCGCGGCGCGTGAATGACTGATGGAGGAAACATGCAAATAAATCCATGTTAAGAAATGTATCTGCGGTCTTACCACGAGTGGGTCCGTGAAATCCAGCTTTTTGGCGGGTCCGATCCTGATGTCATGTCGCGCATACCGGATTTGCTTCCAGGCGCATGGCAGCGCCCCGCCACCAAGGGGGCAAAGCGCGAGGCTTTGGATCATTTTTTGAAATCAGCCACAAAAAGAAGCCTTGATGCCCCGAGTCCGGAGCCTTAAATTGACGGTAATGCCGTCCCGGCACTTGGCAGGAGCACACGGAAGTCCATGTCGGCACGTTGGCCCGAACCCATACGGTTCATCATCTGGGATCTCGATGAGACGTTCTGGCGAGGCACCCTGACCGAGGGCGGGATCACTTACCGCCAGGATGTTCATGATATTATCATAAAGCTTGCTGGCCGAGGCATCATCAGCGGCATTTGCTCGAAGAACGATCTCGCGCCGGTGCGCGATCTGCTGACCGAACGCGGACTCTGGTCGTATTTCGTTTTCCCCAGCATCAACTGGGAGTCCAAGGGGCCGCGTATCGCCAGGATCGTCGAGCAGGTGCAGCTTCGGCCGGAGACGATCCTATTCATCGATGATAATCCGATGAATTTGCATGAAGCGCAACATTTCGTGCCAGGGTTGCAGATTGCCGACGAGACGGTCATTGATATGCTTCTCGATGACCCCATGCTGCGGGGCAAGCAGGACGCGCAACTCTCACGCCTGGAGCAATACCGGCTGCTGGAGAAGCGCAAGACCGATGAGGAGCACGCCGGCGGCGATCCGCGGGAATTCCTGCGTGCCAGCAACATCCGCGTCAGCATTCTGCACGACATCGGGGACCACCTCGACCGTGTCGTCGAACTGATCAACCGCACCAATCAGCTCAATTTCACCAAAGTTCGGCTCCCTGAAGATGTGACGGAAGCAAAGGCGCTGCTGGCCGAGCAGCTTGCCGGCTTTCGCTGGCAAGTCGGTTTGGTCAAAGTCGTCGATAATTACGGCGACTACGGTTTCTGCGGATTTTATGCCTATAATATCATGAGCAGGCGGTTGGATCATTTCTGCTTCTCCTGCAGGACATTGGGCATGGGGGTCGAACAATGGCTCTATGCCCGGCTAGGGTGGCCTGGGATCCGTGTGCAGGGCGAAGTGCTCTCCAGGCTTCCGCAAGCGGACGATCCGCCGATCGACTGGATTGCTTTGGCCGCCGGGCCCGATTCCGATAGCGGCGAGCCGGTGAAAGACCGCACTCTGGGCACCGTTTACTTGCGCGGCAGTTGCGACCTGGCGGCCGTCGGGCATTATCTGGGCCTGGTTTCGGAGAGGCTCATCCAGGATTTCAATGCCAGCTACAACGGCATAAACCTGAGGCGGGATCATTCGATGTTCATCCGGCATACGCTTGCCCCGCCCGACGACCGTGGCATAGCGGCGCTTGCCTCCATCGGCTACCCGGCCGAGATTTGCCGGTCATTGCTGCCGCGGAGCGTGCAAGAGGCCGATCTGTTCGTGCTGAGTTTTTACGCTGACCTTCACAGCCTGTATCGCCACCGCGAAACCGGCGTGCTGACGCCCTTCTCGGCACCCGGGTTCGATAATACCAGGGACGTCACAACGCTCGCGGCCGAGACCGAGAAATATTTCGGCGCATCGGCCGCTCAGCAATCATTTCGTAATCTTTACGAAACATTCGATTATGCCGGATCGATTTCCGAGGCCGACTTCAAACTGAACCTGCGGCTCGCACTCGATATGATACCGGGCGACAAGCCGGTCGTGATCATCCTCGCCCTGGAGCCGAAATCAAGGCTGGACAGGCCCACGGCCATGATCAACCGCTGGATACGCGACATTGCCGTGCAATATGCAAATGTTGCCCTGCTCGACTTGAAAAGCTGTATAGAAAAGCCGAGTGAAATGCACGGCACGATGCATTTCGACCGCGCTGTGTATATGCGGCTCTACCAGGCAATTCTGAGGTTGGCCGCAGCGTTCCCGCAATGGCCAAAGGACGAGGCTGCCTGATGTGCGGCGAGCGTAGGATGGGTCAAGACCCATCATCTGGCGGCTTGCGCGGGCGATGATGGGTCAAGACCCATCCTACGGTACCCGCAATTTCGAATGCCGCAGCCCATAGGCCGCATACATTGCGCCGCCGATCAGAAGCCAAAGACCGAGGCGCCACCAGGTGCCGTTCGAGAGCGACAGCATCAGCGCCACGCACGAGAGCACCGCGAGGATGGGCGTGAACGGCATGAACGGCGTCTTGAACGGCCGATGCGCATCCGGCATCGTCTTACGGAGAACAAGAACGCCCGCCGATACCACGGCAAACGCCAGCAGCGTGCCGATGGAGACGAGGTCGCCCAGCAGATCGAGCGGGAAGACGCCGGCGAACAGCGCCGCGCCCACGGCGGTGACAATGCTGCCCACGTAAGGCGTTTTATAGTGCGGATGAATCCGCGCGAACGCCGGCGGCAGCAGCCCGTCGCGCCCCATGGCGTAAAAGATCCGCACCTGGCCCAGCAGCGTCACCAGCAGAACCGAGACCAGGCCAAAAATCGCCACTACGCCGATGCAGACCTGCGCCAAAGCCAGCTTGCTGCCCTGCGAGGCCAGCGCTTTAGAAATCGGATCAGCCACATCGAGCGTGTGGAAATCGGCGATGCCGGTCATGGTCATCGCGACACTCACGTAAATCACCACGCATACGCCGAGCGATATCAGCAGGGCGAGCGGGATCGTCTTCTGCGGATTCTTCGTCTCCTGTCCGAGCGTGGAAATCGAATCGAAGCCGACATAGGCAAAGAACAGCACGCCTGCTGCCCGCATCACGCCGGAGATGCCGAAACTGCCGGACGTGCCGGTATTGGGCGGGATAAACGGCACCCAGCGGTGCGGCTCGATAAACGGAATGGCCGCAATCACCACCGCAATGATCGCGAGAATTTTCAAACCCACCACAATGTCATTCACCTTGGCGCTCAGGCTCGTGCCGCGCAGCACAAGCCAGCCGGTGAACAAGGTGATCAGCACAGCAGGCAAATCGAAAAGCTTGCCGCTGCGCACGACATGGTCGTTGACCACGGCCAACGGTGCGCCGGTCAGCGCATCGGGCAGATGGATGCCGAAATCGGCCAAGGTCGCCGTCGCATAGCCCGACCAGCCGATCGCCACCAGCGAGCCGCTCATCAGATACTCTAAAAGCAGGCACCAGCCGATCATCCAGGCCACACCTTCGCCCATCGTCGCATAAGCGTAGGAATAGGCACTGCCGCATACTGGAACCAGGCCGGCGAATTCCGCGTAGCACAGGGCGGCCAGCAGACAGACAAAGCTCGCCAGCAGAAACGACAAAGCCACCGCAGGCCCCGCATGCTGCGCGGCCTCCGAGCCTGTCTGCACGAACAGCGACACGCCCACCGCCGAGCCCACGCCGAACGCCACCAGATTGCGTAAACCCAGCGTGCGGTCGAGCGCCGCGCCGGCGTGCGGGTCGGGTTCCGCCTCGTCCAGCATGCGCTCCACCGGCTTGCGCTTGAAAATCGTCAGTGCGGGCTGAGGTGCCGGCAGCGCATCGCGCAGTCCCAGAGGCGCCTGGCTCATCCGAAAGCTCCTACATGATGCGTCACCGCGGTGCCGATTTCGCGCACCAGCGAAAACAGCCGCTCGATCGGCCGGAAAATGGTTTCGTGCTCGCGCTGATACGACGAGGCAGCGCGCGGCCCGCGCGGCTCGGCGTAATCGCGATCGACGGAAGGGTCGGGGTCGTAAGGAAACACTTCGCCCAGGATCACCAGTGCGGCCGGCACGTCAAGCCGCAGCAGGCGCAGCAGCAGCGCCTCGCGCGTGGTGCCATGGCGCGGCGAGAATTCCGGAATGCCGGTGGCGAGCAGCCAGATGCGGCCGATCAGCGCCACGCGCAGGGCGTGCAGAAGCATCTCCTTGGTCGCCATCTCCGGCGCATGCGGCCAGGCTTCGCGCAGCCGCACGTGATCGGCCTGGATGTGGCGGAACATGGCCTGCGCCGGCGCCCACAGATCGAGCTGCTCGAGCGAGCGCGCGACCTCCGCCAACGCCCGCGCGCGGCCGGGACGGCGCGCGTGCGCGGCACGGTCGAGCCAGGATCCGGGGTCGATCAGATCGATCACCGCGCGCAGCACGTCGAGGTCGGAATGGAATAGCGCATGGGCCGCAAAATCCAGCGCCCGGCGGAAGCGCGGGCTTTGCTCGCGCATATCCACAAAAAGCTCGGGGTTGCGGCTCGCCGCCGTGCCAACGCCTTGCAGCGTGTTCGCGCACCAGCCGAGCTGTTGCAGGATCGCGTTGTTCGGGATCGCCCGCAGCTCGCGCGGGTGGCGGATGAAGGCCGGGCCGCCGACATCATTCTGCCGTGCCGAGGGCCGCGACCCGGTCGGGTCGAGCAAGGCCGGCCCGAACGCGCCGAGCAAGGAGGCATAGCCTGGATCTTCCACCAGATCCTGCATCGACAGGCCGACGGAGGAGAAAAAATCCGCGGCATAATCCGGCTCGCCGTAAATCGGGTCTTCGCTTGCCGGCAGCCTGGCAAACGCATGTTCGGCAATGCGCGCGATGGTGGAGAGCGCCAGCGCCGGCGTGCCGAACAGCAGATAGCCGTCGCCGCCCTGGAATGCGCTCTCCTCCCGCACCGCAATGCCGGCTTTGGCGAACGGCAGGCGCGCGACATTGGGTGACAGGTAACGCAAGCGGTCGGTCAGCGAGCCTGGGTGCGCGCCGCGGCCGATACTTTCCCCGTGCGTATCGAACAGGACCAGTTCGACCTCGGCCAGCCCGTGGCGCGTCATCAAGTCGGCGAGTTTCAGGCGCAGCCGCTCAATCAGGTAGCTGGCCGCCAGTTGGCCAACGTAGCGCCCGGAATCCGAATAGCCGAATTGCAGGCACATTTTTCCGGTCTGCTTCAGATAGGCCCGCCAATGCGGGCTGCGCAGCGCCTCCTCCAGAATGCGCGCGCCATGCTCCAGCGCTTCGGAGGTTTCGAACAGCGGGCTGATTTCGATGCGCTGCTCGATGCCGAACAGGCGCGCCAGCCACAGGGCGCAGAGCAGCGTAAAACCGCTTTCGGTCTCGGCAATGAGAAAGCGGACGGGCGCGCCGCCATCGATATGCTTTACACATTGCGCCACGGTCATGATGAGCTTGGTGGCGGAGGCCTGTTCGGCCAGCAGCGCGCCGAAATCCACAGGTACCGGCTCGACCTTGTCCAGCGCCTCGTTAATGCCGGCGAGGAGCGTGCGGCGTTGGGCGCGGTCGTCGGCCGCACTCTCCAGCCCCAGGCGCAGGCGCACGGCGTTGTGCAACTGCGAGGCATTGAGGCGCGTGTGCGTGTGGGCCAGGGACATGCCATGCGCGGCGAGGCCCGCGCGGGCGACGGACAGGTGCATTTTTCCGTCGGCATCGGCGGCCGCCATGGCGTCTTGGAACAAGGGGGCGAGCGGGGCAGGGGAGAGGAGTGCTGCCTCCCGGTCGCCCACCAGGGTCTTGGCGAACATCTCGGTCTGCACCGGGTCGGCGGAGGCCGGGCAGGCATCGATCTGGTTCTGCACCGCCTCGGCCGCTTCGGCGAGCCGTGCGGCGAGCGGTTCGGCGCCTTTCACGCTCTCGATCTGGCCGAGAACTCGCGCGATTTGCGCGTGCTTCATCACCAGGCGCAGACGCAGCGTGTCCCACCAGCCGATGTCGGTGCGGCCGTCGGTGTCGTAGCCGACCCAGCTCGACAGGATGATCGGCTTGGGTTGCAGCTCGGCCCAGCGGTCCGGCCAGCAGGCGCGGGCGGCGCAGAGCAGGGTGCGGGTGAACAGGTCCAGCGCGTCCCGCCCGTGTTCGATGGCGGTGCGGGCGGCGTCGAATTCCTGGCCCAAGCTGGGCCGTGTTGGGCGGTGGGTCGCAAATTCGGGCACGGGCGCGCCATTGGTGGCCGCTTCCGCCAAAGCCTTGAAGACGGGGGGCGGCACAGCAAAGGTCGGGTGCGCGGTGAAGACAGCCGCAAAACGGGTGCGCTCGACGGCGCCGGCAAAATGCTTGAAAGGGACCGGGCTGTCATTCGGGTCCGGCCGTACCAGCTTTGCCGCCAGGCCGGCGAAGCGCGCTTCGGCCTCCGCCGGTTCGACGCCCCCCACATAGCGCGCCAGCCGCCGCGCCCGGCCGGCAAATGCCTCGTCGCGCAAATGGCGGATCAGGCCGGTGAGCCGCTCGTCATCGAGGTCGCCCTCATCCATCAGCCGGCTGATGGCCAAAGCGACGGCCAGCACCGGATTGCCGAACGGATCCTCCTCGGCGCGCGCCCGTGCGCGTTCCGTCAGTCGCAGCAGATCGTCGGCGAGCGGCACGTCGTTCGACATGCGGCGAGCCTAGCATCACCTGTGCCAGTCACGGCAAGCCTCGGCTCAGGCGATCGAAAGCAGAGCCCGCGCCTCGGCCGCGGTGGCCGGCCGGCGCCCGGCTGCGGCGGCTGCATCGGCGGCGAGGCGCACCAGTTCGGCGTTGCTCGCCGCCAGCCGCTCCTTGGTGATTCGGATATTATCCTCCAGCCCCGTGCGCACCGCATCCGCCCCGCGCGCCAGCGCCCATTGCATGACACGCGCCTGTCCCGCGCCGATGCCCGCCGCCGTCCAGGTCGCGTGCGGCAGCACGCGGCGCAACTCGCCGAGCAGGATGTCGAGCAAATGCTCCTCCGCCGGCAGGGCGTTCTTCACCCCCATGACGAACTGCACATGCGGCTTGTCATGCATCAGCCCCGCCTCGACCAGCCGCTTGGCGCCATGCAGATGCGAGAGGTCGAAGATTTCGATCTCCGGCCGTATTCCGCCTGCCTGCATTTTGGTGGCGAGGTCGCTGACCAGCGACGGCGCGTTCTCATAAATGATAGTGGGAAAATTGACCGACCCTGTGGAGAGCGACGCCATGTCCGGCCGCAGATACAGCGCACTGCCCCGCGCCGCCTGGTCCCGCCCGCGCCCGCCGGTGGAGAATTGCACGATCATCCCCGGACAATGCTTGCGGACCCCCTCCTGCACCTGCGCGAACAGGGCGGGGTCGCTGGACGGGGTTTCGTCGGGATTGCGCACATGGATATGCACCAGCGACGCGCCGGCCTCGAACGCTTCATGCGTGCTCTCGATCTGCTCCGCCGGCGTCACCGGCACCGCTGGGTTGTCCGACTTTCGCGGGACCGAGCCGGTGATGGCGACGGCGATCACGACAGGATTCATAGCCTCACTCCAACGCCAAATCGTACACCGCATGAAGCGAAGCGCAATGCGGGTCAAGCGTTACGGCTAGGACCCGGATTGTGCACCGACACGGCCCACCGCAGGACATCCATTCCGCCCACCCATGAGATCGAAGGACCGGCCAGACGCGACCAAATCCGCCAACGTGTTTGGCGCCGCGCCCTATCCACGCTACCCTGTTTATCAGTAGGGTGCGGCGCTGGCCTGCCGGCGCGGAACATTTCGCAACGAGAGAGGACATTGAAACATCGCTGCTTGAACACGGGTGCTACCCTCCTGGCCATCCTCGGTTCGCTCTCGATCGGGCGCGCTTGGGCCGACGCGCCGGCCTGGGGCCTGGACACCGTGATCAAAGACGTAACCCGGTTGGCGGCGCAGGTAGATCTGCGCGATACGCAGGCCGTCGGGCATGCACTCGGCGTCAAAATTTCCATGCGCGCCTATTGCGGGCAGAGGATTTGTGAGGGGCAGGCAGCAACGGGCGTGCTGCACGCTTTCCCCGACCCGCTGCTGAGCGTATCGGGCTCTGCCGGGCTGAAGGCGCAAATCTACGTGCCCAGTCCATTGAATCCGCCGGATGGCGGCATGCCGCGGGTCGGAACCTTGGCGGTGCTGGATGTGTTTCTGCCTGACCGCGGCGTTTGCCTCAGCCGGTCTGACATACGCGCCGCACTCGGCAAAGAAGCTTTTAGAGGCTCCACGCTTGGCCTGGGTGAGCCGCTGGATGTGGCGCTGAATTACGTCATCCGCCGCGAACCAGGCTTTCGGACCATTCTTGAATTCGTGTTTGCAGGTAAGATCTCTGCCAACGGGTGCCTGGCTTTCATCAGCGTACGTGAAGACAATTTCGGCCTTCCGCAGCCCCTGCGGCCGCGAAGTGTCAAGAACACGTCTTCCCTGACTAATCCTTTCAACGATGACGAGGATGCGATCGATTATAGCGGCCCCCGCGCCCTGTTTGATCCAAGCGCAGACGACTCGCCCCTTGGCCTGACGCTGGGCGAGTTTTCCGCACGGTACCCGGCGTGCAAACTCAATGCACCGGAAGCTGTTGAAGAAATCAGCCCGTTGACCGATATACCGCCGCCGTCCATCCCGTTATTACCGGTCACCGGCGGCGCCTATCTTGCGACCGATCATAGCATCTGGGGCACGGACATGCATGGCACCGGGCGAACACCGGCAATCGATGCTACTCTGATTACCCGAACGCGAGTGACGTGCACCGCCCCCAACCCGGACGCTAAATTCGATTACGATAAGCTAAGATTTCAGAATTACCAAATTCTTGTCTTTGATCAGCATATTCTGGCGGTGATAATAATAAGCCAGGAACGCGGCGTATATGTGCCTGCCCCAATAGAGGCAGCCGAAGTGACGGCACAGTCAGGAGGGACCAATTCTAGTCTGGCAACGTTCGAGTTTCCACCGCAAACATATAATGCCAATAGACCTGCTGTCTTTGGGCTGTCCATGCAAGCACGTTCGATCAATCTTGTGGAGGCATTGGGGCCTGTGAGACACAGGAGTAACCTCCTGGAGACGTCTGCTGCGACTGATGTCTTCATAGATCGGCCGCTTTGGGATCGCTATGCAACGCTGGTACGAGCAACCCTAAGCAAGTTGCGGCGCGGTCTGCCGGCAACCGCGGTTTCCGAATCGATCAAACCGGTTCGTCCGCCGGCCGTCGCAAGCCCGACACCCGCGGGACCAGCCGATTTCCTGCATCGCATTCATGGTTTTCTTGCCAAAGGCGATGTTGGCAACGCGGCGGAATTTGGTCGCGCTATGGGTGGCCGGCCTCTCTTGCTGAGCAACGGCTTTATCCAGAATGCGGTCGCAGAAGACTCCCCAGCCGCCTATACCGTCGGCCTCATGCCGGGACCGACGCGGCTCGATGGCCTTGGCTTTCAATATCAAATCGTGCCCACGCAAAGTCCCGATATGTCTCACAGATTGCCGCCCTATCACCGGCTGCTTGCTCAGATCGACATCGGTAACTGGCAGCGGAAGCTCGACCAGCGTTACTGCCTCACGCGCGCGGACCTCGAAGCTGAATTTGGGCCGGACCAGATGGAGGATTTCAGACAGCGCTCAACCTATGTCCACAAATTCCAGTCAACGCCACACCCCGGCGACACGATTTATGCAAGCTTCACATTCGACCGGCCATTTTTCGGGCAGGCTCAACCGCCAGCCGCTTGCGCTTCATATATGTCCCTCAGCCAATACAGGCTTATCCGGCCGTAGGTCATTTCCAGTCGAGCTTTATGGCGCTAAGCGCAGCGATAAGATTTTGCGAATTATAGGGGCATGCAAAACCCCACTGATTGAGCATGTCATCACCGTCAAAAAGCACGATGTTACAGGTTGCGTCCAGGACCATCGGCGAGCCTGGGCGCGTATCGGGCGGCGGGTCCCACACTTTGTTGGCATTGTCGATGAGGCGGTTCAGCTCCGCCGCATCGAGAGTGCGTGTGGTTTTGCCGGTCAGGGAGAGCTCCCTTTTGCCGTCAGGCAAGCTATCCAGAACGGTGGTCAGCCGCGTAATCGAGCGGGCGTCGAAATCGACAATCGTGAAGCTGGCGCCAGGAGCGAGGAAACTGCCGTTTGACAACAGAACGCCTTTATGCGGGATCGGAACGGGGAGGCCAAACGCCGCGCTGTCCCGTCGCGTTATGGCCGCCTGTGGTCTTTTGATGCTTGCGTAGGGCAGAATTGCGTCCGTCGATGCCTGCGGCGTCGCACCGAAGGCACAGGGGCTGCAGCCCGTGGCAAGCACGATGGCTATGCCTGTTTTGAACCCTGAAAACATGCACGTCCGATCATTATGAACTTAAATCAACCACAGTCGCAACCCCGCCCGGCGAATAACGATGAGCCATCGTCCGAGCGTGCCCACCCGGTACCTCGATGACGGATAGCACGGTACGTTTCCGCCTTGCCTCGCGGACCAGTGTGATTCAGCCCGCCCCAAAGCTCAATATCTGAAAATTTTGGTACACCCTCATGCGGACCACCCCGCCGTCCCGACAGGGGCGGATGCGACACGCCCGTCACAGTGGAGAGGAACGTCCATGTCCATAACATCCAGGCTGCTGCCATCCTCCTCGCCGGCGCTGCCATGTGCGGCGCGGGGGCCAAC
>Ga0116227_10009800_pt1 | contig 17170 bp, 14 predicted proteins | sample S1TSphgellanicum_FD_89693 | JGI IMG/M metagenome (GOLD analysis project Ga0116227, IMG submission 89693) | Host-associated microbial communities from peat moss isolated from Minnesota, USA - S1T2_Fb - Sphagnum magellanicum MG | ecosystem: Host-associated > Plants > Peat moss > Unclassified...
GCCGCAGATGGACACCTCTGCAGGTCTTGATGCATGTGTGTGGTTAGGTGGTCAGTTCACCAAGAAGCGATTCCAGGATCAGTTTAAGTACGCGCACTTTCTCTCCTCTCCTCCTCCTCCTCCTCCTCCCCCCCCCCCCCTCCCCCCCCCCCCCCCCCCCTCCCCCCCCTCTCTCCCCCAAAGAAAAAACCTTGGGCCTCTTGGGTTCATATTTTCTTTCATCATCTCATTGGCAAAGTATAATTTCTATTCTTACATTTGTTTTCATCAATTTTTTTAATCATAATTTTTCTTATTTTTTCATGTTTAGAAAATATATATATTTAATTTGTAGATTAGGATGTCCCATTTTTGTCTTGGTTGATTATTGGTTATATTTTTAGTGATCAAACATTTGAATTTTGAATTATTTCTGATCAAAAGGTATACATAAAAAAAACAGGCCATGGAATAGAAAGAAAATAATTTTTTTTGTGAAGAAAAAAATTTCTAAAGAAGAAGTAAATTTTGTTTTGATTCCAGAAATATTTTGAATTTAATTGAATTTTTCTTTGAATTTTATTCTAGTTTTTTTTAAAAAAATCTTCAACACATAATTAGATTGAATAATATTTAAAAACAAGAATAATAAGCGCAAAATAAGAAACATAATCATTTCAATTTTCTTTCATTGTAAATTTTAGCATTTTGGATCATGGAATTAGAATCAAAGGTTACCCAAACCAAAGGTTATGAAATTGAGAACTAGAATAGGCCTAATCTGAAAAAAAATAAAAAATGGAATCGCATCCCATTTTTGAAATAATAATAATAATTTGAAAGTGAATTGGAGCTGATTCTTTGAAAAAAATTTAAAACAAAAGCAAAAGTTCTTCCTAGAAAATAAGAACCACCAAACATTGGTAAATACAAATGTTTGTCAATTTGTATTGAGAAAATGGTTAGTTATCCATGATTGCCAAAAGGGCGGTTATCCATAATGACATATTAAATTTGAATTTGGTTAATAATCAAAGAAAAGACTATACTTACCTAACATTCATTCTATAAGATCCAACAAGACCTTTGTTAATGGGATATTGATTCAATGAAAACCAAAATGTACCTTTCTATTAAGTGCAAAATTAGTTTGGTTTAACAACTTTAATTTGGGCCACTCCCCTCTACCCCTTGGAAGACATCCACGGGGTTTCATAGTATTCACTCTCCCACACATTCTTTCTATGTGGATACAATTATCCTTCTGCTACCTTGTTTGATCCAAACAACAATCGCCCTTTTACTCACAACACTAACCTCTTACCCTTGCTATACTAACCCTAACCCTAACCTAGTGAATCACAATTAGTTAGGAATTGCACTTTTCTTATTTTTTGGATATAAATACCCTTCCCTTACCTTGTCTAATCCAGACATCAACTAACTTTCTTGCTCACAACATTATCTTCTTATTTTTACTATACTAACCCCAACCTTAACCCAATGAATCATAGCCAATTAGGATTTGAATTCTTTTTCTTTTCTATACATGTTTCTAAACATAAGTATATTTCTCCTACCTTGTCTAAGCTAGACAATAGTTACCCTTTGTACTCCCACATTATCTTCTTGCTCTTGTTATAACTAACCACAACCCTGAAACCAGGTATTCATAACCAAGTCCACACACACATAACTTGTAACAATAAGAGAGAATTTTCTTCAACACATAGCTACACACATAACTTGTAGCAATTAAAGAAAATATTTTTCAAAACATAGCTTCACACATTAGAAAAAAATAAAATTACATGGGTTTATTTAGTCCCTAATGTGGATTTCCTCTTCAACAAGCTCTTACCCTACTTGATATAACATTATCCTATCTATCAGCAGCTCTTCATCTCTATCCTACCTCTATTCACAACCTTGCTAACAACATTAATTCTTCCAACTCCTTGAGACTAAACTCCCTCCTATCTTTCTTTACCCTCACCCCAAGGGGACAAACCTCTACTTTCTCCTTAAGTCAACCCCCTTCCTCCTCCTCTTCCTCCTCCTTTTCTACCAAGCCCTAGCACAAGATCCATGTACCTCTCCCACCTTTGCCCTTGAATAAAGTGACCACCAAAATTGTCTTGAGCAGTCGCCAACACCACCACTAATGTATTCACCAACTCTTCATGTTACTGGGTTGGACGTATTTGGTTAACCCACCTTCTCATGATGCAACAACTTCCTCTTGCGTGTTTACCTCTTCAAAATATATCTAATCCCACCAAGTCTACATTACTCATCATCCCTCTTCACTCCCCTCCCACTACCTCACACACCACTCATCACTCAAAATAATGAAGGTGGTCAACAAATTATTGGAAGAAAGAAAATTATTGTCTTAACCTAACCTTAATATCTAACACGTTTTTAGAAGACTTAACTGTCATATCCATACCCCCTTATTCAGGACGCCTACTAGCCTAGGCTAAAACATGATAACCCTATTTTAACCTAGCCTAGTGATCTTACCCTCCCCCACTTTATCCTCTCCAAGTCACCCATCCTCAATAGTCCATCTTGGATAAGATCCTCCTATTATCATAGTCCATGAACCTCCAATTAAAACCCCAAAACTTCATTAGTTGGCCTACCTAGGCTTAACCCAAATTAGGTTAGGCTAATTAATGCCCAACATTTTCCATGTTTCATCCCAATAGGTTTTTGAATCTTTAAACATTAAACCTTTGAGTTATCACTTTCCTTTTGCATGCAATTCCACTTTCAACTCCCCAATTAGCTTGAATTTGATTGATGTGAATTGCTAATTATGGTAAATGCATGTGGAATGAAGAAACTTTTTTGGGTGAATAAATTTTACCTACAAAATCTACCTTGACATTATAGTAGGTGGTTTTTAGGTCAAGTATTATGGTGAATATTAAAACCAAAACTTGGGAATATTGATAATTGACTAGGGTGTTGTTGAGACAAACCAAAATGATAATTTGTGTGATTATCAAAAAAAATTCAAAATCCAATTATTTGATACCATGTGTGAGTTAAAAATAGTCATTTCACAAAGACCCTCTCCCATTACTTTTATATAAAAAGAAAATAAGACTTATAAACATGAGTTCATGGTTTTAATACATACTTAACCACTATGATTAGATGTGGGATAGGAATACAATGGAAGATTGCTTCTTATCCACATACCATCCATTCATGCATGGTGCATAGGTGGGTGCTAGTTCATGCCAAAGTGAACCAACACCTATTATAGAATGTTTGTGCAAGATGGATGGTTTATAGATTGGAAACACATTTTGTTATATTCTTGTCCATTGTGGTTAGGTACATGTATTAACTAATGTTCTCAATGGGTATATCAATGGAACCTTGGTATATGTAGATCAAGGTATACCTAGTCTTGGTATAAAAAGGTTAACTAGATTAATATAACCTATTGTTATAGTTTTAAAATATTAGCATTATCCAATATTATGGGCCAATGATATTTCTACAGATAACTTTAAAATGTACAATTCAATCTAGACTAAAAAGGTGCCTTTTTCATGAGTTTAGGTGTTCTCTACTACAACTAAAGAAGTTATAGTCTCAAGAGCTCCAACCTTGTATTTCTTGAACTTGAATTTATTCATTGAAATTTATTATTTTATGTGCAATTTCTAAGGTATACCTTTGCATCCCCTATTGAGTTTGACATCACCTTTGGGACCAATTTTTTTTTATCTTGAATGTAGTTGCATCTTAAACCAAAGGATAACTTGTTTGAGTTTATTTCTAACATTCAATGAGCTACTATTTGATTCAAAAGATGTTTACACTACTCAAAAGATACTAATTAATTCAAGAGATGACTACAATATTGAAAAGTTTGAGATGAAGTTCCAAAAACGGTATATTAGCTTAAATATTCAAATGCAATTTTCCATTTCAATCAAAGTGAAATATAAGGCTAGAATATTGGTATTGGCTAGTGTCAAACTTCAAAAGTCATGACTATAAATAATATTGGTATTAATGAATGTTACACCTATAGTCAAAATGTTTATATTTACTTGTATTTAATCTTAAAATTTATCAACTTATTGAAACCTAATTGGTAAAAAATCCTTCAAGATTCTAGACATTATACTTGTCACAAATAATCATCATATGTTGTCCAACAAAAAAATTGAAAAAAGATCCAACAACTCCAATTTGAATTTTTTAGAATTTTGACAATAATGAATATATAAGTACATTAAATCTTCTATAAGCTAGTGATGTTATTAAGATATCCCATTTCAAATATGCAATGATTTGGATTATCCCCTACATGGAAAAGGTCTTGAGTTCAATTTTCCTTGAAATCTTGACAATGTAGGTTTAAGTTTTTTTTAACAAGCCCTGATGAAAATCAATTAATGTTGAACATTAGCCATACCTATGGTATAAAAATGGACCCAATTGGTGTTTCTTTAAAATATTATATATGTCCAACATTGGTTCCAACCATTGACATGTGTTGACTACCTATTTAGTTGGCACCAAATGCTTTACCTAATTCCTTACATATGTAGCAAACATGTCCATTCTTTCCATAGTTAAAATCTATCCACACCTAAAGGTAGAGTGGTTAGAGTTAGAAGCCATATCAGCTTTTTACTTAAACCTCACAAGGCAAAAACAATCTAGCTTAACATTAAGGATACCATAAAATTTTGTTTTGTTGTGAATGGCACACATAAGCAAAAATCAATCAAAATGCAACCATCGTACTTGTAACTATATTTGACTTGTAGTTGTTTCCAACTAGCTTTGAGAATATTTACAACTATAAGATCAAATTTTAACTATTTTGATCATTGTTGGGACTACATTGCAACTTCATTTTATGCATTGGATGGTTTTTTAATCCACTTTCATCTCTGAATAGGATAATATGTCCCATTACTCCCAATAGTCACCAAGTTAGTTGCACCCTTAGTGGTATTTCACGGTGATTTAAGGGTATATTTTTATGTATGTATTAAAAATATATTTAGGATATATCACTCATATAATAAATATATATTTTTCTGTATATTAATTATGTATATGTATGTATAATCTTCGTATATTGAATCTAAAAATTGATATTTTGAATCTGAAAAATATTATTTGAATTTTCAAATTTAATTTATGAGTTTTGAAAAAAAATCTGAAAATCTGAAAATCGATATTTCAATTCAGATAATTGTTGTTGGATCTGAAAGTTGTTATTTCAATTCTTTAAAAAATTATTTGAATTTTAAAATTCATATTTCAGATCTGAAATTTGTTATTTGAATCTAAATATTGATATTTCAATTTTGATCATTTTTATTTCAAACTGAAAAATTTTATTTCAATCTGAAAATTTTTATTTGAATTCTAAGAAATTTTATTTGAATTTGACATTTCATATTTGAGATCTGAAAATTTTATTTTGAATCTGAAAATTGATATTTCAAGTTTGATAATTGTAATTTGAATCTAAATATTTTTATCCCCATTCTTTAAAAGAAATATTTAAATATTTATTTTAAAAGTTGAATCTGTAAATTGATATTCAGTTTTAAATTACTTTATTCAAAATTTAAATTAATTATCTAAAACTTGAAAATTATTAAATGAGTCTAAAAATGGATATGTCAAAAAAAAAAAATTTAATGGATCTAAAAGGATGTTTCAATTATGAAAATTATTACTTAAAATTGAAAAACGTATTTCAAATTTTTAAATTATTTTTGAATTCTGAAAAGTTTCATTTGAATCTGAAATTTGATATTTGAAATTTTGAAAATTGGTAATAAGAGCTATAACAAGTGAAATAGTAAGAAAAGTGATAATGACAAAATAGTTAGCCACTAGCTACATTAATAATTTCGTAAATACTATATTTAATATTATGATGTGAATTATTATTAAAAGATTATTATAACTACTGAAATTATTATAATAATTTATTATTATTATTAAATATTGATTATTATTTAGTAAATAGCTATAAAATGAGATAATAATAATAATAAAATAACTAGCTAGGCTAGCTACTAATTACACTAATAATAATGACATATTATTATTTATTACTTATAATAATGGATATAGTTAGGAGGTAAATTAACGTAATTTTGGTACCTAGCTTAACCTAACCTGACATAATTATTTAATTAGTAGTTGTTAATACATGCAACTAGGTTGTAATTAGAGTGCAACTAAAAATTTATCCCATATTTTTTTCTTTTTTTTTCAAGTTTGGAAATTATATAAGTAAGTGCATTGAAACATTGAAAATACACACTGAACATTAAAAACCAAATGCCATTTGGGATGAACCAATTACATAGGCTTGACCTTTAAAGGTTAAACTTGGAATAAAATAAGATTTGAAAATGTAACTACTTCTTATCTTAGGTTATTTAGCTACTATAAAATTGTAGGATTCAATAACTTAATTACCAACAAGGAAAGGGTTGTTGGATAAAAAAGAAATAATAAGAAAAATGGAAAGACATGAAAAGAGGACCTATTTTTAGTTTGCCTATTGTCATGTTACAACTACCATCCTATAACAACTACTATCCTTTGTAAACCTTAAAAAAAACCCATAGCCACTTGTAAACCTCTTACAATTGCCACCCATTGTTTATAGTGCCTATAGACCATTTGTAGCTATTACCTATTGTCTGCAGTGTGTGCAAACCCTTTGTGGATGTTGCTTACCATTTGCAATGCCTATAAACCTTTTGTGGCTAATGCTTACTGTTTGTAATGCATGCAAACCCTTTGTGGCTATTGCTTTTTGGAATGCATGTAGACTATTACTAGCTAATGTTTATTGTTCATAGGGCCTTTAAACCCTTTTTGGTTACTACTTACCATCTACAACACCTTTAGACCTTTTATGGTTATTATTCACCGTTTACAACACCTTTAGACTCGTTGTGATTGTGTATACCATTTGCAACAACATTACCTTCCCTACAAACCTCAAATCTCATGTCTACCTCTTTGTTGTTGCCTTCTAATGGTAACTACCCTCCCATGGTTGAAAGTATTTCCTATTCTAAAATCTACCATAGAAAATGAAACGTATGAAAGAAATGAATAATTTATATATGAACACAACAAAACTTTATGTAATATGGGTATGAATTATTTTCTCCTTTCTTTTCATACTCTAAATAGAACTAAACACCAACAAAGAGCCATGAGAATCCATCAACCATTTTCCATTACAGTAATGAAAGTACAACTTGCTTCCATACTTTCTTCCTCTCTCTTCAATGTCACATACACATTTCTCTCCCCAAGAGAACTCTCCTAGCTACATCCAATTTAGAATCATACAAAAGAATGATTCACAATCCTCCTCTTCAAAGGATAAATAAGGAACACAAGAAAGATATTCACCACACAAGGGTTGAGTCCTTATTTTCCTAGATTTCATTATCCTTCTAAATTTCCTTATCCTAATCCCTTCCACACATCCTAGTTAAAGGAAATTCATCCATCCATCCTTTATCTATTTGAATTAATTCATGTAAATGGCTGCACCCTTTAATAAATAAAAGATGGTAAGTAGGATATTTACCACTAATAATCAAATAGTTACTAGGATGACCTTTTAAATAAAATAGATTAGGATATTATTTCTAGTAACTAATATTATTTCTATTGGAAAATTTCCCATAATTAACTTTTGATTATTCTACCCCATGAAGGTCATTCACTATACCGACTGTACTATCATTAGAAAACACTTTCATTCTCATGTGATTGTTTTGTCATTTGAGAATAACTACCATCTAGTGACAATACTACCATCTCCTAACATTGATGGTGTTTAACCAACATAGGACAATTTTCTACCATTAACAACTACCTACCTAGTTTAAACCTACCTACCTAACGTAAGTAGGTAGGACTATGCTAGGTAGATAAGTAAAAAGGCTAAGCTATTGACTTACATATGTGGATTAAACCTAAGTATCTTAAGCCTCCTTAAACTACCTATAAATTGCCATGTGTCTCCTTGTAATTCGAAAAAATATTAACCTACAAAATTGCCACATGTCACCTTGTATTCGATCAAAAAATTAACCCACAAACTACCACATGTCCCCCTTTAATTTGCTAAATATTACACCTCATTAGTTTAGGCTAGGTTTTTTTAGGCTAATAAACATGTTGTGTGTCATATTGACATTTGTTGCTACTAGTACACATGGCACAATGTAAGGTCTAACCAATTTAGTTGTATGTTAATTGCATGGCAATCACATAGACCATACGTTTTGCATATAGATGAAACCATATATGTTGACTTTGACTTCATTCATCATCTGTAGGTAAAGAAAAAAAAGTTCGTGTGGTTGACACCAAGGTGACTATTTCTTGTTGTTGATAATTCTTTTTAAATTACTATTGTCCCAAACAAATAAATGGTTTTTACATTTATGTATAGGGGAAGGCCTGCTCCCCCAAGGTCTCCCCTAATTTGAAGGTGTAGCGTTGATCACAATAGCCCAATGGTGTAGGTCCAAAGTGAGCAAGGGTATAGGCTCAAGGGCATAGGCTTGACGTGATCCTTCCCCAACATAAAGCATCAAATGTTCTTTTATTCAAATGGCCTAAGGTCTATATGTGATCAATGGAAGGGCCTTTCAATTGACAAACAAATTTTCCATGAGAGGAGGTGCATTCAAATACATTGAAAAAAACGCTTGGAGTGCTTTACCTTTTAAGGAATTGGACACGCAGAATTGTAGGGAGCATTTTGTGAACAAGGTAACACACCACTGGATTAAAGCTCCTGTGTTCTCGCATATCCCACTAAATTCTCACATTTTTGTTCCTCCCTAATTCCATTTGCATGTTCGTGATTGTTAGTTGGCTGAACCTCCTAACTCACATTCTTTCATGTCCATGATCATGTAAACTCAACGCTCCCATTTTTCATGGCCCATGGGCTGTAAACTCAATGCTCCTGTTTTGCATGTTCTTGGTTGTTAGTTGGCTGAACCTCCTAACTCAATCTTTTGTGTCCCATGACTTGTAATCTCAATGCTCCTGTTTTGCATGTTCTCAGTTGTTAGTTGGCTGAACCTCCTAACACACAATCATTTGTGTCCCATGACCTATAAACTCAATGCTCCCATTTTGCATGTTCTTGGTTGTTAGTTGGCTGAGCCTCCTAACTCACAATCTTTTGTGTCCCATGACTTGTAAACTCAATGCTCCCAAACAATCAGTCACGTGTGATAACCAGCTCAAGCATGTTGGTTATTGTGAACAGTCTCAGTGCTCATGCTCCTCACCTATTGTTCATGATAATCAGTGTGCTTTCACCAGTTACATAGTTAAAACCCAAATTCCATGCCATATAGATACAGATAGCTTCAGATCATCTGCCAAATAATTAAATAATTTTGAAGATTCCATTTCAAAAAATTAGAATGTTCTCAAATACTCCAGAAGATCCTTCATTTTCCTTCACAAATATTTGTTCTTTGAGAAAAGCAAAATTTGAAAAGTTGAGCATTCTAAGAAATAACATAATTTGTGCCAAATTGCCTAGGTACTCTAGTATTCTCCAAAGGTACAGAATATCAACCTACTTTTCCATGCATTTCCATATACTACGATTGTGGTGTAAACCTGCCAAAACTTAAATGTTTTTAAAATGTTAGCGGAAGATATATTATTATACACCACAATTTGTCATCTGCAGAACTGGGACATTGTTTTGCTTCTAAGCAGGTTCTTACTTTTTTTTTGGTTCTTCAAATGTTCCCTCTTCACAGATCTTTTCAATCTAAAGATTCATTACAATTTTTCTTGTGTCCTTAAATCAGGTAATCTGTTGAACAAGGGCATTACTAGAAATGGGGTACCCATTCATACTTCACATTATGGAGCCCCTTCCAAAACCATCAACACTAAATCAACATCTTCCTATATAAAGCCTTGAAAGCAACAACTACTTTCCAAAAACCCAAAACCCTAAAATCGCATCTCCCTTTCAAAACCCAAACTTGAAAACAGCAACATCTTCCTTCAAAAACACATATCCCCTTAACAACACTATCTTCCTTCCAAAACCTAAAACCCTAAACCCTACAGCACACCATCTTCCTACCAAAACCATCATAACATCATCTCCAAAACTCACAACCCCAAAACAAGACCACCTACCATCCTATAGGCATATCCAAAACCAACATCTTCCTTCCAAAACCCAAAACCTAAAATGACAATAATCATCCTTCCAAAACCCTAACCCTAAAATGACAATAATCACCCTTCCAATACCCACAAACCTAAATGACACCCTAGTCCTTCCAAAAACTGAACGATGATGATGGATGTGGTGCTTATGATCTTGCACTGTTGTTGAAGCTTTTATCTGATGAAAGATTGTTACTGAACTCTGCTGTTTGGAAAAGACTTGACTAATCGGACTCGACTGATCTACTGTCACTGTGACTTGGCTATAGCTAAGAATTCACACAATCACCACTTGCAATGGGAAGGAAACAACACTACCACATACTAGATTTAGAGCATCCCAAAGGAAAAAGACCAAGCTCCAGGGCACAGCCAGCATCACTAAAGGTCTCAACCTCAGACTTGAACTCCACTCATGCTCTAGTGAAAATGGACTAGGCAACTGGGTCTTGCAACCACATCACAAGAGTGTATGCTAAATATTGAACTAGGAGTGTCAACCTTCATTACTTACATTGAGAGAGCATTCATAACTGAAGCATACACACCTCTCCTCTGCAGAACCTTGTCCCTGACCTACACATACAGTATCTCTTCCGGTTGGCCTTGCAGCCTCTCTGTTGAATCATATCATTTCAAGACATCTGGCCTCATCATGACAAAACAACACAAAAGGACTCCACCATAAACATTGTCAAAAACAAACAGAAAAGAAAAAGTAATGAGTCTCACAGTACAATGGAAACTGTAGCTCATACCTCAAGGTTACAAGCCATAGATAATCAATCCAGTTCTGGAGGTCATGGAGGCTAAAAAATTGAATTTATATAATCCAATGACCTATCAGCACTGAAAGTGTCATGCCAAACACAGATCATTGAAGCCTGATCTCTTGAGATGACTCAGCAAACATCTTAGTGACAATCTTTTCTATTTTATTTCTCCCAAACTTAAACTTTTGTCCAGTGAAGGTCAGTACCTTTTAATTGACTGACCTGCACAGGGGTGCAAAATTTTCTGAATATAACAATGCAAAGATGTAAACTATCAACAGATGAACTGAAAGACAAGGACAGAGTCTCTGCCAACACATTCTTGGTGCCATTGAGGTTACTACTGCCTCTTTTCAAATGGTGAACACAGAAACTTGGCTGGCCAAATTCTTCTCCAAAGGACTTGAAAGGCCCTATGATTTCCGTCATCAAGTTTCTCCAATAACAGATGGGTTGACTAGTACAGATTACAAATGGTATAATCTCCTAGAGGGGTTTAAACCCACACCAGTGTGGTGTGGTGCCATCACCATCACCACAAGGCCATTTTTTTCTTGATGCTCCAAGAACAGAATATGTAGAACACTAAATTGAGTATTTGGCATCACACCTAGATCAGAAACCTCTGAAGCCCTTTTGCTATTGATACTTTGTTTGTACAACAAAAGGAGGGTGATTCAAGTTGGCTTGATTATCCCCTCCCTCCATGGCTGCACAAGACTACAGGAAGGAGTTGAAGCAGAAAGGCCCATGCCATTACAAATTGCCCCTTTCAATACATTGTAATTCTCATTCACCACTTCCCATGCTGCCTGTGTGTAGAGATCTCTTGCCTGTGCTTGACAAAAACCACAAAATCACAAATGGACCAACAAAGCACTTGAGCACAGAAACACCAAACTACAGAAATAGCTTTACAAACAAACTCTATCCTTCCATAAAAAGACCTTACTGTTTTAATTTTCCTGATAATTCACCAGAACTATCAATAGCATTTGTACAGAATTAACAACATCCACAAAATCATCTGCTGGACTTTCAAGTTGTTAGCTAGTGTTAGATGCACAGGTTTCTGTTGGTGTTCTGTGCATTGAATTTGCTTCAATAGCCTCCCTAACGACAGAATTTCTGTGTTGGACTAAAAAGATGGAGTCTTGCCACCAGTGGACAACCTGGCTCATGACCAGAACAATTATCTATGAGATAGGCCATCCCCACCTAAAATGGGTACAGCTTTACCAACTGGCAGCTGGCAAGCACAGGACTAAGTGAGTAGGGATACCCACAATAGTCAGGAGATACCCACTGACAATTGAACTGAGGCTGCTTTACAGTCATTTCTCTAGAACAAGTGAGAATTGCAAGATTTCATGTGCTCACTGTTTGTGTTGGATCAAATTAATCTGACTTTCAATATCAACACCAAAAAGCACACACCCAGTAAATAACATTTCCAAGTTTAAATGTGAGGGGACTGACTGTATTTTTATCTTCGATGCTTGATGTGAGGGAGTCATAGCAAATCTCTGGAGCTACAGCAAATCCCACTCCACTATACCCCACAGCTCGTCGCTCTCCTAGCTCCTTCTCAACCTGCATCACCATATGAACACCCAACTAATTTATGCACATTTCCTGTAATTCCCCCCTGTATTGGAGAAGTTGAGCTCAAGGGAATGACATGTTGGATATCCATGCAAAAGCTCTAGCATGCAGATGGGCTAAGACAACATTCTTGCCAAGACACTGGCCACATTAGAAAATTTACAAGAAGAGATCAAAGACCAGAGATGTTGGACAGACAACCATCCACCAGTGTCCCCGAAACAATACAGTTCCAGGCTCACACCTTTAACAGTACCACACAACATGATACATCACAATCTGTAACTAGATTGGGGCACACCTTTGTGCAAACCTTGTTACTCTAGCACCTTCTGTCAACCTTGTCACAGCATTTACAGGTGGCAGACTGAGTCACAAATACCTGCTAGAGTGTAGACAGACTGTCATGAGGTAGATGGTGGTTGATGAGTTTAAAACTTGTAAAGCTTGGTTGGTTACTAGATCTTGTTGTGAGGTCTCCATAGTCTAGGTGAGTACTAAAAAAAGCGACACTTGTAATCTATATTGTTACTCAGGCAGGTGAATGAGTTAATTGTCAAACCTGATGTGGAGGTGGCATGATATTGAAGCAAAGGAGGGCGGTTGGATAGATGTGTCCAGGAACCCTAACAGAATCTGAGAGCCGCTTTGCACTCATTACAGAAGATGCATCAAATGGGGCCTGCATGTAAGCACACCTGATCATACACTGATACTCGTACACATCTGTACTGCTATACTTAATGTAGCCTTGCAACCATAACCCTACAAGCTGTGTAAGAGAAAGACAGGATCCCTTGAGAACATATAAGCCCCTCTTGACCCACAGAGCTATTGCCTCCTTACAGGATATGGACTGCCACAACAAATGCAGCATGGTTGCCAAAGTCCTACTTTACAAAGTTGACAAATTGTTGATGCTCATTCAAACGAACACCTCTGCAGCTGGTACAACATCTTAGCAACCTAGAGGGGATCAACAATCTTTTAAAGTGGCCATTAGCCCTGCACATGGCTTAAGGCTGTTGGTGCTCCTACCCAACAAACGATCCAATTGCCAGAAGGAAAGTCTCTAAATTTTTGTGATCTATTAACAAACTTCACTAGGTCTCCAGGAAAAAAAGATTGCATCTTGTACTCTGCCCCAGAATTCCAATGGTCATGGCATTATGTACTGGTTTGGACTAGGTATATGAAGAAATAGATAGAACACATACAGGTACCCATTCTTGTGTGACTGGGTCTGGTCGATCCCGACCACCACTAGGTGCTATCCAGATAAGCTGTCCCCCATTCCTGCACCACCCACTGGCATTCTTTAAGCCAGAAACACCTTCAAAAGAGACCACATGCGGACAAGCACACACAACAGACACCTGGTTTCAGTATTGTTGCTCCCTCAATGAGGAAATATAAGGAGGAAAATGATGAGAATGCCCCATCAAAAACACTTCCATTCTGGAACTGTCACATGTGGGAGAATGGCAATGTACCTGAACAATGCAGACATTTCTCGCAAGGTCCGGGTGTTGGCTATTCTCTTCATCTCTGCAAGTGCAGGGATGTCATACAAATGCTTCTTGGAGTATACGCATAATAGATTTCTGTCCCCCACATGCCATTGCAAGTGTAAGACACTCACCCATCCATCAATGCAATTCTTATATGAAGCTAGACCAAGCAACAGCAAGGAAAGCCATCCTGGGGATACGTTGTGGAGGAAAGTGATTAGAATGTTGGATAATGCCTGGAAATTATTCACACCATGATAGCATCAAAATAAATCATAAACTGATCATAACCATTATGTACACTGGTTCCTCAAGTGACTTGTGACATATCCTTGGCGTATGAATGATCTTAAGTCAAGGATCCAAAGTCTGTACCTTCCCATGCTGAAAGGCTTGCAAAAGGGGTCCAACACCACTCTGTCCCCAGCCACATAAGTCTGGCCATGCAAGAGGAAAATCCCAACAGCATCAAAACCTATCTGTGATACTTGCCATTGTTCTCCCCATAAAAAATCAAAGATAGGCATATGTAGATCCTCTCTGCTTAATATGAACAAGCTTGATGGATTAGGGTCATGCAGAACAAAGCAAAAATCCCAAGACCCATACAAAACTTCTCCCGGGAAGACCCAGATCAGGGTTTAGCTTACCAAGTTCTCAGCAAGAAAAGGGTGAGTTGTCTCAAGCAGAAGTGCAATCACAGCTGGATCTGCTTCCGTTTGGTGATTTGATAACAGGATCACATTCTCCCCCTGAAATTCCCCAGCTGTTCAGTTACAGAACATGTATAGAGGCAGAGGATTCTCAACTCTCTCAGTCCAGATCAGCCAAATCAGGGTTTATAAACTCAGATTCTCCCAACTGCTATGCTACAGCTGTCTGATTGATAGGGGAAATGATCTTCTCACCTGCTTTAGATAAGCTTCAATTTCATCAAACAATCCAATGTTCCCCAAATATGAGTTCCTGCAACCAGCAGAGCAGTTCTGGTGTTTAAAAGGAGTAACATTCCTTCCAAGGTCACCCTTGAAGAAGGGGAGGATATAATGGCAGGCAAAAAATTAAACTAAAACATCCAAAAGTGCATCAAAACATTTCAGCCCACCTATAATCAATGAGAGGGCGCACGTAATTCTGCCCAAATTCATAGTAATCGTAAGGCTCCAGCATCCGCTGATGGTATGATGGAAATGTGAATGGATTCTGCAGAACCAAGAAGGTTATCTCAAAAATCAAAAAGTTCTGCCACATTGACACGTTGAGAAAACAAGCAAGGAAATGATTATGAAGTGAGAAATAAGACCTCAAACTGCAGAAGGATGCGATCCAAAACAGTTGACATAACTTCCACTGCAATATCATCTGCATTATTCACACCACTGCTGCGTACCTGCATCATTCTCAACCCACACTTCTCAAAACACAACCCTAGACTAGGACAGTTCCAATATCTGCACTGCTTCCCTATTGCACAATCTCATCTTCCAACACATTTCAGGCTGTAAAAAAACTGGCCAAAAGAATTCAACATGGGCTTACAGCATCCTTATAATTGGTGTAAAGCTCAAGCATGCCACTACCAGCACGGGCTGGCAAGCGCCCTGACTCAACTTCATTCCGGATTCCCCTCAACAGCTCTGCACCACAAGCCCTGCTGTATTGTATGACTACACAATTGCACAAAAAACTGCATATAGCAAAGCAAAGGATTGTCCCAGCAGTACAGAGTATGACAACACAAATCACAAACAAAACCGCTGTATATGAGCAAAGCAATTGTCAGTTGCTGCATATCAAACTGACCTGATTCTGAGTGAATGTTTTGGAAAGATTGAGAATGGGTTTGATGCACCAACACATCCTTGTGGTCAGTTTGCACTCCTTGCTCTGCAACATCAGCAACAGAGCAAATCCCCTTCCGCCTTTCTGTCGTCTGGACTTCCACTGCCACCTTGCGAAGCAGAATGGCAGAGACCTTCTTTTGTAAACTGCAGTGCTGCTTGGTCAAAACTTGAAAACTTCCCCTTTGATGATGATGATGAGAAGGAGGAGGCCGTTGTAAAGTTGATGAAAACGAAAAAACAATCTTTGGCTGCCCAGCTGGAACCACTTGGTTTATCATATCTCTGTAAGCTCCTCCCCTGTGTTGAGCAGGAGCTTGTGCCAACAACAGAGCCCTAGCCATAGCAGCTGCTCCGTTGTTGCAAACAAAGACGTCTTCGTGCTCTCTCACATGGAAGCCGAAAAAGAAACTCAATTCCTTCTGTCTTGTTTCCTGAACACAAGGTCATGATTGAATGAAAACACAACCGCATAGTCAGAAGATCATGAAGAAGACGGGAAGGGAAGACGCACGGCTGAAGAAGAAGATGAAGAAGAGTATAACTTACTTCTTGTGCCTTTTTGCAACTCCAAGGCAACCGCCGAGATTGCTACCCTACTATTTCCACAACTACATCTTCTTAACGGCCACTTCCAGAACCACATGCTTGCTCAATTCTTCGCCGGCAAGGACTATGCACCAATCTCCAGGACTTTCTCTCTAAACCCTGCTTAGTCTAATCGGATACAGTAATCATACGAGCAACGGATTCGGACTTGTGTTTTCGATAAAGGAAAAGAAAAAAAAAGAAAAACTGCGCTCTTGTCACAAAATAGCATTTGATAGCATGAAGCAAGCATCTCTCTGTCCCTCGCAGTCTTTCATCACTGAGGTTATTGCAAATTACCTTAAGAGAAGCTCAGAACAAACAAAAGCTCCGCGACTGAGGGAGAAAGGAAAATAAATACTCGTGTTCACCAATCTCCTTCTCCAATCAAGCGCTCTTTCTCCCACACGTAAGGCACAGGGATCAAAAACCTTCCCTAGTCTTTTCTACAAAACACAAACATCTGCCATACCACATCCACCGCAGCCACAATTGGTTCTCGAAAGCTTTGAGACTCTTTTCACCGCCAAAAAAAAAAAAAAAAAAAAAAAAAAAAAAAAAACAAAAAAAAAAAAAAAAAACCCACAAGACCCCACCCCACAACAAAAAACAAACA
>Ga0116227_10009801_pt1 | contig 17170 bp, 11 predicted proteins | sample S1TSphgellanicum_FD_89693 | JGI IMG/M metagenome (GOLD analysis project Ga0116227, IMG submission 89693) | Host-associated microbial communities from peat moss isolated from Minnesota, USA - S1T2_Fb - Sphagnum magellanicum MG | ecosystem: Host-associated > Plants > Peat moss > Unclassified...
ATGAATTATTATTAACACCCTCTTTTTTTTCTTTTTCTTTTTTGGCACAACTGAAAACAAATTTCATTGCAAAGAAGGGAATATATGAACAGCCTCTTTGCCTCAGAAAAGAATGAAAATTGCCATATAAGTAAGTACATTATTAGTGCTAGATTCGCCAAGCGATGGAAAAGGAAAAAAAAAGAAAAGAAAATATCAATGTTTTATAGTGTCCTCCCCTCTCTCCCCAAGCCACCCCCCCCAACCACCACACCGCTTTCCCCATTCCATGCCTGAAAGAAAGGAGGGGGAAAACAAAAGAATAATGAAAAAAAAAAAAGCGGAAGTGGGCTCAGCGTGAAGCAGGAGCCATCCCTACTTGACAAACTGAATAGGTAGCTGACTGTTAATGGTCCCCCATGTGGCAGACCCTTATTGGGCGGTGCCCCAGAATTTTCGGCAACTTTAGGGCAAAACTACCTACCAATAAAAGGGGTGGTGTACTTAAGTAATCAGCGGGCAGCCCTATTTTATCCCTAAATATTCTACCTGCTGTTTTGTGCCAGCTGCTGCTGCTTTTGCTGCTGTTGCCAGTGACCCCAGGGATCTTTGTTTTTTCTTGCCCTGTAGAAATTGTACCCATTTTAGAATGATTGCCACCACCTTCATCTCATTATCCTTGGGTTGTACTATGGAACAGGCCCCTGAACAGGGGTCATTCCACCTCGGAACATGTTCGAGCCTGGAACCACAAGACACACCACCCTTCAATTGGGGTGGTAGTGGGTTTTACGGAACTGCAAGGCATGACACCCTTCTATTGGGTGGTAATGAGTTTTACAAGGGCCGGCAATGCACAACACCCTTCCATTGAGTGGTAATGGGTTTTACAAGGGCCAGTTTTTAGAGAGCAACTCATGTGCGTTCCCGGGCCGGCCATTGATTCATTCACATAACTATGGTGTTCCCCATTGTCAATTCCCATCACAAAGTGGAACTGGCAGAACCAAAAGTGAAACCAGAAGATGACCACCTGTCCCACCAGGGGGAAAAACCTAAATGCTAGGTACCTGATTAAGACACAAAAACGGGTTCTGTTGTCTAACAAATAGAAAATCCAAGCAGAAGAAAAGCCCAGTTTCATTAGTTTGGTAACCTATACCTCCTCAGCCTCCCAACCACAATGTTGCCCCTCATTGGAATTGCTGTTTCTTTTAGTTGTGGGGGAGGGGGGGGGGATAAATAATTACACCTCAACATGCTGTTTGGTAGAACATCTATGGGCTGGCTTCATAGATGCAAATTCTTTTGTCTTATTTTTCTCTCTTCTTTTCTAGCATAATTTTTGTAGACAACTTAGTATAAATTATATATCTGGCTTCTAGTGTGTGTAGTAAGTACTAAGTACCTATCTATCACCATTGCTCTGCTGTAAAACAACTAGGTAACTAACCATGTGGGGGGGGGCGGGGAGATGGCTGGGGGAGCATCTTGTTACTTCTGCACTTTGATTCAATAAAACCAAGTCAAACAAACATGAGAAAACATGTAAACACACACATGATCTCTTGGGTGGTGACTTGACTACGGTTTAGTCATATCACAATTGCATCTTCTTCTTGTTATGAAACCATGAGTTTAAGTATTTGCTACCTATCAAGGATGGCTTCTAAATGATTGGATTACGAGTCCTTGGGTGAAATAGTTAGTATTAATACATTGCCAAGAGTGGAAAAGACACAACGCATAGAAGGAAAGAAAGTATGATTGATGGGCAGTTTGAAATGTTCTCATTTGCATGTGCTTCCACAGCTTGAATGAGGCCAGAGGAGTTTTTTTGTAGAGATTAAGTACATAATGACTCTGCCCAAAAGAAAGAAAACCAGTAAATGACATTCCAAACAAATTATGTCATCCCGAACAAAAGCAAGTTCTGCAAAGTTGTAAAGCATGATTGAACTATTAGTAAGGTGAAAATAACTGCACGACAAACAAAATTATGTCATATGGAACAAAAAGCAAGTCAAGTCGGTCAAGTGCTTCAAGTTGTAAAGCCCGACGTACTTTACTTACTAGTATTTAGTTAGGTGAGTTACTAACACAATGAGATGAAAGTTAGAATGCAAAAGGAAAATGTCTTTTTGGAAAAGTGGGGGAGGGGGGGTACTTAGTTTGTTGCCCTTTTTGATGGATAGATGAGTACCTAGTTAGTTGAGTCGTTAAGTTTTTAGCACTCCATTTTGGTGGCGTATTAGAATACTAGACAGAGAGAGGCATGAAATAAGAATAATAGCTAAGTGGTGGTGGTATTGATGGCGGCAGCTGCCATTACAAGGGCCAGGCTCAAATAGCGCTCTTCTGGCACAGCTAACACTGGCATGCTTCTCTGGCCTCGTGCTTCGCAGATACTGTGTTGCTGTTTTTGTCCATACCTGGAATCTCGCAAATTCGCGCGGATTTGCTTCTTTGCTTCAGCACAGATCATCGCCTTCTCCCCCCCAAGCACCAAACATTTGTGCTTCAAGCATCTCTCTCTCTCTCTCTCTCTGGCTGGCTGGCTGTCTTTCTCTCTCCTCTCTTTTCTTTCTTCTTCATCATCACCAATTTCGTCTTTCTCCTTCTTCTTCCTCTCTGCTTCAGGTTGTACCTAGCTGTAGTACCAGTTGCCGTGGCTACTACTGGCTGCTGCTACTGACTGACTGACTGACTGCTGTTGTAGCAATCAATATCGTTTTTCTTTCTTTTATTCTCTCGCTGTGTTTTGTTTTTTATGTTTTGGGGTTCCGAACCGATTTTGAGAACTTATTTCTTTTTTTTTTCCTGTATGTGTAGGTAGTGTATGTGTGTTTTGGATCTCTGTCTATTTTTAGTCATTGTCGTTGTGAGCACTGGTCTTTGTTGTGAGCAAGGACGCTCTGGGGTGTTGTAGATTGATTCAAGGAAGGAAGAGGTTCGTTTTGTCTCTAGAGCTAGCTAGGTGTCAGGCGTTGTTTTTTTCTAGAAGTCGGGTCTTTTGATTTTGTTTTTTGTTTTTGGTTTTTTTTTTTGGGGGGGGGGGGGGGGGGGGGGGGGAATTTTTTTTTTCCCCGGTCCTTTTCTTTTTTTTTCCCTTTTCCCACCTTTTTCTATTATTTTTCTCAAAAGGTTTTTTTGGTGGGGAGGGGGGGGGGGGGGGGGGGGTGTGGGGGGGTAGATTTTTTTTTCCCCGGTTCTCATCATGTTCATGACCTGTTCCCACATGTTCTCCATGATGTTCTTCAAACGGTTTCTTGAGTTCTCAATCTCACCTCACTTTATCCTGAATCCTTTGCCCAAAGTTCTCCCCTTCTCAAGGGTATGCACTCCATCCTCACATAGAAATTGTTATCTTGGGGGAGCCTTCCAAGTTTCAGATTTTTTAATATATTGATAGGCCAATCAAAATGTCCTATAGTAAACCAAAAAAAAAAAAACCCAATAGAACTTATGAGGTAGCCCACCTAATGAATACATAGGAGAGGAGAGGTGAAATTGGGGGTCCTTGGTAACCTCTCCCTATTCACCTCTTGTCTTGTATTAATTAGATAAGATGCCTCCCAAGTTCAATGAGAAAATTTGATTGGCTCATCAGTCAAAAAAAAATGAAACTATGGAGACTCCCCGAAATAGAAGGTTTGTTTATTTTGAAGTGTAGAGTTCCTGCCCTTTGCCCCACCTATATAGGTGAAAGGAGGACAACGTTTGCCAAAGCATATGGGATAAAAGTGAGGTGCTATGGAGAACATGTTGAGGAACACATTGGAAACTTGGACCTTCCCATTGGCTACATGAGATTTCTCTTCCCAAAAGAGTTTGGCACCATTTTTGGCTTGGCCTAGTACCCTTTACAAAGAACACTCTACCCATGTATTAATTAGTAAGGGGGCGGGGGCAAGACACTAAATACCCCCCATCAAGCTCTATTCTATTTGTTGTTGTTCTCAGACACCCTAACCCTAACACACGACCAAAATTTCCATTTGGCCATGGGGGGGTCTTACCCATCACCATTTGAAAAACGCCATCAAGTTCCTTATTAAGCATTTGTTGTTGATTGCAATCAGTTTTTCGTCTACAGAACACTCCCATGTTCTATGTGACAATCCGCACATGCATAGATTTGAAAACAAGCTAAAAATAGTCCTTTCAATGTTTTCGGTTTTCACTTGCACAAGTTATAGATTTCAACTGCAATAGAACCACATTTGACCTATGGATTCACATCTTGCGTCTAAAATTAAACTAATTGTGATAAGATTCATGGCCAACCCACAACCATACATTTGACATAAACCAACACATCAAGTTGCCATGCCTTGCAAATTTCTTGCAACAAACTTGAAACATTAAATTTTTAAAAAAAAATTGTTGTTTGCTTGAAGTCGATTTGCAAAACATGATTCTTTGCAGGAAAGAAATTTGGAAACCGATTTCCTATCCATGCTTACAATAGAAGATTTTGGGTTAAATTAATCCTTTGCTTTGTCATGTTTAACTATTTGCAGAATTTTTGTTTCTCTTAGTTTTTAATGTCTAGTGTAGATTTTGGCACAAGAATGCACATTCACTACACAAGAGTCCACACTCAACCTAGAGACTTCCATTCAGCCTAGATTCCAATTCAACTTGGGATTGAAAAAAGCTTCCAATTGCAACTCACATCCAACCCAAATTTTAATTCTTCCATAGTCTTTTTTAAAAATTAGGGTACCCAAACCAAAGTGGTAGATCATTTGTGGGATTAAAAAATTTCGTTATTGCAATGGCATGCAAAGATGACAAAGTTATTGTGGATGTTGTAGGTGCAGAGACATTGTAGAATGAACCATTTATTGCTTTAAGGGAAAGGGATTTAATTCAAGTTTTGAAGGAGATAGTGTAATTTCTTCCTTTTGGACCATTTCAAAAGCACGATATCAACTGGCTTCCTCATGTCACAACCGAGCATGACCTCTATAATCACATTGAAATTATAGTCATTCCATGGGATCGACTCAAAGATTTTGTCCAAGGGAACAAAATTACTCTGAGTTCCCTTGCAAATTTAGAAGGACAACGGAACACAAAATTTGTAATCCCCCAAACACATTGACACACACTAGAGAAATTTTTGTAACGCTTGTTTATAGGTGCTATTTTATTCTTAAGGTTATCCTTTTTCAAAGCAATGCATTGTTTTATATTTGTTTGATGCCATTCATTGTCTCTTTCACATCTAAGTTTTGAAATGTTCCATATGTGAAAATATATGTTTTGTAGGCCCCAAGTTCAAATGACTTTAATAATTTCAAGCTTCAAACAACATGGCACCATTGTGTAAAATTTAACAACATCCAAGCATTTGTTTTTGAACTATTAACTAGCAAACTCTATCCACCCCTAATTGTTTCCAATGTCTAATATACCTCACATCTATTTATGATCTAACATTACTCCTAATTATTTCCTATCCTACAATCTTCATTTATTATTTGCAAAGTGAAGCATTTATCATATTGTTTGCCTTATACCTTACTTTCATACAAGTTATGATGTCTTGCAATATTTTATGTTATAGCCTTACACCTTAGTTTCAAATGGGTTTGATGTCTTGTGCTAGACCTTAGTTTCATGTGGGGTCTGATGTTGTATCTTAGATTTTATTTTCTTTTGGGGTCTAATTTTTAATTTGATTTACTAATGCAACTTCTAGACTATTCACATAAAATCAATTTGGACATTTTTTTATATTTTTGCCATTGGTAGGTCATTTAAAGCCATTGTCTTTGTTTTGCAAATATTCCTACAACTTTGGACTAGGAGATAAATCCAACATTTTGTTTGTAGACATGTGAAAGCTTTTCTTATCTACACAACAAAAATGCAAGCAAAAGAAAAGGAATGATACTATTGCCAGAAAAAAGGGAAAAAAATCTTTAAATGAATTTCCAAAATTGAACCAACATTCACAACCCAAATTTTGAAATGGGAAAACAATGTCAAATATGCCATTAAACAAGGTTGTCAAAAAACATTCATTGCCAAACAACCATATCTAGACCCAAGTTTTTGTCACTTGGTATACCCACATGGAGAAAATAAAAACCAACATGGCCAAATATGTCATGGGAAAGATCTACTCGGATACCACCATGCATTGGGATCTCAATTATCAATTAGTATGAAGGCACATTTGATGGGACTTAAAGGCAAGGCCTTTTTCCTACTCAAATAACGACTCATCATAAGGCTTATATCAAGATCATGGCACTGAACAATGAACTTGTGACTTGTGACACTTTTGTGCTCCCATTTGATGTCAGAAACTTGGTAAAGAAAAAAGTTGATGAGTTATGGCAAAAACACCCCCGGGATCCCATTAATGTTAGAATGTGGGTTATGAAAAACCTTGATTTGGTTTTTTATTATGTCCAACATGCCCTTTTGGACTTAAATCTATTGAACCAAGATGACACACCATTCACATTCGGAATTCAAACTCCATGGTAGTTTGAAATGATGGACAAATTTGGAGACCACAATTTAGTTTCATTCGATGCAACCTTTGGAATGAATTAAAGCAAGGTATGCCTTTCTCTTCCATTGAATGAAGTGTAATGACAAGATCATTGTTTATGAATCCAGAACATAATATTTGTTCCATGTTATTTGCAATACCCTTTGTATACCTTGATGGTGTTTGACAAATGGCACAATGGCATACCAATTGCCTTCATTGTAATTGGAAAAAGTAGGGAAAATGACCTACACCCAATTTTCCAAGCATTATCAAAATGCCTCCTAATCAATTAGATGCCCAATGCTATCATTGTGGACAATGCACAAGTCGAAATCAATGTCATAAGGTAAGAAATTGCTACAAATCAAAGACCTTTGATATTTACTTTCATTCCATCCCATGTTGAAGGATATTTGTTTATGAGCCCAAACATCAAAGTTTAATCTTTAAGCTTGCATTTGCAGCAACACATGGCCCAGAACCAAAATGTTTTTGTGCTTGCGGCATATTCGCAAAGCTTGGGTTGAAAATGCAATCAAGAAAATTACTAGTGTGGAGGAGAGGTCAAGAGTTTTATTTACTCTTAGAAGCATCATGTATTCTCAAGATTGTCCATTTCATGCAAAACATGTCTTGTGGGTAGAACAACTTGAGTTGTTGGTAACTAATTACCCTAATTCAGCCCAATTTTACGAATATTTGAAAGAACACTAGTTGTAAAAAGTATGGATGTGGTGCATTGGAAATGAAAACATCCCCCATGTAAGACAAGACACCAATGTAGTTGTGGAATCATTTCACAACATAAAGCAAATTTTGTATTCTTTTTGGGAGAACCTAACAAGACGCAGGATGGACTGGCTCATCTACAATCTTGTTGGTGATGTTCTAATTCACTGTTATGTGAAAAACAAAAAACAAGAAGGCATTGTTGCCAATGCCTTCTTGCAAGCTCGTGACCTTCCAAATACAAATGTTTTATTATGCCTAGATGCGGAGGACATTGCATTTGTGGCATTCACCAACCACTTGGGAAAATGTGGATTGTACACACCCTAGCTTTAGAATGGCCAAAATGTGATTACCCCCTTGCAACACGAGGCATTATTTGTAAGCATGTCAAGAAAATTTTCAAAATGCTTCATCCAAACATTGGGGATGGTTCAATTGTTAGAGAGACCAACACCTTGCATGGGGTGGTGCAATTCTTGAACACAATAGTCTTGAGTGCGGGCTTGGAGATGATGGCACTAGAGATGATGATCCCAATGACAAACAACCTAACCAAAAAATTAGTCTAAAATTCAAAGATCATCTTGAATCCACAATAGATGGGGATGTAATTGACATCCATCGTAGAGCCACAACCATACAATTTTGAACCTTGCATTTGCTTTCAGCATTAAGAGTTTTGAGAGGCAAACAACAAAAAATGTTAGCATAGGGTGTTGCCAACTTGGCACATCAGCATCCGCAACTTTCTTCCCATACACAATAAGTGATAATGAATTGAAAAGCCATAGAGGATTACTTGAATCCCCTACTCAAAAACACAACCATTTGAAGGATAAAATAATAAACCATGGGCACAATTAAATGTGGTATCCCGGGGTGGGGTCAATTTTAAGTTTCTTTTGTGATTTGTTGGGGTTTGTTTGTATGCCAAGTAATATATGTTGGAATTTGAAAATAATTAATACAATACTTGCATGTCTATGTGATTTAATTAGATGTTTCATATTTGGTTTTCAACATTTTTTCCATAAATATGATTACAGAATCAAATATTGGATTTCTACATTTTTTATGAGACATTGTACAAGGAATTACAAGAACATCTAGTAGACATCATTGTCACAAAATATGTAATAACACATTGTAGACAAAATCAATGTTTTATGGCTTCTATTTGGGGGTTTAAATGTATTTTTTTATGGGAATATATTGTTGTAGATTGAAAATGGCATTTTGTGTGATGGATGCAACTGTGGCAAATAGATTGTGTTCAATGTTTACAATCCATTTATATTATAGAAACCAAAATCTACTAGCAATCCAACAACAATGTAATGTAGAAATTTGGACATCACATTTGTAACTTGGAAATCAATAATGCAACAACTATAACCTGACACCCTTTGGTTTAAATAGTCCATAGAATGGGCATAATTAACAACTTAAGTATGTTGTTTATAATGTGTCAATGCCACACATTGGCCAAAAATCCCACAAAACATTTGGCCCTATAGAGCAAAACAATACATAGTACATAATGCTAAAGTTGTAGTGCAACCAAAATCTATTGGCACAAAACCAACCAAAACATATGTCAAATCCCATCTATATATATGATTTGTTGTCTAAGATACATAGGAACCAAGCTTCCTTGTTCTATTGGTCACTTCGGCATGTTTTTGTTATGTTGTGAGACATGTTGAAGTTGATTGTACACCTTCAATCAACAGGTCCAACTTAGCCATCCACCTAGATTTTGATGACTTTAATTGTTGCAAGGCATTTAAGATTACGAATCACAATGTGTCTTGTGTTTGAACAACTATAGCTTTTGAGAACATGTTTGGTGTCACCTGCATTCATTAAACCCTTATGGGTTAGGTTGCACTATAGAATGGGTTGTAATGATATATAAATCTATTGAAATTTCAAACATACACATATTTGAATGTTATCAAACTGATTTGTAGACTTCCACTCACAATAATTGGTTATGAAGCTTAGAACATAAAACCCACATTCCGAGTTTGATATTTGTTGTGGCCCATTTGGCCACACCCAAGAGTTGCTTGTTGTGGCCTACTTCCAAATGACATTCCAAGACATGGGACCTTGCTTGACATCCCATAGTTTGGCAAAAAACTAGTGCATCAATGTAGACAAGAAGATATTTTCAATCTTCAAAGGGTCATAATGTAGGAGTAGATCTTTATTCATTACAATCATGCTCCAATGGTTGGCATACTACAGTGGGATTATGAGGTCCTTGACATCGACTTGGATTTCTAGTTCCTTTTGGACAAATTGTAATACACTATGTTTTGATTCTCCTTTTACTTTGGTCCAAATTTTTAACATTGTTCCAGAGGTTAAGATGTGTGATGTACATCCTTTATAAATCAATATGAAAGTGTGAGAACCACAACTTGAAAGAATCCATGGCATTTGTGCTTAGGTGCCTAGTGGGGTTGTCCAAAAGGGAAATATCCACATCAAGTTTCAATTTTGCATAATGTTGCTAGATCTGAAAGGAAAACGCTACCTCTTTGGTACCCCATTATTAATAATGAACTCCTGCACAAAGGATGTGAGTTTGTAAGTAATAAGACATCTTGTAGAACATCATTTCTATCAAAGACCTTAAATCCGAAATTGTGAAAAACCCTAAAACCTTACAACACATAGTCTCTTAAAACTAAAACATTCCAATGCCACTATCATGTGGTAACATTTACATTCTAGAATTGTTGATGGGATGGTTGCAAGCTTACATTTTCCCTTGTTGTCTCCCTATCTTTTATTAGTTACTTCGGATCCCATAATAACTTATAGGGGAAGCTCCACCATGATATTGAGGTTGGGGATGGGACACATGGGGTTGTGTTTAGTTTGTCTTGGAAAGCATAATCTTAGAGAGAGGGAAGGTGTCCTTGTGAAAGATTGCGAATCAAGAAGGAGGTAGCCGGGCTTGGATTAAACACATGACATCGTAATAAATCAACTTCCAGGTTTTTTTTTTCTTTTGCACATGATTAGATGGAATAGGCACATCCCCATTGGAGTGAATTAGGTTGTTGAAGATGTTGGTGATTATTCTTGAATCTATAGGTAGCAACCCTTGTACTTGCTCTTTATTTTCACCCAAAAAACTCCATCTTAAGACCTTTTTTTGTTAAAGACAATCCAAACAAATTGCACATACACTAACCTAGAATAAAAATAACAAACAAGGAAGTAGACTAAACAAACAAGGACAAAATATATAATTTTTGCAATAATATGAAATCATACCTAGGTTAATGATGTTGTTAACTATTGGAATAATAATAGACACATCAATGTTGCCATTTGTTTGTTGACCATCATTAGGAATAATTTTAATAGGGTAGACCTAGATTCTGTCACAAGTTTTTGTCACATCTACAATGACATTCTTGTGATCTTTGGCCTTGCCCAATTTCACCATGATGTTTTGCAACTAACAATCACAAATATCAATGAAATTATTTCTACATTTTTTTGAAAAAAGATGTAGTGTAACCTCCTCCTCCAAGTCAACCTTCCCAACAAACGACCAGCCAATGTCTATGTGTTCCTTTAGTAGGAGAACATCACCAACAATTTACACAAAATGAAAACAAACACATATATTAACAATCCTAACAACTTCAATAACAAACACAACCACAAAAACCTTATAGGAATAGGAAAAAGAAAGATAGGTCCTTGTTGTGGTCACCTAGTCAAGGATATGGTGTTGGTCAAGTGACAATGTGCCATTACACCATGTGTTTTCCAATAACTTCATTTGTCCAGCATGATGAATGTCAATAATTGCTCTATGGGTAATCTTGCAGATGAAAATTTGAATTTTTTGAATGACAATATGTTGTTGCTCATGGTCAAAACCTAGAAGCCCCAACAAATCATGTCAAGATGAAGAGACATCTTCATGATTTTGATGAATCTTGGGAAACCATGCAAACCTGTAGTTAACCACATCTTGAATTGCAACTATTAGGTAAATAAAGTGAGCCATATCACGAGCAAAATTTTAGATGTTGCATTTGGTTAAACCACGAATATGATGAGCCAAAGGATGCAACTTGTGCACATAGAAAGCTTGATGAATGTGAGAATTACAAAAATGCTTTCCAACCCATAAATTATTGAAATCATAACATGTTACAAAACATACAACATGGGCATACTTATTTATGGTGGGCACTTCCCATAAGGTGATCTATAGAACATTTTGAATTCTTGGACAATATGAGGGCATTCACATTTAAGGAAAAAGGTTCGATCTCCTTTTCCAATTTAGCCAATATGTCATGTAACTCTTGCTTAGTGTGGTACCATGGGCATTATGGACTTGATGCCATTGGGTGTCGTTCGAGGATACAATATAAGGGTGACCAACCCCACATTTTCTTTTCTTTTTTAGCCTAACCTACATGTAGATGAACAAACCATTGATGTGCCAAATGCAAAGATGACATAATTTATTAGTGGTTGGATTTTGTTATGATGCATGATCTAAAATGGCTATTAGTAAAACATGTAGTGGCAATACAAAACTTAGTAGATGAAATAGTTACATTATGAGATTTATCTTTTCATTAGAAACATGAAGTTGTTATAGAACATATTTAGTTTTTTTTTTTTAAGGGTTGATGAAACATTTTTTTTTGCTTCATATTATTTTTTCAATGTTAAGTATTGTGGGTAATCCTATAGACCTTTGATCTCCCAAAATCTGTCTATTGTTTTTTTTTCAACCCCATTGGATGTCCAAACAACCAAAGAACTTTTCACAATAACCTCTATTTGAAGATTCTTGTCAATATTTCCATTTTCTTAGAGTAAGATGCAAAAATTAATTAACACATGAAAAAACCAAATGCATTATAAAACTAATTGTTTATAAAATTGATTAAACATGTATGGATCATGAATGTAAATTTACAATAGGATATAAATACCATTGCCCAAATACACATTATAAGAAATTATGGCTTTTCAAAATCTTCAACTTGATTAAAATGTCCACATTGACCAAAAGGATGTTCAATTTGACTAAAAGCATGGGGCATGAAAAACACATAGTTTTTTTGGTTGGTTTTTTTTTATTAAAATGACTATTCTGATTAAGTGTTAAATCATACATCTAGTCAAGAAGGACATTTTAAAAAATGGTCCATCAAAATGCCCATGGCTTAATAAAATCGGCCATACAAAATGACCATGCTTAGTCAAATTGGCCATATTAATTTGGTTAATTAGCTTACTTGTTATGCTTATTAAGCTACCTACCTACTTATTTAAATATGTCTTACCAACCCACCTATTTACCTACCTCTACCTACATACCTACGTACCTATTCACCTACCATCTACTTACTTATGTCCTACCTACCTACCTATTTACCTATTTACTTACCATCTACCTACTTCTGTCATATATGCCTACTATTATCTACCTACTATTTACCAAAATTACTTTATTTATTTATCTACCTTTTTAGTACCTACTTACATACCTAGCTATAGTTTACATAAATAGGTATGAACATTTAAAAACATAGGTAGGCAGGCATGTGTACCTATCTTTTTACCTAGTTAAATACCTATTAACCTATTTATGAAAAAATTGAAATTGAAATGTTGTTATACACATTAATAAAAAATTTCATAGAAGTTCAAGGATACATGTTAAATTAATTTGGTATCATATTGTTTTACAAAGTGATGGGGTGGTTTGATGGCCAAAACATTGGTGCAAAACTAAGGAGACCAAGGTTTGATTCCCTTTACCAAAATATACTAAGTGGAGTATGTATATTTATATATATATCTTGTACATGTATGTAAATGTATAATACATAGGTGGGTTGTGGATAGGTAGGTAGGAGGCCATGGTGGGTAAATAGGTCATGGGTGGGTGGGTAGGAAGGTACTTAGTATTTATTTATTATTTATATTTTTATATTTACAAATTGGGCAATTTTTAAAATTATTTTTTCGAGGTTGCCAAAAATTTTATTTGATTTGACTAGTCAAAAAGACCATTTTATGGTTAGTCAAAAAAACCATCAATCAAATTGGACGTGTTCAAATGGACTTGTCCAATATGACTGAATGGTCAAATTGACCAAATGTCAATATTTCTAGTTTTTGGTTTAATTTTCTAACCAAATAAATCGTGTTTTTTTGTAGTGAAAACCACAAGACTATTGTGTAAAGTTCCTATTATTTCCATGCTTATAAAGGTTGCTAATTCAATTTTGGGATCTTGCAAAAGAGTCTTGTCCATAATTGTGTCTATTTTTTATAATGAGGCAAACAACCCATTCATTAAAAAAAAAATTTGGAGGAAGAGGCAGTTCACAATCACCCTTTATTGTGAATGTCTCTATAATGGTTAATGCCCTTGCCTCCATTTCAACTTTGCTCAAATCCATTAGATTTTGTTGTGGATTTGTAGTAGATTGGTTTGTAGTAGACTAGGAACCAAAGAGTGGTGTGGCAATTTTAATTTGGGTAGTGATTTTCACATTCTCCTTGAAAGCATGTTGTACACAAGAATTATTCCTATAAATGGAGAGTTTAGTGACACTTGGTTGCTTACCTTTTTTTTAATGTGGAGTAAATGAAAAATCATCATCACTATGTCTTCTTTAACATGTCTAGGCCATGGAGGTGGCATAAACTCCTATTTTCAAATATCTTAGATTAGGTGCAATTTGCTTAGGAGGAAGATTTGTTTCATTTAAAGTAAGACACTTGTTTCAATTGAATATGGTCTTCCCAAACTTAACACCTGACCTATCTATTTCCTTTATTTCACTTTTGTTCTGAGTATTTAAACCTTAAACCTTATAGAACTTACATTGGAAGGAAAGCCAATTACAAATAGGGTTGTCAAACTGTTTACAATCAAAACATGCTTCCACTACAAGTTCTTCATGCTCATTTTCAAGATATAAGGCCACACATGTTCTTTTATTTTGTTGCATGTTGCATTTATAAATTCTGGTCTTATGGGATGGACCTCCAAAAATCTACACATGAACATGCCACAATTGAAAACACAACAATAAAATCCCAACTTCATTTTGTAACTCTATGATAAACAATAATTTGCAACATTTTTTTTCTGACAAGCTAGTTATTAGGATAATTCAATTAACCATAACACATGGCAAAACAACTATTATAAACATGATTCTATAAATGTTTTGCAACTACAATTTGAATGGAATAGTGACTAAAAAAGAAATAGATCAAAAAATAATTATAGAATTATCATTGATCTTTCACCAATATTGACCCGCAAAGAATGTTTTCATTGTAAAATGGAGAACAATTTTAATATGCATTACCTTCATAGAATTCTTTGCAATTGATCTATAGTTTGTGATGTGTAACACACTATAACATAACTGTTTTTTGTTGCAAGCATCATAAGATTAACTTTGCTTTTAATGGTTGATATTTTTTTTAAATGCCTTCTTTGTTTAATACCCACCTTATATTGGAGGAAAAAATAAAACTATGGTTTGTAGGTTAACTTTTTCTTTTGTTAAATTGGATTTTTCATCATGGGGGTATCTTTCTTTCTTCTTTCTTCACTCCATATCAAGGCACCTCCTTTCAATTTGTTCACCAAATACCACCTCATACAACCACATAACATCTTGCTCCATTCAAATAAGATCAACACCAACTCATCAATTTAAATGACCATGGACACAAACCTTCATTATAGTTTAGTTTTTAGCCTAATTAATTCCTTCCTTCAAGATAATACAATTTGAAATCTATTCAAGCACCACCAAAAATATTCAACGGCCATTACCATAAACACACATACTACTTTAATCTTCATTAAACTTCTTAAATTTTGCTAGGTTTCATCATCTTGATTGTTTCTGTAGAATTTGTTTTTTAAACATGCCAACTCTAATTTCCAACTTCACCTAGGTGCTAAGCTTTCAAAACGAAACAATTGGGAGAAGTGGAACCACTAAATGAAAATTAAAACATATTAAAGTTGTTATGTTTGATCATTTGATGTCAAGGGTCTAAAAAGGCAAGTAACAAAAAGTACATATGCAGACACTAAATGGCAAGCAACAACAAACTAACACATAAAGAATGGTAAAAAAACAAGGAACAAAGTTGAAGTGAGGAACATACCCCAACTACCCATCCTATAGGTGCATTAAAGATAATGTTGATATATTTTTGACACCCAAGCAATTGGATCATGTAAGGATCCTCTTGGCTTCCATTTTGCCCATGCCCCTACCCAAGCTTTATAGGTGAACAATGGCCAAACAATATAGGATAAAAGATGGGCTTCCAAAACAATTAGTCACCATTTTCAACCTGGACTTATACGCCCATTATAAGTTGGGGGTATTTATTTATTTGGAGAGGTGAGTAGAGTGTGTAATGAATGCTGTACACTACTAAATAAAGAAATATAAATTAACAAATAAAGAGATTTAGATTTTCGGGACAAGTGCACAGAAGCAGCCAGTGTCGGAGGGAATTTCGTGGGAAAGAACTTAGGTTTGTCGGAACGCCGTGTAATTGCAGTACGGGAACGTGTTCGACGAAGACGCCTACTGACTTCCCACTGACCCGCCCTTTGTTCTTCCTCCTGATACCCGGTGCGTACCAGTCGGTTATGTTCTGATACCCGCAACAGTACTGTTTTCGTCGAAACGCTCCTATTTTTTACGCTCCGTAAGGGTATCTGCAAATACAAACGAGTACAGGAAGGAAGGAAGACCACCACGTCTTCACGCGAATTCCAATGTCCGAGAACGCGTCCCAAAAAGCAACCAAGCACGCGACCAGCAGCAACTAGTGTGAGATCATGGCTCTCTTCAATCCCCGTTAAATTCTTGTTACTTGCATCCAGAGGAGCAGCAGATTGAGGCGATTTAAATTGCAGTCTGAAACAGCAGCAGCAGCAGCACTGATCGCTGCATCTCAGGATTGTTCACAATCGTAATTTGTCAAGAAGAACCAGCACCACCACCACCACCACTGATCGCTCCATCCCAAGATTGTTCACAATCGTAATATTGTAAAGAAGAACCAGCAGCAGCAGATCCGAATACTTATCATGGAGGGTCATGTTCCGCTTAGTGAGGTAACTATTTCTAGTTCAACTCCCCAGTTCTGGATTTAAATAATTTTTGTGTTTATATGATCTGTACAGTTAATTAATCTTGGGCGTCTTTGCTTGGGAAATAACTTTTAAACAAAAATTGGGTTCTGGTAGAATCTGGGTGGGTTCTAATATAATTCTGGATTTGTGGTAAGGCTTTGGTTCATTTATATCTGTGTGAACTGGTAGGTAAGGCCCAAGGTCGAGGGCATTACCAGAATAAGGGTATAGCCCTCAGACAGCAGCTGAGGTGGTGCTCACGTGCTGGCTATGCCCTAGTCCTATGACCTTACCAAACATAAAGCAACTGCCTCCCATGATCGATCGTTTGTGCAGACTAAAACCAATTCTTCCTCCTTAAAAAGTAAGAACCCTCCAGTGTACCCGAGTGAATCTTACCTGTGTTCCCAATACACGTGAATGGGATTTCTGGCAGTGATTCAAGTTCTCTATAATAGCTGTTAGGGAGAATTTCTAGAGTGCAGCTCATGCTGATCAAACGCGCTATTGATCAGAGTTTCATATTGAAGAGCAGCCGGGTCCAATTACACTCAAAAAGCTGCAGCTTCAGACTTAATGAGAGTGTTACTGAGAACACGACTGGTTTCTATATATCTAAACTGATCTCATCTTGTTTGTTGTATTTGCTTGTGGACAGGATGTGGATTACAATCGCAAGCTGAATGACTTGCTGCCTGTGACTGCGAGCAGGGAAGCCAAATGGTGGTACTCCACCTTCCATAATGTGACGG
>Ga0116227_10009803_pt1 | contig 17167 bp, 14 predicted proteins | sample S1TSphgellanicum_FD_89693 | JGI IMG/M metagenome (GOLD analysis project Ga0116227, IMG submission 89693) | Host-associated microbial communities from peat moss isolated from Minnesota, USA - S1T2_Fb - Sphagnum magellanicum MG | ecosystem: Host-associated > Plants > Peat moss > Unclassified...
CCCGTATTGGGAATAGGCAGTTATGTAAGTTACAATTATATGAAGATGGCTATGCCGTACGTTTGCAAAAACAGTAATCTTAAAGGTATTCTAAACAGCGGTCATTACATGTTTGAGGAACACCCCGAAATAGTTATCGATCTGATAAAGAATTTTTTAACTGATTAATTTACACTACTGAATATGAAAAAAACAATTTTAGTTGCAGGTGCAACAGGTAATTTAGGATCAATGATCTGCAGTGAGCTGGTGAAACGGGGAGCAGTGGTGAAAGCACTTATCAGGGAAGAAAGTGATTTAGAAAAAACAGCAGTCCTGACTCAGGCTGGCGTAGAAGTAATAGCAGTAGATTATCATAATCCCGAAAGCCTAAAGAATGCATGTATAGGTGCGGACTGTGTGGTTTCAGCATTAGCAGGGCTCGCTGATGTGATTGTAGATACACAAAAGATTCTGCTGGATGCAGCATTAGAGGCAGGGGTCAAAAAGTTTATACCTTCCGATTTTTGTACAGATTACAATGTGTTGGTTCCGGGTGAAAACAGGAATTTTGATTTGAGAAGAGAATTTAAGCAATATATAGATCGCACGGCAATTCAGGCTACATCAATTTTTAATGGTGCATTTGCAGATATACTTAAATATAATACGCCTATCTTAAATTTAAAACATAAAACTATTGCCTATTGGGGTGATAAAGCAGATTGGAAACTTGATTTTACAACGATGGATGATACTGCTGCCTTTACCGCCGAAGTAGCGATGGAAGAGCATAGCCCTCGTTATTTTCATATTGCAAGCTTTCAAATCAGCGCCAATATGTTAAGTGAAGCCATTAAGTTAATTACAGGCCAGCATTTTAATGTTCAAAAGCTTTCGGATATGGATGAGTTTGCTGCAGCAATTAAAAAGCAACGTGCAGAAAATTCATCAGGAGAAATGGAGCTGTATGCCAAATGGCAGCAAGCACAATATATGTATTCCATGTATTCTACCCAACACACAATATTAGATAATGAAAACTATAAGCACATAGATTGGACAACAGCAACTCAGTACCTCAGGTCTTTTGTAAAATAAGGCTCATATTAAAAGCCTGTTGCGTTATTATTTAAGTAATAGATGATCTGAATGGGATTTAGCTTTAATAAGCCAGAAGTGGGCTGTAAAAATATTAAATTTTGAGATCAGGCATTACATAAAAATAAATTATCGCTCTCTTCATGTGCTCATTTCGCCATTGCTAATTTGTTTTTATGCGGCCACGCTCCTCTTTATTCATATTATTGATATTTTTATTTCTAACTTTTTTTGCACCAAAAGTATACGATAGATTTAACAACACACGCCTGGTATCGCGTCCACTTTTTAATTGATAATCCATGTTGGCATAATCAGTAATTACGCGGGTTATCCTGGTTTTAAAAACATCATCAAATGAAAGTTTGGCATTCAGCTTATTAGAAAAGAATTTCTTCTGAAGACCTGTATTCATAAAATACACCGGTTTAAAATAAAAGATTCCATTATAAGCCGCAGATCGGTAATTAAAGGATAAAGTGGCGTAAAAATTCTTACTTATTTCAAAATTTTGCTCCGTAAAAATATTCAATGTAAATTTAGCATTATCTAAAGTTTCACCAGAAAGTTCAGATTTATAATTATTCCTAAAGCCTTCCAGGTAAGTATAACTATCCCACCATTTTGTAAACGCAAAAGGCACCGACATACTTAAACTAAAATTCTTAAGTGTATTCAGGTTTTCTAAGGTTGAATAAGTTATTTTAGATTCATCATCTTGTTGTGTAATCTGTGTAATAACATCTTTGGTATTACTATAACCAGCAGTAAAGGTGATTTCTTTAAAAGTATAACTGAATTGAAAATTATCAGTAAATTGTGGTTTCAGATATGAATTACCTACGGTATAAGTATATTGATCATTATAATAAACAAAAGGATTAAGATCCTGATAATTTGGCCTGTCAATCCTTCGGGAATAGTTTAAATTAATTTGATTATTGGCATTTATTTCTTTTTGAATAAACACACTTGGAAATATATTAGTGTAAGACCGATTAACTTTTGTATCGTTGGTTATTGAATTCGCATTAGAGTTGGTATGCTCAAGTCTCAAGCCTAATTGAATAGTATAATTTGCAATTTTCCTCGATAAATTTAAATATCCGGCATAAATATCTTCATTGTATTTAAAGTAATTAGACCGGTTTACATTACGAATAAATTCATTGTTTACGATAGTACCAAATTGATAATTATTGTCTGATTTAACATTAGAATATTTAGCGCCTGTTTCATAAGTAACAGCTAAAGGAAGCTGCCCGTTTAGGTCTGCCTGTGTAGTAAAAATATTAATTTTAGTGGGCGTAATATTTTGAACTAACTCCGGATTTCGCCGTGTATTACCATTTAAATCATAATAACTATTTAACAAGTTGCCTAACCCATCCCTGGTATAATTAGAATAATTAACTTCGGTATGCAGTTTACCCCCGCTGGTGTCAGTCTTAATTTCATAAGTTATTCCAGTCCCAAACAGCCTGGTTTTATTATTTTCTGCATTATTAACCAATATAGATGAATCTAAGCGGCTGGGCGGAGTTGCAATTTGGGTATTATTGATTTCATCAATTTTATTGCTATTGGAGAAACCATCTAAAGAAAATCCAATCTTGTTTTTTTCATTAAGATCAATTGTACCATTAAAATTATAGGTATGACCAGCATCTTTAATCTGGCCTTCACTTAACTGACTAAAATTATAAATGTTTTGGCTGTTTAAAACCCTACGATTTAAATCTGAAAACCGAAAAGTTTTATTATTGGTATAAAAATAAGATCCGGATAGACTAATATTTTTTTGATTTACGGCAAGGCTAATACCTTCATTGTTTAAAAGGTATTGACCAAAACCAACTGTTGAACTGATGGAGGCTGAATAAAGATCCCTGAGATTTTTTTTGGTATTGATGATGATGATTCCTGAATTTCCTGCAGCATCAAATTTTGCTGAAGGGTTAGCTATAATATCAACTGTACTAACGTTCGTGCTTGGCATAGATTTTAACATATTGGCAAGATCTGAAGCAGATAAGTAAGATTGCTTTCCATTGATGTATACCCTCACACCTTGTTTACCTCTCAATGAAATATTCCCGGTTGCATCCACAGTAAGTCCGGGAAGTTTTTGTAGCATGTCAATTACACTGCCACTATTACTCACGGGGCTATTTTCTACATTCACGGTTATCCTGTCATTTTTTTGAATAACAAAACGTTTTTTACCAACTACCTCAACATCCTTTAAAGTCGTTTTCTCTTCTCGTAAAATGATCTTTTCAAAATTTGGCGGATCGGAGATTGTAAAGTTATTGGAAACATAATTTTTGAAACCAACCAATGTAGTTATTAAGTATAATTGCTCTGTTGAACCAGTAGATAAGCTAAGTTGAAAATTTCCTGACTGATCTGTTACCGCATAAGTTACTAATGTAGAATCAGATGTTTTCCTGATGGCTACATTTACGTCTACTAAGGCCAGCCCCAGCCCATCAAATATCTGACCTTTGATAAGTTTTATTTGTGTATAACCTGAAAATGAAAGTGATAGAATAAAAAAAGTTAATAATAGTTTAGGCAATATTCTTCTCATAGATTTGATCGGCTTGTTTAAATTTCTCCAGCAGGGCCAGATAAGTAGGTTCGGCAGTTACATTCATTTTCTTGATGATGCTTTTTCTAACATCAAGATAGGTTAATTTTTTAATTTCCAGAACTGCTGTATCAACAGGATCAAGACAGTCAATAATCGCATTTTGGATATGAGTTATAATTCTCGTGAGGTCTTTGCAATATACGGAAGGGTTGTTAAATCCATTCTGCTTGCTGTATCTGTCAGGCAAAAAGCCACCTCCACACACATTTTTAATTGGGCAACAGCTACATTGTTTACATAACAATTGGTGGCTCATACTATAAACCTGAGCCAGTTCATTTTCCAGAGCTTCGTCAATATCATGTGTGGCTACATTAACGCCATTTTTTGTAAACCCATTTCCGCAGGCTTTTAGCGAATCAACAGCCTCAATCCCTCCGTTGGTTTCGATGACTAAGATTTCGTTTTTTTGTCCGCCCAGATATTCAAATGGCACATCCATACCTAAAATGCAAGCGATTATCACATCAAAAAAACGTATTTCAGGCCTTGGCTTTTTTTCATAGAACCACTGATCGAATATTTTAACGAGCCAATCCCCATATGGTGTAGCTTCGAAATTTATATCACCTTCATAAATACTTAAAGGCTTTTCCTCATGAATTTGATGAGGTAGAATAAAATCAACGCTTTGAACACCAAGGCTTTTAAAATGATTGTATACTTCCGTTGGATCTGATTCAACATTAATAACTGATAAAATATTTGGCGAATAATTTAATGCTTTAGAACGCTGTGCGATTTTTAAACCACTCACTATTGCCTTATATGATCCTCTTCCTGCGTGATCCACTCTAAATTTATCATTCGCCGCTGGTGTTCCATCTAAACTTACGGCTATGAAAATATTAAGTTTAGCGAACAGATCACACCATTCATCACTAATTAAAATACCATTTGTTTGTAAAGTATAGGATATCTGAATATGTGGGGGTAAAATTTCTTTAACTTTCTGAATGAATTTGATAAAAAATTCTGGCCCGGCGAGTAGCGGTTCACCTCCATGAAAACTAAAATCAAAAATCTTAATATCATGTTTAAGACAATGTTTTTTTATTCTGTTTAATAATGCATCTACTGTTTTGTCGGACATTACCTTGGGTTGTTTCTTGTAAGTATCATCCCCAACATTATACATGATACAGTACGAACAATTTAAATTACATCTACTCGCGATCTTTAAAACCACGAAATTACATTTTAACTTTGCTGCCTCTTCCATATTGCGCCTTCCTTAAATTAGTTTACCATAAACTTGCTTCAAGTTTATCTTTAATTGAAAATCTATCATTCGCCAATTCAACTGTAAATAGCTTCTGGGATAACTTACTATCCGTAATCAAAAACTTCTGCAGGTTAGGATTAGGAGTTATTTTTGCATCCGCAAAAATGTAGTTCCCTTTAGTTGATACACTCAGAATATTTCCGAAGAACTGATATTTTCCTGAAACATCTAAAAATGTGATATTTACTTTTTTAATATGACTTAAATAAAGTTTATTAAATTGATTAAGATCAAATTGAAGCTGACAGATTAGATTTTTATTATTTTTATTTAAAAAATCTGAGCCTGATAGGTTTGATTTATTTTTTGAAGTGATTATCCTTGCCTGTACAATAATATTTTTCGGATAGGGTGTAATGGAAATCATGGATCCTACGGCAATAATAGTCGATAATAAAATACCCAGGCAGTACCATAAAATTTTCTTTGGCACTCCCCCAATAAGTTCATTAACTTCATGTGTTGTAAAACTAAGTTTTGAAATTTCCATATGATCATGTTAATTTGCCAGTTCCAGTTGATTTTTTACAAGTTCGTAATAGGCACTGCGTTTGGTGGTTAAGGAAGAATGGTTTCCTTGCTCGATGATTTTTCCTTTTTCCATTACAATAATCTGATCTGCGTTTTTAACAGTACTTAAACGATGAGCTACCACCACAACCGTTCTTCCTTTAAAAAATTGATTTAAATTATTGATGATGACTTTCTCGTTGTTGGCATCCAGCGCATTTGTTGCCTCATCAAATAAGATCACATCAGGATATTTATAGATAGCCCTTGCAATAAGTAAACGTTGAGTTTGCCCCTGGCTAAGCCCTATGCCATCCTGACCTATCCGCGTATTATGTTCCAACGGGAGTGCACATATAAAGTCATTGCAATTGGCCAGGTTAATCGCATTTCTTAAATGATTTTCATTAATATGCTCCTCCAGCGCAATATTTCTTGCAATCGTATCGGCAAAAATAAACCCATTCTGCATCACTACCCCACATTTACTCCTCCATTCCGCGCTATCTAAATGATCAAGTTTGTGATCATCAATGGTGATAAGTCCCTTTTGCGGACTGTAAAATTTCAGAATTAACTTAAGTAATGTAGTCTTTCCACTGCCACTGGTACCCACAATAGCTGTTAATTTCCCTGCCGGAATTTTTAGTGAAAGATTTTCAATTACCGGCTTAGTTTGTCCAGGGTAACTAAAAGATACGTTATTAAAATTGATAGCCTTATGATCAATATCTGAGCTGAATATTGAAGGTAAATTTTCATCTTCCTCATCTTTTTTAAGATGAATTTCGCCTAACCTTTCTAAACTTATCTTCGCATCCTGAAGAGAATAAATGAAATCAATAAGATCATATATTGGTGCACTTATTTGGCCAAGAATATAGATGATGGCCATCATAACTCCAATGGTCATGTTACCATCTATAACCGCTTTTGCAGCAATAAAAGTAGTTAGTATAATCTGGAGCTGACCAATTAATCTTGACCCACCATGCTGCAACTGCTTTAAGGATACAATTTTTAAGTTAGTTTTAAATATTGCAGCTTGAATTTTTTGCCATTGCCAGCGTTTCATGCGCTCAATATTATTTAACTTAATTTCTTGCATACCCGTAATTAACTCAATAAGTATGTTTTGTTCGGAGGTTAATCTGGAAAAGAGCTTATTATTTAAATACCTTCTTTTTTTTAAAGAACTTAATACCAATGCAAATTCAACAACAGTTCCTGAAAACACGATGAGAAAAATAGTAAGATTATAATAAAAAAGTGTTCCACCCAGAACAAGCACAGAAAAAAAGGAGAATATGGATGTTAAAAGATAATTGGTAAAAAAATCTTCAATCCGCTTATGATCTCTGATTCTTTGTGTTAAATCACCTGTTAACTTAACATCGAAAAAAGAGATTGGAAGTTTCATCAGTTTAAAAAGAAAATCCGAAATAATGAAAATATTAATACGGACACTGATATGCACCATGATAATGGAGCGAATATATTCTACAGATACCAAGCTAACAATTAGGATAAGCTGAGAACATAAAATTAAATTGATGAAACCGATATTGCGGTTACCAATTCCATAATCTATAATGGATTGTGTTAAAAATGGAAATACAAGCTGAAGCAGGCTACCAACCAAAAGTGTTAGGCATACATAGATTAATGGTTTCTTAAACTGCATTAAATATTTAAGAATAAAACTGACGTTTGCCTTATTTACTGTTGTTTCTCCTGTTTGAGAAAAGAAATCGGGTGTCGGATCAAGAAGCAGTAGAATTCCCTTTTCAATTCCATGTACAATATCACAGCTCCAGCCTCTTAAGAACTCTTCATAACTGTAAGAAATTAAACCAAATGATGGATCAGCAACGTAAACTTTTTTATCTGATATTTTATAAATAACAATAAAGTGGTTCTGATTCCAGTGTGCAATTGCTGGTAATGGAGCTTCTGCCTTAAGTTTTTCAAAATCTACTTTCACTGCTAATGACCTGAAGCCAACATGCTCTCCAATTTGACTGATACCATTAATAGATATACCCTCCTTAGAAAGATTTCCTTTTTCACGAAGGGTTTGGAGTGAATATTCCTTTCCATAAAATTTAGCCACCATACGTATACATGTAGGTCCGCAATCCTTAGAATCATATTGTTTATAAAATGGAAATTTCGATTTAAACATATTTATGGCTTTTATTACGGAATCCCATTAAATAATCCGTCCACTCTGGTTCACCTGATATTGCGTTTTTTTGTTCAATCATCAGCTGAGCTTCTTCATATCTTACCAATTGCAGATTTAGTTCTTCAAAAAGATGCGTTGGTATCTCTCCAAAAACTACATTTTGTATATGTGTAATCAACTTAAGCAGATCATTACAATAGATTGATGGATTATTAAACCCATTTTTATTACTAAACCTATGTGCTAAATAACCTCCCCCACAAATGTTTTTTACAGGGCAGTTCATACATTGTTTACAAAGCAATTTATGGCTCAGATTGCAAAGCTGTGCCAGCTCTTTATCAAAAGCATCACTTATTTTGCTGGTTAAAATATTGGCATTTATTTTAGTAAACCCATTTCCGCAAACTTTTAAAGAATCTATAGGTTCTATACCTCCGTCAGTTTCAATAACCAACACCTGGTGACTGCCTACGCCCAATGCGTCATTTCCTTCATCTGTTCCTCTACCTAAAATGAGCATCATAATGGTTTCAAAAAAACGAATTTTTGGCTTCTGGCCTTTCTCAAGAAACCATAGGTCAAATATTTTAATAAGCCAATCTGCATAAGGTGTCTGACTTTCAAGCAGTGAATCCCAACGTGGTGTATTATGCGTGCCATCAGGTAAAATGAAATCGACATAACCGATCTCAATTGATTTTAAGAAATTATAAGTGGTAAGAGGGTTTGTTCCAATATTAATAAATGTAACGATGCCAGGTTTATTATTTAAATAGGTATTGGCAGTTGCATAACCTTTTATAATTGCATCGAACGAGCCATTGCCTTTATGATCAAGCCTGTATTTATCATTCTCATTTTTATCTCCGTCAAGACTGATTCCAATACCGATATTTAACTTTTCAAATAACTCACACCATGCTTTTGTTATAAGCATTCCGTTTGTTTGAAGTTTGAAATTAGTTTTTATACCCTCTGGCAATATCTCTTTGGTATTATTAACAAAAAATTCATACAACTTTGGACTGGCCAGCAAGGGTTCTCCTCCATGAAATACAAAAGTGAATTCATCCAAATCATTTTCAATGCAATGATTTTTCACCTCTTTTATTGTGGATAAAATCACTTCTTTACTCATAAATTTAGGCTGATTTTTATAGGTACTATCACCCATATTGTACATATAGCAATAACTGCAATTTAAATTACACCTGCTGGCTATTTTTATTACAAGATGTTTGCATATTAATTTCCCGGTATTTACCATATTCCTGTGTTTGTTTAACCTGCAAATAATTCTAATTCCTTATCTTCTACTTCAAGCAGGTATTCATTTGCTTTCAACATTTTTTCCGCTTTTTCAAAGCTTAAGCGTATAACACCGGCTTCTTTTAATAATGCTTCAGGAATGGCATCAAATAATTTATTTTGAATGTGAGTTATTAATTTTAGCAAGTCTTTGCAATATATAGAGGGGTTATTAAAACCATTTACCTTGCTAAATCTATGTGGAAGATAGCCACCACCACAAATATTTAAAATGGGGCAAGCTTTACAAAACTGACATGTTTTCTGCCCACTAAGGTGGAATAACAAACCCAAATCGTTATCAAAAGCTTCATCAAGTTCATTACCAATAACATTGATTCCAATTTTGGTAAAACCATTTTTGCATATCTTCAATTGACCAACTGGCTCTATGCCACCATTGGTTTCAATTACCAGCAGTTCTTTGTTTGTACCGCCAAGTATATCGCATTGATCGCCTTTACCTAAGATTGCACTCACTAAAGATTCAAAAAGATTAACACCAAAAGGTTTTTTTTCGGCGAACCACATGTCAAAAATCTGAATGAGCCAATCAGCATATGGCTGATCGGAAAGGTAATCCGGTTTCAATGGAGGACTATCGTAATTGGCATCAGGTATAAGAAAATCTACATTATGTGGATTGATTTTTAGAAAATGATTATATACTTCAACAGGGTTTGATTTGATGTTGATCACCGATAAAAGTCCGGGTGGATTGAGCAATTTATCTGATGCCATAGCCGTTTCAATGCCCTTTATGATATCTTTATATGATCCTTTACCCGCATGATCTATACGGTACATATCATTAATTTCAGCTGTACCATCCAGACTAATGCCCAAATGAATATTTAATGTGCCTAGTAAATTACACCATTCATCATCCAACAAGGTACCGTTGGTTTGAATGGAGAATATAGGTGTAGTGAAGGGAAGTAATATCTTATTTGCCTTGCTCACAAATTTTTCAAAAAATTGATGCCCTACCAGTAGTGGTTCACCACCATGAAAATTAAAATCGAAGACCTCAATACCATGTTTTACACAGTGATTTCTCACTTTTTCCAGTAAGGCATCAACTACCTGGTCAGACATTATTTTAGGCTGATTCCGGTAAGTACTATCACCAAGATTATACATATAACAATAGGTGCAATTTAAATTGCATCTACTGGCTATTTTTAGTACAAGCAAAGCGCATTTGGTTGCAACAGAACTATCTAAAGCTTTCATAAAATTGCGTTTATTTGGTGATATACAGATATAGAATACTTGTATCTGTAGTTAGAGAGTATTAAATCAGTGCTGAATGGATAACTATTTTGTATCCTTTAATAAGGAGACTTTAATCTGTGTTATAGCCTCGCCATTAAGGTATTTGTCTTTTATAACAGCTGTTTTATAACCATCTGCCGAAACAGATATAGATGTTTTTCCTCTACTCAAAAATAATCTGGTTGAGTGTCCGTATCCGTTATCAATTTTAACACCGTTAATGAATAGTTGATAGTTACCAATAGAGTCTCGTGTTTTTAAATCCACGCAACTTAAGGCAGTATTATAAATACCTAAAGGCTTTTCTCCTGACGATTTTATTTCAATCCGGCTTCCGGTATAATTGCTGACATGAATGGTTTTATTTTGTCCATGACCAAATAGATAGAAGGCAAAAATATTTAATATAGTAAACAGGTATTTCATCATGATTAGTTTTAGTGAAGGGGTTTATTTTTAATCCAGATATTCATCGCATATTTAACGCCTGAAATAACTGGCATTCCGCAATGCGCTGATTCTATTAATGGGTTTTGATTATCATCAAGATTGTAAAAAAGCAAAGCAGTTCCTTTTTTAGGTTTTATCTTTACATCAATCTCTGTAAAGGAAGTTTCACCACCTATAAAATCATCGTTAAGATAGACTAAAATGGTTTTACCCCTTTTATTAAATTGATCTCCATCAAAATGAGTCTTGTATTCTTGTCCGCTTGCATACCTTACACATTGTATTGCTTCCATTTGATGAATAGAAACCTGCGCAAATTCTGCAGCTTTTTCATAAATAAATTGGATAATAGATTGCTTATGATCATTTTTTAATACGGTACTGAAACTTGTTCTCAAAGCAGACTTTTCAGTGCTATCATCCTTATTTAAAAGTTCTACAAGGCTTCGCTCATAACCAGACTGTTCTTCAGAAATCCGAATCACCTCATCACACTCTTCAGTACTTAAAAAGTGATCTGTTAAATTTAATGTTGTGATGTATTTTTTTGCAGATTCATAACCAGGTGTAACGCTGAATTCATCTTCATTTAATCCATTAGACTCGAATTTACAGGTAATTATAAATCCAGTCCATCGCTTTTTCAGTTCGGTAATTGATTCAGTTTTTACAAGATTATCAGGTCCTAAATAAGTAATGTTTAAATCATGAACATGAAGTAACGTAATATATACCCCATTTTTTCCATTACAGGAAATATGCCCAATCGCTGGGAGTGTTTGGGAAAAGATTTCCTGTGTTTGAATCTCTTTCACTTTTGGAATTCCATTACACCTTACAAGCAGTTCTACCATGCTATAGAGCGAAATATTTGGAAAACCTGCTACCTCAATCATATAATTTCTAATTACATAACGAGGAATATGATGCCCGTAAAGAGCTAGTAAGTTATTGATCGCTACATAAGTATCATTAAATATGATATCGGAAGGAATATGAGTTGTTTCAGTATTTAATAACATATGATCAACAAAGCAAGATTTAAAAGATTTTAACAAGCAAGGCAAGTAAATCAGCCTTGCTTGCTGTGGTTCTTAAAGAGCAGTTTCTACTTCTTTTTCTTTTGGTTTAGTACCACTTCCCCAAGAAGCTTCAAACCATGCACCACCAACAACTTTTTCACCAAGATCTCTTAGCGTTTCGTTTTCGAAGGCTGCAAAAACTTTTTTTGCCACATCCTGCTTTTCAGGACTAATTGTGAAATTTTCCATAATTTCCAGTTTAATTAGTTAGGAGATTTATTAATTATAATAAAGATATACCTTCAATAACGTATAGAAAAATTTTGTCGTGAACAGCAATTATTTCAGACTAAAAGGACACAATGTTAGCGTAAAGGGAGAATTTACAAAACAATATTTGTAGTATTTAAATACTATCCATATATTAGTTTAATTCAAATTTGTATTATTATCACTATTTGTAAAGAAAATGAGAAATACATATACAAGTATTATTATAGATGATGAATCTTCATCACTAGATCTGATTTCAGATTATATGAGATCACATAACGATATTAAAGTGATTCATAAATTTAATAATCCATTAATGGCATTAAGTGAAATCAGGAAATTGAGTGCGCCTATTGATATTTTATTTATAGATATTGAAATGCCATCAATGAGTGGTATCGAATTGGCTACGTTGATTAAGCATAAAATCAAAAAACTGATATTTATTACCGCACATACAAAATATGCGTATGATACTTATGAATTAAATGCAGATGGTTATTTATTAAAACCATTTTCTGAGTTGAAATTCTCACAAATTTTGAACAAAATCTTGCCACCACCTGATGATCAAATATTATGGGCAAAAGAGAACAACAATTTTATTTTACTCAAAGTTAAAAATCAAAGAAATAAGTTAATCAGGATTAACTTAAATGATGTTATTGCCATCGAATCACAGGATAAGGAAATTAAGGTTTATATGATGAATAATGAAGCAATTTTAGCCCGGAGTTCACTTTTACAAATGATTAAATTACTGGAGCATAAAAAGGATTTCATTCGTATTCATAAGTCATTTATCATCTCTCAACAGCATATCAAAGGAATTGAAAGAAAATATGTTTTCCTAAGTATGAATTTAAAACTGCCCATTGGAAGGTTATACAAGGATTTTTACCGTCAAATTTCAAATTGATATAAGAAGAAATTAATAATATTCATTAAAAATAGCCTTAAAAAACATTTAACTAAATTTCCAATCTTGCTAAGATATATCTACCAGTTGTCTTAGGAATTTCCTGACTAACAAGATCTATTATTTATCAATTAAACTGAAGGCTTTTAAAATGATTCAGCCAACCGTGTTTCAGAAGTTTTTTTCGAATTGACATTACTTTTTTCTATTGTCTTTTAATTCCTGAAAAGTCTGATAGAATGTTCCTTTTATCCACTGATTTCGCCTAAGGTCAATAAGATCTGTAGCAATGAGATAATCTCCGTTTTGGGTATTTAAGATTAGGGTAACATTATCACGAATTTGAGTTTGGAATTTTCCATTATCTGCATCGAGTTGTGATTTTGTACCCATTGCAAAAAAAGCGAAGCTGGCTAGTGATAAACCAATAAGTAGAGACTTAGTGTCTATAATAATTTTCATTTTAAACAAAGATTTGCGTGTATACACAAGATATCAAATTTGATTGGCATAATATATAATTCGGCTGAGACATCAAAAAAGTTACTGTTGACTTCAATATTATGGATTTCACTCAGAGTTCTTATTATATAATGATTAACCACTGCAGGCATTTTTTCAATTCCTTAAACTTAAATCTCAAGGTCACTGTTATAGACAGACAGAGGTAAACACATGATTACAAATTATACAGAAAAAGGATGGCAGATTATTACTCAAAGAGGACATGGATTACTTGCAGGGCAAATTTGTGCCAGATGGAAACTATCGGATCAACCTTCGAGATGGACAGAAACGTTAATTGCTACGGCTGAACATGATGATGTATACAATGAGTTTGAGCAAAATCCGCTGATAGATGAGAATGGCGCACCCATTAACTTCACAGAAACTCGGTTTGATTTGGATGCGTCCACACGATTGATGGAAATGGCCCTAACGAAAAACCGGTTCATTGCCCTTCTCATCAACAGACATGTGAGGTTTACCCATGGCCAGGACTTAATGGCTCAGGAATTCATTTCAACACTTAAGAAACAGGAAAGACTCTGGCTAAAAGAAGCTGAAGCTACTAAAAAAGAACTTGATATGGCATACGAGCTTTTGGAGTTTTGTGATGCATTCTCCCTACTCATTTGTCAATCATCTATTCCGCCTGAAGGTCGACGGATCGAAATCAGTTGTGGACCTGATGGCACCCCATATAACCTCTATCAAAATAAAAAATCCATCATCGTAGAACCATGGCCATTTGAAGTTAATCAGTTTGAGGTAAGTTTTGAAACCAGAACAATCAAGAAACTGCAATTCAAAAACGATGAAGAGTTCCGTTTAATGCTCAAAAAGTGTGCGGTTGAAAGATTAACTATTGTGATCGCAAACGTAGCAAAATCATAGCATGTATTTAATAATACTGAAATAATATTTCAACCAAGCGTGGATGTTTATTTGTCAATCATCTTAGTCTTTTCTTTAGTTACATTTCTGTGATCACAGCCGCAAAACCACCATTTCTACTCATTTTAATAGGAATAGCTGAACTAGAGTTTACATTCTGATCACTTTTTTTATAGTCCATTGCCTGACGGTTAGCATTTATTCCATCTGCATATGAAGTCATTTTGTACGGTTTACCTTTTATTAAAAAATTAAGATCAAGGGTAAGATCTCTCTGTTTACCATTAGTGATGCCACCAATAAACCATTTTTTACCTTTTCTTTTGGCTACTACAGCTAATTCACCAACTTCAGCTTTTACCGCTTTTGTTTCATCCCATGTAGTAGGTACCTGAGTAATAAAATCTGTACATTCCTGATTTTTGTAATACAATGTTGGGTTATCACAAAGCATTTGCACACCACTTTCAAAGAGCACAAAAAGTGCAAGCTGATATGCCCGGGTTCCTACACTGGCAGAATTTGGTCGTTTCCCACCGTAAACTTCAGGTTGCATATTAATCATTGCACCAGGTGTAAAATCCATAGGGCCAACTACATTCCTCATAAATGGCAAGTAAATGGTATTATCTGGTTGGCATCCTTCCATTTGTTCCATACCTCTCACGCCTTCATAAGAAATAACGTTGGGATATTTTTGCTCCAATCCCTTTGGACTGAATGATCCATGAAAGTCTACCAGAATGTTATATTTTGCTGCTTCACGTGCCACCCGTTCATAATAGTTCACCATCCATTGATCATTTCTATCCATAAAATCAATTTTTACGCCTTTAATTCCCCATTCTGCAAACCTTTTAAATAAATCCATATTTTTTTCTACAGTAAGCCAGGTTAGCCATAAAATAATATCTACCTTTTTTTCCTTACCATACCGAATAAGTTCATGAAGATCTACTTTTTTGTTTGGGATATAAGGGTTATAAACACTCTCCGCCCATCCTTCATCCATAATGATATAGGGAATGCCACTTTTGGATGCAAAATCAATGTAATACTTGTAGGTTTCCAGGTTAAATCCAGAAACAAAGTTAACGTCATCACCATAAGGAGATGCCGCATTCCACCATTCCCAGCTTACTTGTCCGGGTTTGATCCAATCCGTATTTTTTAATTCGGATTTTGGAGCAAGCTTTACCGGAAGTGTACTTTCCAATAATTCACGATCATCTTTTGAGATGATAAAATATCTCCAGGGATAAGTTCTTGTAGCGTTCGTTTCAGCGATATAATCAGCTTCCTTAGTGATCCGCATAAACCGATCTTCTTCTTGTTTATCTTCAAGTGCTACTTTTGAAAAGGCAGCTTCCATTCCCTTAACACTATTCCCTTTTAAGAAAAGACAAGGATAATCAGTAAGATCTGTTTCTGCAAAGAGGATTTTAAATCCTTTTTGGGTATCTATAAGTGCTGGCAATGTCGCCATTTGGTTAGACACTTTCCACTTTTTAGCAGCGATATGGAGGTAATTTGTTTCGTAATTTGAAGTAAAATCTTTAGCAGGCTGTACATGCAACAGGTAATCATCAGGTAGATTCACCATCAATTCTTCATTCATAATCTTCACCTTTCCATTTTTGTCGCCTTTAAAGTTAGTTATAAAACGATAGGCAATGCCATCATTATAGGCCCGAAACTCTACAGCATATCCATTGTTAAAATTCAACAGCACAGTATTGCACAGGTCATCTATTGTCGAAAATTTCATGGGGACTACAGGATTGAACTTCCGGGATATTTGCGAGAATTTACTACCCTGAACTTTTATGTTTTTGATGGAAGACAGATGACCAGCATCTATACCCAGGTTGCATTTTTCAAGAAGCAGAATATTGTCCCTGTAGATGCTGTAATAAATTCTATCCGATAGATTTATCTCTATCTTTACAGTTCCATCAGGAGATTTCAATTCAACCCCATAAACAGTGATCTTCACCATCACTGAGAACAATAAAAACAATAAAAACTTTTTCATATTGATGTCAACATCATGTATCATAGCATATGAACAACAATGCCAGATTTGATTTTTTACGATTATAAAATTTAATATCTAATTTGTGCTTCTTTAAAAGACCAATAATAATTCTCGGTAATGATTAAAACAAGTTTTAATGATCTCTTAAGCTGTCCTTCACTGTAAAAGTTACATCTATCAGGACCGTAATGTGCAGGTTTGGTTTGATCATACAGTCCACAAATAAATCAATTTTCGTGGGCTAACAAACTCATTCTGGCATACAGCTCTGCAATGCAAGCCTGATCAAGCAACCATTTGGGTCTCTTTTTTGACGCTTCATCAGTTGCCCATTTCGCTGTTAGAAAACCATACTGATCAGCTGATTTTTTCCATGCCTTATCTAAATCTGAGGCTACGGCATTGATGTAAACCTGATTTTGATTAAGGTGATAAAGTGCCTCATAACCGCGAAATAAAACCGTAACAAACCAGGGTAAATCGATATTGAAATGCCTGTCCAGGCTTTTATTCTGATTAGAGAAGAAACGATATGAATTTGCTGCCACGAGTTCAGCTTCCTTTAAATATTTTGATTCTTTGGTGAATTGATAAAGCAGTACGGAAGCTTCCAGCATTGATCCTGTATTGTAAGTATAGTAAACCTCATTCGGCTTACCATCCATTTTAACATCGTTGTAATAGATCCCATCCGGATTTCTAAGCGTATCATGCATCCAGTTATAAAACTTCTTACCCCAATTCAGGTAAACCGGATCA
>Ga0116227_10009804_pt1 | contig 17166 bp, 11 predicted proteins | sample S1TSphgellanicum_FD_89693 | JGI IMG/M metagenome (GOLD analysis project Ga0116227, IMG submission 89693) | Host-associated microbial communities from peat moss isolated from Minnesota, USA - S1T2_Fb - Sphagnum magellanicum MG | ecosystem: Host-associated > Plants > Peat moss > Unclassified...
ACTAAATTGAGACTTCAATAGGTGTGAGACTACTAATAGCAAACTACCTGGAGTAATTATTAGAATTGACTAGGCAATGAAAAAGAAGGAGCACCAGTCAAATCATATTTATTAGGCTCTTTTGTGCCTTTTTACCAGCGTCACGTGGAAGAATGTTAGGCCAAAACCATTTTTTTTTTCTCTGAGCATGTTTTCACTTATCTTCATCCAATTTTCTTTTGCTAGACCACATACTGAGCACCGGTGGAGCTGCTGTTAGATAGCTATTTACAGACCGGGTTCTAGCACGTTACTTGTGTCCTTTGTTTGTTTTTGTTTTCTTTTTTTTTGCCGGGGGCGGGGGAGGGCGTGGGGGAGAGTTGATCAACCTCTTCGATCGTTCCAAGAGCCCCCCAAAATAACCCTAATTTGGCATACTTCAAAAATAGAACCTGCCCACATGGCCTAGTCATGTATGGAAAACAAAACCCCAATTTTGCAATGGATTTTCCATTTGTCAAAAAAATTTAATAACAACAAATCAACGAGAGAATTGCTTGCACAAAGTGGGCTCCGCTAGAGCTGTTGTTCTAGGGTTCGGGTCCCAACGGTAGCCCTATTTTGAGGGTTGTATAGGCTTGAGGATCGGTGGTAGCTAGAAGGTGTAGGCCCGACATTTAGGTGAGGTGGCCCTCTGGAAGCAGACCTACCCAGCGTCAAGTATGAAAGGATTTTTTTTCTTGCTTGAATTCCAGAAGGTTTGCATGCAAATGGTGGAAGGCTCCTTCAAGGGACCAAGGCAATCTTTGGAGATGTGGGGGAGGTGGTTTTTAAGGGTGAAAATTCACCCCTTCTTTTCAAGGGTCCAATACTTTTGCTTTGCCTATCATTTAGGGGGATTATACATGGGTGGGAAAAAGCATTGAAGTCTTCAAAATACCCTACTTTCAAAGTACCTTGGCCAATTCAACACTAATTATATTATTTTCAAAAATGTTGAAATTTTCAAAAATTATTTCTTCCAAATCAAAAAATATTGTGTAAGATAATAGTGAATATTTAGGAATATTTCCTTTTTATTATTATTTTTTCAAAATTAATTAATATATTATTCAACAGACATGTGTTGAAATGGCCCAAGGTACTATGGTATGTGATGCTAGTTAGTTGGTTGGTTCTTGTCACAATCTCTTTCAAATTACTAAAATACCTAGTCAAGGGCTTTAGCAAGAAATGGGTTCCCAATATGTTCCCTAAGTTCCAAATGTGTTCCCCAAGGGTGTTCCTAATAGCATCTGGCTTTAATCCCATATGTTTTGCCCAAAATCCTCCCCATCTCACCTATATACATGAGCCAAAGGGCAAGGCACTCCATCTTGCAATAGAATCTTCTATTTTGGGGGAGCTTCCAGAGTTTTAACTTTTTTTTTTTTGGTGATGGGCCAATCAAAATAACTCATGACAAAAAAAAAGAAGTTGGACTTGTGAGGCACCCCTAACTACTTAATATCAATCACACTATAGTTATGTTCTTGTTTTTAAATTATTATTTTACGTTTTCAAGCAAGATGGATGTCCTCAGATCACCATAATTCTTCACAAATGAGACTCTACGAAATATCAAAAAAAAGAATTGCAGATTTGGAAGGCATTAGACCCTTCATATTTAGGTTGTGAATTTCAAGTTGAGAAATTGGTTTCTTTGTGTAATTATCTCTCAAGTACCCCACACACACACACACACACACACATAGGAATAAGTCAGTTGTTCTAGTAGCTTGCTGAAGTCATCTATACACCCATGTTGTCTCAAGTTCCAGCTATTCCTTTTAATTTGATAGTTACAATTCCAAAGACACTTCTTGAAAATTGAATCCCATGTCTCCTACATTTCGAGGCTGGTTGAATGGTACTCTATTCTAGCTATTCTTCACAATAGAAAAGAGGGAAAAAAAACCATACCATGTATGTACACATGTCTTGAACAAGGGGTGTGTCACACACACTGTGGCCTTGCCATTTACATTAAAAAGTATCTAAAGGCAAAAGAAGAATTATGGAAACTCAAATATCTCATCACCATGCAAAAATATATAATCTTCAAAAAATCCTCTTAGAAAAAAAACCAAAATCTTTCAAGACGTTATAACTCTATAACTAATCTCAAGTTTCAACACAAAGCCAACAATATCATCTTTCAAAAATCCTCATATAAAAAAAAAGTTAGACCTATTATAATTACCTAGGGGCCCAAAATCCATTAAGCTACTATACCCTATAACGAATCCAAACACAATATCCTTGCCTTGGTACGCAAGGCCAACAAAGATTATCATAATACATGTTGGTATTTTGTAGCATGTCCAGTTTCAGTTTCCACTAGGACTCAGGATTCTCTCTATGGGTTTTGGTTTAGGGCACCTTTCCATTCAGTAGCTGCACCCCTTCAACTTTGGAAAGATCCAGCCACTTTTCCCTTGGCATGGAATTCGCAAGCTCAAGGTGCAAAGCACTAGCTTGGAAGTTGGGGTTGCAGCTCTCGGGCTCATTTCCATTAGCATTAAAATCACATGCAGAAGGTGCTACTAGGAATGTAGCTTGCAAGCTAGCTTGGTTGGTTTCTAGCTTCAGTTTCCATTAGGATTCAGGATTCTCTCTATGGGTTTGGTTTAGGGCACCTTTCCATTCAGTAGCTGCACCCCTTCAAACTTTGGAAAGATCCAGCCACTTTTCCCTTGGCATGGAATTCCCAAGCTCAAGGTGCAAAGCACTAGATTGGAAGTTGGGGTTGCAGCTCTCGGGCTCATTTCCATTAGCATTAAAATCACATGCAGAAGGTGCTACTAGGAATGTAGCTTGCAAGCTAGCTTGGTTGGTTTCTAGCTTTTGACTTCATCATATGATTCACATTGACATTTTTTCTGTATCCCTAAAATGCAAAATGTGAAGCATATGATGAAGTCAAAAGCTAGAGGTTCCCAAGCCAAAGGTGCAGCTATGCCCGGAAAAGGCAAACCCTAGAAGGGGCTCCACCCACAGCAACTAAATATGCGGTCCAATTACCAACATGGTTTTTTTTTAATGAATTATAAAAATGTTTGCCATTGTATATTCTAAAATAGCTGATCTCTTTTGAAAATTAATTTTAGAATGTTCCATGGAGAATTCATATAAGCATCCCTTTAGGCTATGTGGTTGGAACATGCATGCCTTTACAAGCTCTTGGGATAGCCATTTCAAGGATGCCAAGCTACTAGTTGGCTCCATTTCATAAGAATAGGTTGCATACGATCATTATGCTAATATTTGCTTGGCAAAAAAAAATTGAGACTTTTTTGAAAGCATGTTCTTTCTACTTGTTCCTAACAAAGTTCCTATTCCAAAATATGGTGACAATATTTTGTACATTGGAAAATGTAAACCCTAGCTAGTTTGGATTGTCTCAAGCTTTGGTGCACTACAATTAGCAACATTCCACCCTCTTCATGCTCAACTAGACAATCAAGAGGTGAATTAGTTGAGCCAAATCTTCTTTCATTTTGTTTAACCATCTTTGAGGCACTAATCAATTGTCAAGTTCATATGAATGTGAAGGTTCAAGTGACAATTTTTCTTTTCATTATGCTAACCATATCTCAAAGTTTGTTTGATTGATTCAATTTAAACATATTGTGAAAGTTAAATAACAATTGAATATGAAGGTTGTGTCATTGAATGGCAATGAATGTAAAAGTTGTGTAAATAAATAAGGAAGGACATTGTGTTTGGTGCAAGCATTCCGTGTAGGGTCCCATTTAATAGTTGTTAAAATTACAACAAACTTGACTTGAAAGTTGTTTGACAACCATTTTCAAAAATCATTTTGACATTGGCACTTGAGGTCTTTGTTGCAATCTTATGTGCGAACATTGTGGTGTGATGATGCATCTTAGTTTTTCTTGTAATTGAGGTGGTTTATTTTTTAAATATGTGATTTTCTTCACACGACCACCAATTTATGTGCCACATTGTTTTTTTAAATTTTGAAGCACATTGTTGGGAATCCCTATTGTGAATCAACATAAGGTCTTGCCTTTATTTTGAATCAAAATTTAAAATACTTAGATCTATACAAATTATATATGTAGAATTATTCTTTTTTTTAAATCAATTGTTGACTCCAAGTTATGATATGAAAAGGCAAAGGAATTTGTTTGAAGGATTTTTTCCTTCATCTCAACATATAGGTTTAAGGTTTAGGTACCACATGCATCTATTTTATTTCAAAATAACTCCATCATTCAACAAAAAAAAAATTAAGCAAGAAAGGATTGAATAAGTGTGTAACATAGAGAATCCAAAGTGGTCAAAAGAGTTCAATCTTCTTTAAAAAACTTTTTGAACTTTGTGCAAGAAATATGAGAAGACCAAGGAGCAAAAACATCAAGGTCAATGTCTATGAAGAAGACCATTATGGAACATGTGAAAGCTAGCCTTTTTTGGTGGACGAATCTACTAATATATCCATGATCACACACATGATTATTTACTTGTCATTCTTGGAACATGGACAAGCTATAGTTGTGTATTTTACTTTCCAACATTAAAAGTCACTTGATCAACATTATTTCAATTATTTTTTTAAAAATTCAAAAAGTTGGATCTAGACATAGTCAAATGTGTAGGGTTTGGTTCATATGGGGCTTTTATTATGACAAGGAAAAGGAAGCATCAAACAACCAAAACTAAAGGAAGGGAATCCCTACTTAACCTCCATACATTATGTGTCCATAGACATGCCCCCCAAGGGGGACATTACTCGAAAAAAGTAGAATATACATGAGTACAAATATAAGGTGCAATATATTGGTTGTCGGGTAAAAATTATAAGTTAATCAGTTCAAAAATAGGGTTATGTATATTTTGAAAATAAAATAATAATTAATGTAAGGTATGTGTAAATTATATATATATATATATAGCATATGCATTAACAATTTAAGGTATTAGTTGTTAGTAGGTTTAATTATTGTGAAATAATGTTTTGATTAATTTGTGACTAATAAAAATTTGTAAATTTATTTTTTTTTTTAATTTCAATTATATTCCATGAGTTTTCGCATGATAAAGTATCCCAAAAAGTAACTTTGTTATGCAAAAACTAAGGTCTCATAACATTAAGTGTCCCCCTTGGAATATGCCTTGACAAAAGTAGAAGCATCAAAAGATCCCAATGTTGTGTTGAATTTTTTTTTTGGTTCAACAATTTTATATCATTTTTTACAAATAGTTCAAATAGACAAACATTATTCAAAGACTTGCAAAAAAATGATTTTATGAGCTCCATCCATTTATCTTACTTCAATCCAACAAGGTGGTTGTCTAGGAGTAATGTTGTATGTGCCCTTTGTGAAAGCTTGCACCTATTATTATCATTATTATTATATTATTGCAAAGTGACAGAAAAAAGGAAAATTATAAGCATAAAATATTCTTGGTTTAAAGAAGTACATAATTTGAAATGGTGTATTCTTTATTTTTTTATGGTTGGCACAACTTTGAGTTTGATTTTTCAAAATATTCATGTTAATTATATTGCCATCCAAAACTTGATTGAAGCTGAGATTCAATCTATTCAAAAAGAGTTTATTTTGGAAACAAAAATAAACATGAATGCACATGTATGTGATCAAGAAGGTTGTTCCATCATTTTAGACTATGGCCCAACATGTGGGGTTTTTTTTATGAATTGAGGTCAAATTTGCATGGTAGAAAGCTTCAAGAAATTGAGTTGAACCAAGATATTTCAAGGGATGAATTGCAAAGAGCTTTTTATTTTTAGAAGTCTTTTGCCACCAAAATATGCAATTTGCTTCAAAAAAAAGTTTGAAAATATATCCATCTTGGCATGCATGACCATCTTAGCACCAACTACTCATCCAAGACATTGACATGAATTGTTGAAAAATTATGGTTGGCTTCAAATTGAACATTTGTCCTCATTTTATAATTCATCTAAATATTTGTGAACTATTGAACATCATCCCTTGATTGAAAATGTGGCATTGAAGGTTGAGTGGTTAAAATTTTGAAGATTGACTTTTAACATTTGGCATGGCAAAAAAATCATGGATTGTTGTAATGATATCAATGTGAATGTGACCTATCGTGTCAAGTTTCTAACTTGTTGAAATTAATTGAAATAGTTATGGTCCAATGTTATTACAATGATATTTGTGAACATGATTTCAACATCTAAAATAATATCAAAGATAAATCACAAATCAAATTGTTATAGTGCAACAAACAGATGTTGTAATGGGAGTTCACATTGAAGCCCTTGACAAATTTGAGGAATTAAAATTTTCAAACTCTATAATAAAGTGGAAAAGCATGAAGCATCTACAACAAAAATCAGTCCAACATGGGTAAATCTTTTAAAATTTACCAATTCTTTTGAATTGAACTTCAAATGTTTACATGTGCATTATTTTGTCCCTCATTCTAAATGTTGTAAAATAATTCAAATGTTGAAGCATGTTTGTGCCAATTGTGTCCCTTGTTCTAAATGTTGTAAAATAATTCAAATGTTGAAGCATGTTTGTGCCAATTGTGTCCCTTGTTCTAAATGTTGTAAAATAATTCAAATGTTGAAGCATGTTTGTGCCAATTGTGTCCCTTGTATTTGCTTTTGAATTATATTTTCATCAATTTATAGCTTGACGTGTTCATCATTGTTACATGAAGGGCAATCAACAAACATTAGTAAAAATTCATTCTTCAAACATGAGCAATCAACAAACATTAATAAAAATTCATTCTTCAAACATGACGTCTATTGTGCTTATAATGTTTTGTACCCACTATTGATAATCAACAATATTTGTTGATTGGGGGGTAGGGGAGGCGAAAATGAGGTGCAACAACCTATATTGAATATTTCAAAATTTCAACAAGACAATGTGAACATTAAATCTCTTTAAATTTTCAAACATCACTATGGCAACCTAGTCATTAAGATTATTTTACATGTGTAACAAGTTGAAGGTTTCATTTCCCTAAAATCTTGCACAATAGGCTCAAGTTTTTGCTTCTTTCAACTTGCCTTCTTGACAATTAATTATCACCGCACTTTAATCAAGGGTACAATATGTGGGAAATTCAATCTTGCAAATAGTTATAAGTCAATTATGTAAGTTTTAATCAAGATATTTTCCAAGTGTGTTTATCATATTAAGGTGAAGGCACATTGGGGGGGACTTGGGGCAAGAATATGTTTTTTTTAAAAATGCGTTTGTATTATTTTGGGATCAAATTTTGTTTCATGTCATCTAATTTTTTGAAACACACATAAATTTGACAATAATTTCAATGGTTTTTGGAATATATTTTCACTTTGCAATATGTTGTTACAAGTATTATATCCTCACAAATATATATTTTTTAATATTTTAATATCAATAAAAAATGTAGTTTTTGAAAGAAATATGTCTTTCAAGTTTTGAACTACCTCATGCAACATTGCTTGTAGTCTTTTTATTATTCATTTTGAATGTTTTAATACCAACTAACAAGCTAACAAAACAAGTTAAAAAGTAAATGTTATGCACATCCAAAACCAAAATATTTTCAAATTATTATAATTTTATTGGTTCTACCCATGGGGGAAAGATTACACTTTTGTGTAAGATTTGGGGATAAAATTTTGGCTCACTCTTTAACCGATGTGAAAATGAGAAGTGGTTGTTGAACATAATTTTCACATGGATGTAAATTTTCATATATGGTTGGATGTAATCCTAAGTAATAGTAGTTTGTTAGGTAAGTGTACATTGTCTTTTTGGGATAAACGTCGCCCAATGCTTTAATTTTTACATTTTGAATTGTCAGAAACTTGCAAAAAACACTTGAGGTATGGAATCTAGTGTCGTTAGTTGGTAGTTTCAATGTTTGGTGAAGTTAGTAGATCATTGGTCACAACTATAAGGGGGACAAAGAATAAAGGCTAAAGGAAAAGTTTAAATCTAACTTTCTAATAAATAACAAAATAAGATTATGTGATTCAAAAATAAAAACACAAGATGTGTAAGACAAATGTGAAAATAAATTTTTATTATGTTAACATATGTAAACATGAACAAAAAAAACATGACAAGATTATAGTGCAAGATTATGTTTTAAACTAATGTTGAACATAAGGAAATGAGAGGTTTTACTTTTATTTATACCCTTTTGAAGACCTAGTTCAAAGAAATTTTTAAAAAGGCTTTTATGTGCATTGAATAAAGAAAATTTTGAAAAACTTTCTTAATTGAAAGTCAATTATAAGTGAATTAAAATTCAACTGAAACATAATTGAGATTTGACTAGGAATCAAATATGATTTAATTTGAACTTAACTAGAAATTAACTAATATTAATTAGAAGTGAATTAAAATTTAACAATTCACTGAAACATAATTGAGATTTAACTAGGAATCAAATATGAATTAATTTGAACTTAACTAGAAGTTAACTGATATTAATTAAAAATGAATTAAAATTTAACAATTCACTGAAACATAATTGAGATTTAACTAGGAATCAAATATGAATTAATTTGAACTTAACTAGAAGTTAACTAATATTAATTAGAAGTGAATTAAAATTTAACAATTCACTAAAACATAATTAAAGTTTAACTAGGAATCAAACATGAATTAATTTGAACTTAACAAGAAATTAACTAATATTAATTAGAAACGAATTAAAATTTAACTAAAAATGAATTGAAACTAAAGTACAAATTTTTTACAAATCATAAATGAACTTCATAACATTGACATCTGTAATATAAATGAACTAGTTACATACCATGACATTTAAAAAGGGATCAAGTCTTTGTAAATGTCCACCAAAAACATTAGAAATGATGGGCACCGAACATTTGTCCTCATTTTGTTGCTCATTTCTGGTTAACATGGATCCTTTTAACTTGTTTTGCAAACATTTTGCAATTTGCTTCTTGGGTATTGGAAATATTATATGACATTGTGAAATTTTGACTATGCAATTGGGGCAATGAAGAATACTCATATGCCAATATCTTAAGATCCTAGGTTGTACCCATTATAATATTAGAGGACCTTGAGGTTCTTGATTATAGTACAATAGTAGTTAAAGATGTTACCAAGTTGTTGGTCCATATGCTTTTACAAAATGGTTTTGAATGATAGATTTTGAGTGGTTGAGGTGAAACATTTCATATATCTTGGGGCAAATCAACAACAATGTGAGCGGCAAGCAATCGTGTGTAGATGATTGAACATCTTGCAAGTCTAAAAAGACTTACAACAATCATAAAATAGCCTACATGATCAAAACATTCTTGCTAGCTAACTTTTGGCCAAGATGTGCAATCTTTTTCTTGAGAGAAATCAAAGCTCTCTTCGACTCAAGGAATGTAAACTTGTGCTCTTTAAAGGAGTACAAATTATCAGCTATTGTTTCCGAGCATAGATCTTCGATAGCAAGTGTGTAGGTTGAAGTTCTTTTGTGCATGGATTTCATAGCCATAGCCATCTCTCTACTTGCTTGTATCCTTCAATTTGAGAATGTGTGGGGAGGGGGGGGTGGGGTTTTCAGAGACCATGGAATAGAGTGTTCGTTATTTTTTTAGAACCGTGGGTTATGTATCAGAACCGGCTCTTCGACTTCCTTCATAATCGGGTTTGCCAACTGTAAAAACCGGCGTGATAACCTCCGGGGGTTTGTTCCTGTTTGTTTCTCATAAACCCCCACCCAACACTGGGTTTAGACAAACCAGGGTTAAAGACTCTGGCTCCCCTCCCTGCAAGAATCGAGCTCTGGAGTTGGCGTTTGTAGAAGAGCTTTCCTCGCTTGCTCATATGCTTGCAGCAAGGAAGTTGTGAACGGAAGAAGAGGGGGCGAGAATTTTTTTTTTCGCTGGAGCTTGGCTTTTGATCCCTGAGAATTTTGTTGTGCAGCGGACGATAATGTAGACACAAGATTTGGTTCGGAAGAAGAGCCTTCTTGTACATATGATGGCTTCTTGGTTATGGATCCTTCTTCTTGCGTGTTGCCTGCGGCGGCGGAGGACGACAAAGCCGTGCACAGAAGGTCCATTTCGCTCTCCAGTTTTTCGAAGCTTTTCTCTCTTTCGTTCATCCTTGCACGAAGATCTTCTAGGCGTTTTCTACTCTCCAAAAGCTCCTTGTCTTTGTCATAAACGTTATCTTCAAGCTGTATTATGCGCAGTTCTCGAGCATCGAGAGTTTTGGACAAATTGCTTTGCGCCATTGCCGATTTCCGTCGCGCTTCTCTCGATTCCGTCTCGCGCAAACAAGATTCTCTTTCGAGCTTGTCGATTCTCATCTTTCGGTCTTGAAGGTGAGTTCGCAACGATCTTGCTATGTCAAAGGCGCTGTCCAGTCTTTCTTGCGACTGATCGGCCAAGCCGTCAAGCTTTTGTATTGTTGCTCGCAGAGCCGTTGCGTAAGATTCAGCTTCAGAAGTTTTGTCAGCAAGTTTGCGTGTTAGTTCCTTCACAGCGTGTTCCAGAATCTCTTTTTCCATCTCGTACTGAACCTCAACTTCCGCTTCCTGTTCACTATTCCTTGCAAGCCGTCTTTTGAGGTCTTGGATCTCTAATTGAAGTTCGCGGATTCGAAGATTTTCCTCGCAAGTGGCAGGCTGCTCCTCAAAAAATTTGTCTGACATTTTGTGAAGATTTTGCTTGTATGTGGCGGCAGGCTCCTCAAAAGATTTTTTGGGCATTTTGCAGAGATTTTGCTTGCACTCTAACTCCTTCCTAAAAGAAACCGACATCGTCTTCCTTACTTCACGACCAAACTCTGCTTCTTCTTCTTCTTCTCCTCCTGAGATTCTTTGCAAAATCCGTCTCTTCACCTCGTGGATCTCGTACTTAAGGTCATTGGAACAAATGGTTGCTTGCCGGACACTGCAGAGGTTTTGGAGTAATTGTTGTTGATTGTTTTGTTGCTTCATTGCAGATTGATGCTGTGTATTTTGGTCTAAACAACTTTGCTTTGTTGTCAGCTCTTTCATTACATGCTCAACAATCTCTTTCCCCATCTCAAAGCCAACCTCGGCAAGACAACCCTCATGATTCTTCATCAGGAGCTGCCTGGTCAAGTCTTGCACATCGAATTCCTGAAGGGTAGGTTGAGAATCCATGCATAACAATTTCGTGAAGTCTAAAAATCCTTGGGTTCATTGTCCTTGGTGATGCCTTGAAACCTCTTCCTTCTTTTCAGCTCTAGTATATTTCTTCCATGTGCAATTTCCATTGACATTGCATTGAGTTGCTTGAGAATCCAAAGATGTTCAAGGTTTGCAAAATGAGGCTGAAAATGCTTGCCTGCTTGAAACACAGATTGATGAGTTCTTGCTGCTTGATGTTCAAGTGGAGGTTATGGAAAAGCATTTCGTGATCCAACTATCTCAAAGAAGGTGAACAGTCATCACCCCCAACAAGTCTGGTTCACAATACCCCTTCAAGAAACACACCTATTTAGAAATCTATGCAGTTTTCTCCTAATTCCAGTGATGATGATCATCAGAACTGGTTTAGGTGGAACAGGATTAGGGTCCAGTAGTGGTTGTCAACTTGACAGTTATATATGGTCATCAAGACAATTCCATGTGGAACCAGGTTAATGGTATGGAGGAGAGGCAAAGGTCTTGACCCAAGGAGAGCCCGTGCAGCGATAAAGTTGAGGACAGCATCAAAAGCAAATGGGAATCTCCATCCAAAGGAGCTGCAGCACCTTCCCTTCCTCAGATCATTTTGGATGGTTTTTTTTTCTCTCCTATTTCTTTCTCACACACCTTGTGCCAGCATAAGTGGTGTGGAAAGAAAATACTGAGGGAATGAATGGTCAGAAGCTGGTTTTGGGGGAAATGATTTGTGTAAGTTTATGTTTGTAGCCACAGACCATTTGCAGGACTTGGAAGGAGTTCTGAAGAAAGTAGGGAAAAGATTGCAAAATCAGCTGCCACAATCAACAGCCCTGGTCACAGCTTACTCAATGTGAATATGCATGTGAGTGCTTACTGTTTCTGTAGAACCTTCAATTTTGCAACTGATGTGGTGCTTGCTTGCCTGCATTTGAAAAATTCTTATTTCTGATGGAATGCTTTGTATTCCAGAAAAGCCTTTGATCAAGTGGATGATGTGAGAGTGATGTGGTATTACAATTAAGCTGCTCCACTGCTCTGTCCTGCAAACAACATGGGCTCACTTTGATTCTGCAGAGGTTCCAAAGTAATGAATGGAGTTTCTCTGATCCATGATTTGCAGGTTGAGCACATGACTTAAGATTTGAGGACCCACTTGTACAACTTTTCTGTACTGGAAATCAGGTTTTTAGTCATTTGTCTCCATTGCTTTTCTGATAAACATCATTATGGTAATTATGGACCCCATAGAAACTAAGAAAAATTTCCATTGTAACTACTTAATAAAATCTGGAAGATAAAGAAGAGAACACTTGACCATTTTTGTGTGTAGACCTATTCTATGGATGACAATGGCATTGAAGGAAATATGTTGTCAGAGCTTTAGAGCTTTTAAAAACATTTTGTGGTGTCATCCCTCATGCTGCATGTGTCTGAGCTTCTGATTGCTTTTCTGACTTCTGGAGTGCAACTGCTAGAGTTGAGAATCTGGTTTACGGCTCTAGGGCACCACCATAATAGGCCATGGATTCCTTGTGAATTACTAAGTGTCAAGACTCACCATTTCAACATGCTGTTATATGTTTGCTTGTTGATATACCCGTTGTACATGTTTTGTAACTTTTCAATGTCCAGATGAGCCTCAAACCATAGCTGATTTAGGACAAAGTGATTTCCTGGAATAATTTGACCTACATGCCCCAAGTTGGCAATCAAAGAATATCATGTCTTCTCTGTCACAACTTCTAAAGATAGGGTTTCTGTCTTATGATTAGGAAGGCTAAATTTGAAGAAAACAAATCTGCGTGGAGATGTGGGAGACTGCAAGTCCTCAAAATGAGTGCAAACCAGCCCTGGTGTTTTACTCAGAAGTTTTCACAAGCAGAGTGATATGTGGTTCACATTCTGCAGACATGTGCAACGACCAGAAACAGAAGCAGCAGTACCTTTAAAGTTGGAGAAATATCTATCTTGGGAGTCCCGATTGCGACCAGACCAGGAAAGATGTATGAGGGCAAAGCCAGAGGAGGTATCCTTTTGTCCAGTTGTGTTTGGTTTGGTTATAAGTGAATCACTGCAGTTGAAGATCAGTTCACATTCACATGGGGTTTATCTCATTTCAAAATAGTGTTGGAATGATGCTTGCTCATCTGTGAGTCGATCTCCTTTTTCACGGTTGGGTCCGTTTCTTCTTTTTTCTTTTTCCTGGTCACTGACATGTTGCATATGAAATCTCTATTGTCAGGCCATCTCTGAATTTTATTCAGGTTGAGTTGAATTTTAATATGGAGAAGTTCTTAATGCTCATGAAGATCATGGCTCATCTCAAAATGTCATCAGAAGTTCTCAGACTGAGATGGGTTTTGGGGTCTCTGTCCAACACTTCCTCAGTCTTTTCAAAGTACTCTGGTAAAGATTGCAATGTGAAGATTCTGTAACTTATTTCCTGGGAGATGAGAAGAAGACCTCCACTATGTTACTGCCATGTAGGAATTTTTGTGCACAGAACTGTATCATAAAGTGATTCAGGCTGATGTGTGTAGACCTGGGATAGATTGTAAGTTGTTTTGGCCCTCATTTGGTGACATTAATCTGATACACAATGGAGTTATTTTATTTGGGTCTGGTTTCTCTCTTAGGGTTGGGGTTCCTCTTCTTGATGCTTGTTATTTGGTTGCTGTCAGATCTGGAATTATCCATAACCTTATTTTTTGTTTATATTCTCTATCGTTTCTTTTCAAGCTGAATTGAATACTAAGGATTGAGAAATTTGCAATACTTATGTTCATATATTATTCTAGATGCTGTCCTTTCATATGTATTATTTTTTTAGCAACTTTTTGAACAGATTGTGGGAATTAATGTGGATGAGCAGAGGCCTTGCAAACAGTGGTGGCAGAATGCAAGCCAGGGGTGGTGGTGGTGAATCTATGTGAGAAGGGTGATGATGCTTTGATTTATGAGTAAGATTTAATTTACCCCTCTCCCAACTCCCCTCCATTGTTTCCTGTTTTTTTTTTGCTTGTTCTTCCTGTTGGATTGTGGTGTCTTTGTATTCGAGAGTCCACTGCTGTCCTACCACCAATTGAAAGCCATGAGGATAAATACTTGGGACTTCACAGAGGTTCCAAAGTAATGAATGGAGTTCCTCTGAGTAATGTTGTTCTTGTTGCAAGAAACTAGTGAAGAACTTCTATTGATGGATTTCTGAGCAGCAGGGTTGTGGTGGCAGTCAATAACATTCAATTCAAGAACTCAAAAAGAAAAAGGTTGAGAAGGGCATTACATTTTTAACCTGTGTTTCAGTCGAGAACAGTCTGCCATTTTCTTTGCAGACTCTTCTGCCACCTTAAGATGTGTAGTCTAGGCCTCTTTTGTTTATTCATTTGATTATCACTGGCAGAGGAGAGCAACATTCCGTCATATCTTTACTATCTTGCACTTTGCATCATATCATTATTATCTTTTGGCTGAAATTCATTTATATCAAGATTATTTCAACATGTTGTGTCATTGACATGAATATGTGTTCTCTAATTAAGCTCCATGTGGATATGTTGACATTGTTGAAGAGATTCTTAATAAAACAGACAATGCAAAAAGTGAGAATGAAAAATGTTTTTGTATTTAGCATGTGGAAACAATTGTGATGGATGTATTTCATTATTATGCATGGTACTCAACCTTTTTTTTAAAAATTATTATTATTTGTAAATGGTAAATTGTATATACTATTGTGAACCCTGTGCATAATGCACAGATGTGTTATTTCAACAATGTTTGGTTAATGTTTTTGGTTTTTTACAACTGTCCGTGGTCGCTGTCCATCCGGAGTCACTGTCACAGACAGACAGTGAATTAATATATATGATTTGTATGATTTTTTGTAATTATGTAGATATTATGTGAAATTTGTATGCACAAAGGGCAAAAGGAACAAATGTGAAAGTATATTATAATTTTGATAATGATCCAATGAAATTGTGTTTTCTAAAACACTAAACAACAATGAAACTTGACCATAAAATTTAAAATGTTTCCTATGAAAAGAATAACAAGTCTTGGTGTATTTTAAACCAATAAATCACACTTTGTATTCATATATTAATTAATAGGTTTCATATTGATTAATCTTCATACTGTTTATAACTCTAAAAAGTGATAACATGATGGTAACTTTTGGTTTGCAACTTTGTATAAAAGATCAAAATTGCAAATAAACTAATATAAATTGCATTATAAATATAAATATAAATGATTGAATTTTTATATAAATATTTTTATTTTCAATTTAATAATGAATTTAATCAAAAGTAGGAACAATATAATAAAATTTACACATTAATCATAATTCATTAATTAATTAAAATATATAACATTAAAAAATGAAAATTCAACTTTGAAAGGTGTCGCAACCCCCATTGCAGAAAAGGATGTAGAAACACAAAACAAAAGCCCAAAAATAGTCAATAACTATTGTTTTTATTTTTAAAAAACGTTGAATTAGTAATCACACCCCCAATGCCCACCCAACTTCCCCTCCATTCAGGGTTGTTTTTATGGAAATTTTTAAGGTAGCCTAAGTGGCAATCCTTTAGAGGAAGATGGAGAAAAAATGGCAATCATTTGTTATGAATATATAACCAAATATGGCTATAAACGAGATATTAAATAAAAATATCTAATGAATGTCAAATCATTTATTAATTAAATAATTAATTAATACAAATATTTAATTAACCATTCTATATTGATGGAAATGATGAAAAAATGGGAGGTCTTTTGTGATTTGGATTTGTCTCCCATTTCACAAGAGGGGAATTATTGTTTGTACTACTACCCATTCTAATTTATAGTCCTTTCCTTGAAAGCCAATTGAACAATTGGGAATCGAATAGTGGAAAGCCAAATTGAACATATCAAAGTATATGTGAAATATTGAAGACATACATGGACTATGTAAATGACTAAAAATAATTTTAAAACATTTAGACATGGATTTTAACGTGTCCCACATGATTAAAAACAATCATAAGCATTTTGATGTGAATTATGACATTTCCGACGTGACTAAAAACAATCACAAACGTTTTGACTTGGAATATATAACATGAAAATAAACTATAGATTTCACATTTTCATTTGTTGTTTTTAATGCTTCATGTAATTTTTTAAAAAAGGGACAATAACTAAGATATAACAAAATGACATGTGAGAAAATGGAGGATCAAATTAAGTTTTTATCTTTTAAATTATTAAAAAGGAACATAACTAATGTACATGGGAAACTTGAACTAGTTTAATGTCTTTAGATTGGAAATTAAGTTTTTTTAAAGACATGTGAATATTAATTATATAATTTTCAGAAGTGAAATTCATTTTATTCTGAGATTTTTATAATAAAAATTAATATAATTATTATTTTTGGTTACTTCCCCAATTCAAGATATAAAAATTTAGTTAGTTTTTTTTTTTTTGAAAATTTTAATATTATAGAATCTAGTCAATGAAAATTTTGAATAAAGTACTTGGGATTAAATATACTTAAAGTAATGCATTTATAAATTTTAATGTAATTATGAAACAAAATTATGAATATAATAAAATAATGATATTCATGATGTGCATGTGTTAATCAATTTCATTATGAAATAATCTAATTATGTAATAAGCTCATAATGTGCAAATATTTGGAAAACATTGTTAAATATAGTTTGGATAACAATCCTTGGTAAATGTGGCTTGATGGTTGGATGGCAAAAGCTTAGGGTTGCCCTTGATAAGGTGAAAGTCCAAATCTCATTTTGGACATTTGATGAAGATGATGTCCTCATGAAGATCTACTATAAGTGTTCAGTCATGAAGCTGAAAATAAAAATTTGGGCATTGAAATAATTCAAAGTTTTGGATTTTTCCATATAGTTCAACCTAGGGGGGGAAAAAAAATTAATAAAAAAATTAATTATTAAAATTTGAAAAAAAAAAAAAAAAAAAAAAAAATTAAAAAAA
>Ga0116227_10009806_pt1 | contig 17159 bp, 10 predicted proteins | sample S1TSphgellanicum_FD_89693 | JGI IMG/M metagenome (GOLD analysis project Ga0116227, IMG submission 89693) | Host-associated microbial communities from peat moss isolated from Minnesota, USA - S1T2_Fb - Sphagnum magellanicum MG | ecosystem: Host-associated > Plants > Peat moss > Unclassified...
CAACATATAACAACTTGTACTTCATTCATCACTTTGTTTTTCAACATATAACAACTTGTACTTCATTCATCACTTTGTTTTTCAACATATAACAACTTGTACTTCATTCATCACTTTGTTTTTTCAATATATAACAACTTGTACTTCATTCATCACTTTGTTTTTTCAATATATAACTTTAGTTGTCCTCCTCCATTAAGGTAATGACCACCTTCTTATGCCTTTTTTCTCTAGGTAGAAGGACTTCCCATTTCATGATTCATTGTTGGATAACTTGTACTTGATTTATCATTATGTTTTTTTTTTTTCCCCAAATATAACTTTTTGCCTATAGAAATTACAAAAGATTTTTTATTTTATTTTTTTCCCTTCTCTAATATCATGTTTAAAAAGCAAGTTATTTTATGAATTTTATTGCTGAATATAGGACCAAGAATTTGGTTTGTATGATTCTTACTTTAAGCGAACTTCCACCTCGTGAGATAAATGTTTTAATAATTTTTCATGGTTTGCAACTTCTAAATATTTTGAGTTCATTCATTAAATATGTTTTTTTGTAGAATTATGCCAACTATTGTAAATGAAGACATATATGGCAATGTGTGAGGAGGTATCTCATTATTTTTGTTTTTGTTTTCTTTCACATTGATAAGTTTTTTTCCCTCAAGCTCCTGAATTTCATCATGCCATTTTTCTTCCTTCAATCCTTATAACATTTAAATATTTTCCTGTAGTATCTTGCAAGGTTTTTTTCAACTATACAAACATTTTTTAAAAGGTTGACACCCTTGGAAGTCTAGAAAATTTTGAGTTTTTATTTATTTATATTTGTTTCTTGAAATCACAAGTAGTTGAAGTTGAGTTTTGTTTAAATAAATAAAATTAAGTTTTCACAATTCTTTTAGTGGTGTTAGTATTTTAAGCAATTACTTAATAAGTTAATACCTACTAATTGTGTATAAATTTTAATTAAATTTTACCTTTTCTCTTACAAGTTTGATTTTTTGGATCATTGATTAAGTCTTACTCCTATTCAACTTTATATAAATATATAAATAAATAAAGATTTTTAAATGATTTTTTTCCTCAATATCCTTGATTTCTCCAAACTTAAGTATTTAAACAAAGATTTTATTAATGGTGGCCTTTATTGTAAATTTTTTTTGAACTTCAAAATATTTTTCTCAAGGTCCTCTTTTAATTTCTTGGGTTCAACGAAATGCCATAGAAGACAATTTGTAGCTTTAAAAAGTGGCTAGGTTAGTCTTCTATGTTGATGAAACAAAGTTTATTATTCTAAAAAAAAAGAAATATAATCAAACTAGAGCTTTGCTTAACAAAGGAATGTCTATGTCTAGTTGGCATTTTTAACTTTTGAGATTCTCAAAATGATCAATTCAAAACACTTTTTAATCCTAACAAGAAAACAATGATTGGCCTAATAACATGAACGTGAATGACCTTTAATGAAATTAAAAATTAGTGCCACATGAATGCCCAGTCTAGGTATTGAGTTCATGAAATTTGGATGAAGCGTTTGAGAATCTAAAAATGATATGAACAAAGTTTAAGACGTGTGAAAAACTTACATATACATGCATACAAGTAAATTTGTAAATTGATGCAAACACCTTCTATTATATTCCACATATCAAAAGATGCAAACATCTTCCATCTTAAGTCAAATGATAATGATGGGTTGAGCCACCTTTGAACTTTTCCCCCCTTGAAAACTTACCTCCCATTCCCATTGTTGACCTTGTCACAAGCCACTCTCAACTTCTCCCCTTCTTATACCCACCTTCCATTTTCATTGTTGACTTGTTACAAGTAAATGTTGTTTTAAGTTACAATCTCCATTATCAATCCCTAATTTTGACATTTCAATTGTAAAATACTTGGATGTATGTTTTTTCCTTTTGTACTTCCACTTCCTCTTCAAATTGGTGCCTTAATTATTGAAGTTTAGTAGCCCACTATATTAGTATATAAATGCATGTAATAGGTATTTTGATACGTATGAAATCCTCACATACATCAATGTAGTGTTTTTTCTCATACGGAGACAACGTACTTACTTTTTTTTTAATTTTTCACAATTCCTATATATTAATTTAATTGTATGCAAACGCATATTGGTACTAATGTGCATACAATCGTAAAGTCATTTACAACATCAAATAATTGCACTTAAAAGCTCTAAGAGCAAAAACAAGGGATGGACTCAATGCATTTGGATCCATGTGATTTTCCTCTCACATCCACAAGCCACAGGGCTTGAGTCTTTTTTAATAAATGTTGGCAAAGAGTTTTTGATCTCTAGGTTGTTTAGCTTCCATATGCATTTTGGTAGCTACATGTTTCACCTCATGTTGTATTTTTAGATCCTTTAGCTTGTTTTTTTTTTGTTGTTATCACTTCTTCCAAGCCAATTCCAATCAATCATTATGTACAAAAAATATTGATATAGTTTTGTATTCTCAAAATGTTATTAATGACATCAAAGTTGGTTCCTTAAAGGTTGAACTTTTTTGGCACAAGCTTTCTAACATTGAAAACTATTAAAAAATGAAGCACCATGTGATTAAAGGATGCGGTTCTATAACAATCTTTGGTTTTTCTTTTTTTCAATTACACATGTATTTTCATTGCACAAAAACCCAATTGTAAGCAAAGTGAAAAGTTATAAAGCACTACATGGAAAACAAAACTTTAAAAAAAAAGTTTGCACATGTTCAACCAAGTCACACTCATGTCATATTTTTTATATAGATCTCATTACATGTACAATATGTACTACCAAGGTCAAACATGTTGTGTCCATGGTGTTTATATGTGTCTATTTCTACCATTATTGGGACCTAACTTCCCCACTTCCACACACACAAAATTTTCACCTTCAATGGAACAAAAAGGTTTGGGAAGAAGTTAGGAAATTAGTTAAAGTTGGCTTGGACTTTGTAAAAATATAATAATAGTTGAAACAATAGTTGAAGGTGGACAAATTATGTTCAAACCTAAAGAGAACACATATAACTAAAAACATAAAACAAAAAAAATTGATGAAGTATTTTACTTATGGTTGATTGTCGTTACTACAAAATCAAACAACACATAAAAGATCTCCACCACCACAAACACATGCATTACAGACCTTTGATCAAATATTTATAATAAATAAATACTTTTCTTCCAAGGTAGTAATTTTTACAATATTGAGATTCTTTTTTCATGACAAATACATCCATTCCATTTGCTTTAGTGATCATAAATTTGGAAATGTTACAATGAACATTGCCAACTTGAGTGTAGTTTAAAACCCTATTAACCCCTAAAGCAATAAAAATTATGGAAATATATTTAAAGGGATTATTATTTGTGTGTGTATGTGTTTATCACCTTGACTTTAAAGATGTAACAAATTTGAATATAATAAGTGGGCTTCTTAGAAGCCCACCACTTGGTTGTGTCCATTCCAATTTACAAAACCATTATCATTCTTTTGTTTTGTTTGTTTCAAAACCACACTCTAGCAATATTTGGGGTTTCCTTAATTAGTGATAAAATTATAGACAAGTCAAAACTTATCACAATTTAGTGTATTAGATCATCTTGTTATATGTTGTTGAAGTTTTTCAATGTGATCAATTTTGTTCTTTTCCTTTATTTATTTTTTATTTTTTTTAACAAGCCAAACTCTTAGAGATTAAAATGAGAATGGCAATGCAAAAGGGAAAGTGAATAAACACATAATTTACATGATTATTTTTTATAACAAAAATGAAAGGCAATTCCTACAAAGTTGTTGTGTTTTAGCTTCATACAATTAACCTTACTTATCGAACCATGATTAATGCACTTTTAAACCTTGCAACGATGTGATATGCCTAATAGACGACTAGAGTACGAAATTTGATTAAAAAACCCAAGTTTAATACATACTCACAAGATGACCAAAAAATATGTGAAAAAAAACATGATTTGTTACATCATCACCATATATTACAAGCATGACATTGGGCTTTTTCAAATAGTACTTGTGAACAAAAGCAAGCCGGTTTCAACATGGAGATGATGTTCCCACTATACCCTATCAACTTTATAAGCTATTATTTTTTTTGTAGATTAGAAGCATTAAGCCTCCTTTAACATTTGCACAACTTGTTTCTTTCCCATCAATTCTAAAGAAGTTTCCTAGCATAAAATAAACAAAATGTATGAAAATTATTTGACTTAAACTCAAATGATGATGGTCGAATCAATTTGGTGGTGCTGAACAATTCATGTGAGATTTCTTGATAAAAATGGTTCAGAGTATAAAGGAAATTGCTTTTTTTTTTACTTCTTAAGTGTTTTCCTATGTGCACAAAACATTGTGTTAGGGTTGTGCATTGGTTATAAAAACAATTGAACAACCTCTACAAATGAAAATGTCATGGTCTCTGTATGCAATGATGACAAAGTTTAGATAATTGAACGCCTTCCCCATGCAAACACAAACAACCTGCTACCCATTAACTTTGATTTTGTTATGACTTGAATAGTTGCCAAAATCCTCGTAGAATGTAATGAAGAAGCGATGGAATTTGATGGGTATATATTTTTCTCCAAGCATAATTTGATAGAAGCAAAAAAACACACATTACAAAATTTATCTAAAGCTAAAAACATATGAATTAAATTGGATTCAAAGAATTGATCAAACATTTTTTCTTTTTCACATGCTTGGAACAAGGTAGACATGTGTTGATAAGGATGTACATGGGAAATTTGATTTTCCAAATCAATGAAATGTTTTGGGAGTTCTTTCAACATAGAACAACATTTTTTTGATTATTTCAATAGTACAAGAGAAATGATAATGGGCATAATACATGCCATTACATATATTAAGACTTTCTATGAAACTTTCAAATTAAAAAAATTAAACCAATGCCGATAAGGATTGACGTTTCCTTCTTATCAAATAGACCAACAATTTTTTAAATGTTTCAATATTGCAAGAAAAATGAATGGACATTCATCAATGGTCAATCTACAATAAATTTACAAAGAAATCTTCCTTTAGAAATTATGGACAAATGCCTATTGGTTTTTATCTAAGTTGGATAACATCACTAATTATATAAGTAAATATATATTTTACACCTTTTAAACAAATAATTTATTATGTTTTTCATGCAAATGTTCAAAATTTGTTTGAAAGAAGTTTCCTTTGTAAATGTATGAACTAATTTTATTGAATCCCTTCCAAAGAAAAAATATTAATGGGACCATTGCATGAGAGTGAAAGCAAGGTAAAATAAACAATACATTACTCTATGTCAAAAAAATTACAAGTAGGCATAAAACAACTTTGATGTATTAAAAAATATAAATATTATTTTACAAAATGACTAATATGATAATAATCTTTCACATTGTGATTATAATGTAAAAAAATCCCATTTTGAAAGTAGATTTAAGTAGATTTTTTTAAAAATCATCTACTTGTACAAGATGTCCAATTTTTTTAAATGGGTTACAAAGAGATGAAATATTCATTTAAACAAAAATTGAAAATAATAAAACATTTAAAACACCCAATCATGATAATTATTGTTGGGAGTGTGCCTTCATAGAGTGACTCCCTAATAATAAGTCAAAGTAGACTAAAACCATGAAGGTTGTTCCTCTTTTTGACAAAATTCATCAATTTTAAAATAAATATTATGCACAATATATACCATAAAATGGACATATCATATAGATGGATGCAATTCAATAATATATTATGACATTCATCCATTTGGAAGTTGGATGTCATTCATATGTTCATCAATATTGTACATCCATGGATGAATTGCATCCAACCAAAGGGATGCAAAAAAAACGAATGCATGAACATGCAAAACCCATTGAAAATTATAACAAAGAATTAAAACAAAAAAAGTGAATCATTGTTTTCCAACAATTGTGATCCATTGGTCATTGATTGATGTGTATCATTTTTAAAATATCATCACCAATATACAATGTGCCCCAACACATGACTTTAATGTCACATCTTTCCATATTGATTAAATTGTGGAAAATCTTTTCACAAACAAGAAAATCAATGCAAGAAATGGCCAAAACATATAAATAGGTATTGTATAAGCATAATCTTATATTCCCCAAGTTCACTTGCACAACATGCCATATTAAAAAAAAAATACCCAACAAAAATTCCCATTGCTTATGGATGGTGATGATTGTAAAGTTGCCCAAGGAAAAATGACCACAATTGGTCCTCCTTGTTTTATGAATGACAAACATCAAGCAACGCCATTTGCATAAGTAGTAGCTTGCACAACAAGTTATGTTTATTGTATTGGTTGCCCTATGAAGATGCCATTGACATGGTGGAACATTGGTCTCTACACCAAAATCTTGAATTAAGTAACCTAACTATCACAATAAACAATCCTTTGGGGCGGGGGGGATGCCAGCTTTTCCCCTTGCCCACATTTCATGTCCCAATACCATGGCTTTCCAAGTAAAGGGGGAGAGGAACATTGCCCCCCCCCATTTTTTCTATATAAAATTTGTTCACCTCTTTTTTACATCTTAAATTTGGGGCATTGTGAAAGTGTTCCCCCTCTTCTTCATCTTCTTCTAGATGTAGGGGCCAAGGGAGGATTTAGTGTTTTTTAATTCCTTCATTTTTGTAATATAATTAAAGTGGCAATCCTCTATAAGACAAATTAACCAAATTTTGTTATAAATGTGATATGAAATTAAACAAATTAAAACATCCTTAACATTTTGCTACATGGTAAAACCCAACCAAAAAAAAAAATCCTCAAAATTTAATCAATTATGTAGAAAACCAAAAGAAACCATAATAGAAAATGGAGTGCACAAGGTGAATGTGGATTTTATGCAATATAGGATTGAAGCTAACATGACCTTTAGATCTAGCAAAGATTGTTAATCTCTTGACCTTAAAATGTGGTCGTCTTGTGTATAATATTTATGGCTTGAATGCAATATTCATGCAAATGTCTTTTTCCTTTGTTTTGATTCTTCAATTGTAATGATGTTTGACAATCATGGATGAATTCCACTCATCCACATTCATCCATGTCCATATACATTTGAATTCACATCCCCATTAAATTTTTAATGATTTGCAATATGTACATGGGAAATATACATGTTTTTCAACGGATGTTATAGTCAACCTTGTATTTTTCTTCCTTACAACATTGAATGGTTGCATGTTAAACCCCCATGCATTGTGTGAAAGTGCACTCTAAAAAGACAACCTCCCCAATTACCCTCCTCAAATACCGCTACAAAAGTAAGGTTTTTGCATGAATGTTATAACTTTTAATCTTCAATAGGTTTAATGTATGTTGACCCATAGTCAATTTTCATGTACATCATATGGGTCCAATATTCCAATTGCTCCAACAAGTTGTGTATAATGTGAAATGCAAGAAGCAAAGGATTTGTACCTTACAAAAAATAGACAACAAATCCTAGGTCAAAGTTAACGTTTGGCATTTTTAAAAAATTGAAAATGAATGTTTAACATCTTGTCAACTATTATAACATCCCCATTGATTTAATCAAATCTCAACAATGCAAGAAGGTCAAATGTCATACGTATATACATTGAGTTTCGTCACAATACTATTGGGGGGCAGGGGGGGCTTACTAGCAACTATTTAGTCAAAAAACACATAAAATGGAAAAGATAGAGAAAACAAAAGAAATCAAGAAGGATGAACATGAAATAATATTTGAAATATTCAAATATGCAATATGTATACTAGAATCATATTATACTACCTACATAATTACTACCCATGTAAAAATTAGTTGATTATTTTATAAGTAATATATTAATTTTTTTAAGAGAGAAAAAAATTACTAGAGATTTATTATTGAAGCTTTTGTTATTGAAAGGCTATGGAAAAAATTGATGTTTTATATGTCATCTTCATCTTTCAGCCAAACATACTTAGAGTTAAGGCTTTACTTGTGAGCTAAAAAAATAATATATTGAAACAATGGGACTCAAGTATCCTTTCAAAAACTAAAACTTTCATTTTTTATTTTCAAATTTCAAAGCTTGAAAACTTAAAGGATTGTAACAAAAGGAAAAAAAACAATCCAATGTGGATCTTGAACAATTTAAGAATTCAATGCAAGTGTTCTTGAATTTTCAACACAACTCAAAACCTCAAATGAACATTAAAAACTATAAGACTCAAAAATTATACAAAACATATGTATTAATAAAATAGCCAAAAGGAACATAGAGTGTAAGTAGCGAAGAACACTTGTTAAAACACTTTAAAATTATAATATAAAAGGTATCATCATCTTCAAACGTGTAATTTAAATATTATTTCTAAAATTGGTGTTCTCCATCTTGAAGGGTTATTGAAAGGTTTTCAAGGTAATATTGGCTTTGAAATTGGTTAATACCCCTATCAAACCTCTAATGATTCATCAAAATGTCACGTCTAAATTTTGACCTAATTATAACTTGACCTATTCCTAAAAAACATTCCAATTTAAAAGTTTAATCATTATTGAACGTGGAAATTTTCAAGTTTTCAAATTTTCTACCTTTAACATTATCATCCCTTTTATTTAGAATTATGTTTTCATAATTTCTCTTGTGGGGAAAGGGGTGTTTAAAACATGCATGATCTTCAATGTTTATAATTGCCTTTTAAGTAAAAAGAAAACTACTGCCTTCATCACAAACTTCATGAACTACAACTTGACAATAGTAGTCATGCAAAATATATTTTTCATAAACTTGTATTATTTAAACACAAACGTCATACGCCTATTCATATCGTTTAAACATATATGTTGTGTGCATTTTTTAAACATGAATGTTGTACGTCCATTCATATTGTTTAGACATGGATGTCATGTTGTGTTTAGACATAGATGTGGTGGACATGGCATATGTGTCTAAAAAACACAAACTTATGGAATTTTTTTTTTCACATGACTATTATTGTCAAATTGTGGCCATAAAATTTATGATGTTTAACTCTATAATACTATTTTCGCATAAGATTTTAATTTTTCTACTATGGGCATTTCTACTCCAACTTTAAAAGGTTTGTTATCCTAAACTTCTAGAAGTAAAAGTTTAAAGTACCCTATTGAGTTTATTCAAATCTTCATTAAACTTGTTATTCACTTTGATAATTTGTTCATCCATTTCCTTTATTGAAGATTGAGCTCTCAAAGTTTGCTTCATAGATCGATAACCTTAGTTTTGGCCATATTTTTTTTTGTCATTACCATCTTTTTATGGCCTTAAACTATTTGGCAACTTGGAGCTCTAGATAGTTGCTCATTGGTTCAGTGCAACTCCATTTCTCCTTGTTAACATTGCTTGGCAACTTATTTTATGAACTTTGTTTGAGCCTCCTATTTGGCAAATTGAATCTTAAGCTGAATTTTCTTTCTTTCCAACAACCTTATGTGTTGGATTGTAATGCGGTTTTTTTGCACTTCATGGACCTCCAATTACATAACTTTGTTGTGTTCAATATCATATTCAAATTGAAGTTTCTTTAATTTGTTTTGTAAATTGTTAGTTTGATGTTTATTTGATTGTTTAGCCTCTTGAACTTTTATTCTTGCATGTTCACTGGTGCATCATAGCTATTTGTCAAGTTGCTTATGGTTTGGCTACGGAGGCAAATTTGTTAGATAATAAGTAAAACCTCTAACCTCAAACATTATTTTTTTGATGGGTGTTTATCATTAATAATTACTACCAATGTAGAATGATACCTTGAAAATCTAAATATAGAACATCAAACATCATTGATAGGAGGAGTACTTGCCAAACTTCTTATCATTAGGGGGCATCTTTCTTGCAAAAAAATTAGGTATAATGATTTCAATTTCCTTTGTTTCAATAATGAAACACCAAGTTTCTAATTGATTTTGAATGAATTTTAGTACAAAATGTAAAGGGATTAGACCTACCTTTTAAGTTAGGTGCATTTCCTTAGTATGGGTGCCAAATGTAAAGAACCACTTCAATAAACCTATTGAATGAGCTTATAAGAAAGCTTCTATTAAAACAAATTCTAGTAGGTAATGATAAGTTTTCAAAATTACTCAAAATATCAATCTAGTTATGTTACATAAGTACCACTACTTGTGGATAATGATCAAATCAATTTTAAAAACAACTTTTGTACAATGTACTTATATATTCCAAATGGAAGAAACTATGTAATTGCTTTAAAAACACATTTAAAAACCTCAAGTGGTGATTTTCCTTAAAATGTTGTAAAAACATGAAAAATAAGATGATTCAATTCAAGAATTTAAACTTTTAATACTAAGTATAAATTGTTATCATCCATTTATAAAATATTATCAAAATAATCATTGACCTTTTGATGGAAGTAGTGTCAACCCAAAGCTTGGTCAATACCCTTATCAAATGTTGAATGTCTTTTCAAAAATTAGTTACTATCAAAAAATTGTTAGGTTAATACCTTTATAGAAATGGTAGAGCCATCTTGCCAAGATGGTGCCAACTAGTAAAATATTTTAGTTAGGAAATTTCATAAATTCATAACTTATTTTAAAAAACTCCAATTTGAATGTTTTAAGATTTTGTGTTTATAGGCTTTGGAAAAAGCTTTCCAACACCATATCAAATGTCCCAATTGAAGTTGATTTGAACTATAAAATTGTCAATAAATAAATTTTGATAGATAATTTAGTATGTATTTTTGGTATTTTGTTATTTTATTTTTGATAGTTAATTTTGTTATTTTATTTTTATAAATAATTAAAAAGTTCACTCAATAAGTCCTTTGGATTAAGGCATTAGTAGGTTAGCAATTGATGCCTCTCACGTATTTTTGTGAAGTCTTATGTTTTGCTTTGTAAAAGAACATCCCCTCATTTAAACACAACTTTCATTGAACACTAGTAGAATTGCAATCGAGGAAGGATAGGAAGAATAGACCAATCCCATCCTCCATCAATTAGCCTACACATAACATTCAAATCATCATGCAAAAAATTATGTCACCAAGAATATTTGATTGTTCCTATTGTGCATTCTTGATGATTGTACACAATGTTGGCTTTCTTGCCTTTTAATTAAGTTTTTTGTTGATAGAAAACAAATACTTAAAACAAGGTAATTCCCATGCAAAGGTGAACACCATGCTATGTTAACAAGAAAACTCATATTTACAATTGATTAGGTTTGTTGGGATCACATCACAATAATAGGTTCCAAGTCTATACGAATTTTTAGATTTCTTGAACTCCTAATTTTTCAAGTTCCTTAAACATGATTTGAAGGTGACTCATCACCTAGGACACTATTAGACAATGGAGTTCGTGTATAGCCATGGTGCCACCAAGGTTATACAAGAACTCCAAAAAAACATTTGGATAAAGATGTACAATAAACCCCCTTTATAATCACGCCTTTGGTGACCACTTTTTTTTTGTGACATTAACAAATTATGATTTAAATGTCTATAGTCACATTCCATATAAATCCTTACAAAATTGTGACCGAAGGTAAGAAAAACTTACAAAACAACCTTTTTATGCTAGAATAAAAGTGCCAATTGATTAAATTTCCTACATGGCTTATTTTAAGCTCTATTATGTATTATTAGACTTGAAGAAGGTTGTGATTTTTGCTTGTTTTAATGTGACGATTAACATTGAGTTTGACCTTGTGTATCTTGTCAATTAGATTTTTTTAAGTCTAAATTTTCTACTTTCTTGACAAATTCAGATATCTTTTGCTTGTAAACATTAGAAAGCTTTGCAAATATTTTGTGCTACTAACAAGTGTGATAATCCTTTACAAAAATGGCGTTTCTTACTAAAATCGATGGTTACCAAAAATTGTGTGACACAAACAAGAATATGACTCAAATGGGGGTGATTATAAAGGGGGTTTAGTGTAGACTACATCAAAACCAAGGTGGATACACCATATCTAGTTTGAGTTTTGAAGCTAAGCATCTTTGGCTCAACAAACGTTGAGATAGGCAACTATGTCAAAGTGGAACTAAATGAACCTTTGTTGTTTTGAATGGAGATTGCTCAATGTTCCAACTCAACGAATTGAACTATCACCACCTCGTGGCATTCACGTAAAATCTCCAAATCTGAATGAATAGTTTTGTCACCTCACATTGCAACCTCACAATGTGAATTAGCAAGACAAGTGCTAGATGTGAATGCATAGGATTGATTCATGGTTATTGGGAGAGCCCTCCCCTTGCATAAAACAAGAAAAAATGACACTAACAAGCTAGTTGGGACTAGAAGTGAACTTGTTGACAAGCGATTCCAAAGGGCTTATTTGGCAAAACGGAAGAGTTTCATTAATCAAACTTCTGTTGATTCGCTTTTACAAGTTAACAAATGTTATGAAGATGCAATCACCTCATTAAACATATTAGAACAATGACATTAAGGAATTAGAAAAATAATTACACAAGAAGAAACAAAACGATGAAAGGAAATCATCAGAAATCATCTTTCAATAGCGATACATTGCTATCTTTCTTAGCAATAGGTTTGTGATGTTGCGGCAGGATAATCTTTCTTAGCATAAGTGAAATAGTGTTATGGAATTGGGTGATATATGCTTTGCTTTCAGTCAGCAAAAGTTTAAATTAATAATCTAGCTCTAGGAATCAATAACATTGGAGTACATTTACCTACTGGTTTGTAATGAGTTCACCTCTGAAAGGTTCCAAAGACCTACCCAAACACACCCCATAAACAATCAGTTCAACCACATAGCAGTTCCACAAGTTCCCACAATACAGTTATTGGTTGACAGTCTTGGCCATGGGCGTTGATCTGTGGCCAGAACAAATGAATATTGCCCAATTGAGGGTTCCTATCACAAGGCCACTGGGCAGAGCATGAAACTGAGCTGCACACTAGCTAAAGGTAAGAATTGTGACATTACTCTGGTGACCTATTGTGTAGTCACTAAGTCAGGCACATAAGCTCTGATCAGTTGAGCAATTTCAGCTTTTGACCCCACAGAAGATGAATAGAATACATCATTGCAGCTGAGTGATAGAGGATTAAGCAATCAAGATGCTTTATAAATGTTCCTCTGCAAATGATTCTGCTTTTACTAAAACATAAGAAAATTGCTTACTTTAATTTTCCACAGAAATCTGGAAGATCAAGGATTTTGATGCGTGGAACAGTGGCAGCTGCTTCCCTTTCACCAAGAGTATTATAACCCCATGTAGCTGCATACCCCCCTACACATTAGTAGAGTACCACACACCTTTATTTCTACGACATAGTCATCTCCTGTACTTATAATCCTGAACTAATCAGCCTGAAGTAGGGCAAATAGAAAGACAAAGATTTATATCCCAATTTGTTGTGTTACATGGGAGCTCAATGCTGAATTAAGGCGAGCCATTTTTTCTTCATCAACTCTTGCTGCAAATATGACTCAAAGAACCAAATTTTCCATCAGTTGGACACAAGGTCAGGGAAAAAAGGGTACCCAAATAAAGGTTCCATTGGTCTAGTTCTGGGTCCTTGACAACATTCTGCAAGGTAGCCAGCCTATCCTCCACAAAACTGCCACCACATAGAACATTCCTTCCAGAATTGACTGTCTTTCCCATTTGTTGAATGGGAATTCATGATGAAAATCTCAATGAATGGAATCAATACAATTGTCAATCTCAGTAAGGTTACAAAATATGAAAACAACAGCAAGAAAAAATGTGGATGGAATAAAACACTCACTGGAGGGTTAAGCCTTGATGCTCTGGAAGATTTTGAAGCTTCTTCAACACTGCCACTTTAGGTCTGCATGAACCACGACAATATAAGTTCTGCCAAAGCCCTTCTTAGGAATTTACGAATGGATGTACAGAGAGTGGATGAATTAGTAATCCAAATGTACAAATGTGGAAGGAATATATTTACCCAGTGCCAAGACCATAGATTCGGTCTGCTGGAAAATCAATGCCTGCCAACTCCTTGAGTAATGCAGCTGCAAATCGAGCCTGTTTCGTGGTAACAATGTACAAAGTTGATGATGAAAAACGGAGTGAGTCGGCAGTCCCAGGGTAAAATCTGTCCACATTTGCACTTGTGCTGGCTTGAAATTGTCCTAAAAATTGTACTTTGTATCTCATTGTTGATGTAGAATATCAGCCAATTGGATAAATTTTTGACTGATCTAAAGTTGCAGAGTTCAGATAAAGACACTGTTACTCTTCAGTAACACCATGGGGTCTCTTTGTAGCTCAAATTACCAAAACAAATCTTGGTCAGACTGGATATCATTGGCTTTGCAATCATCGGGTATTTCAGCAGCATGCACACAATGGTGATTCAAATAAAGACACTTCATTCTGTCATACCTATTGGCAGCAATCCAACCATGAATATCAGATGAAATCCATTCATCCCGTACTTGACCAAAAAGTTCAACAAGCTCATCCTTGTTGTGCTCACCCCACTCTTCCATGACTACGGGCTTAATCCCATGCTCCCAATTCTCCAAAATGCTGTCCACTGTCAACTTCTCTGCTACCTTCAGACCATACAAAGCTCATAAACACATAAACTTTGAGGACACATTAGAACTTGCCATTAGAGAACTTGTGAAGAGAATATTTGGTCCGCACAAAAAAAGGAAATACATATTCCATAACATTCATTTCACATCTAATCCCAAAATTGTTGAAAAAGGGTGTTAAACCTCATCTGATTAAACATCATAGATCAGAAAGGTCAGCACCTCAAAGATCTCATAGACATATGTATACTCACGGATGATTGTCTGAGAGAAGGAAGCTTGATTTCCAAAAGCAACCGCACAAGTAACAAATTTTCATACCCAGTTTCCACAACTGGGCGTACCTGTTCCACCATCAAGTGCTCAACTATTAGCTGTTATAACAAAGAAAACTGAAAAATCTTTTGTATGCCCGAGTGATGTGGTTGTAATTCAAACCAAAGCATAGATAACCCAACAATCAGGATGACAAAATGTGAAACTACTCCTAAGATCTGTGTGCTGGAAAATTTGGCAACCTATAACTCCTAGACATTCAGACCAAATTCAGCATATATACTCTATCCTGATATGGAGTCTCATACTCTAAACCTCAGAGCACAAGCCAAACTTTGAAAGGCCTAACCATCTGGATGTCCAGCTACATATAGGAAGGCTAAAAGACTCCCAAAACAGGTTATCTGCAGTAGTTATATATTATTATCAATTCAATGCAAAAAAATTCTGGACTCACAGTGCGCATTTCTTCAAGAATCCATGTCTCTGTTGCTGCATCAACACTGCGGAAAATTTGTGGCCACCGGATTTTGGCAGCCTGTATGTGTGTGTGCACACAGTCCATGCCCATGCATCCATCACAAAAGTGAAACAAAACAACTTAAGAATTTGCAGAACCTGCAGACAGGCATCTGAAGCCCCTTTCTGGTTTTCTTGCATCAAAACTGCTTTCATGCATTATTACATCACATTTTCACCCAAAGAGAATTTAACTATAGATCTTGCCTTCTCTCATGGCTTGGGTATTATTATAGAACAATAGACACTCAGAATCTACCGCCAGCTAAATGGGGAGTGAATCAATGAACGAGTATCGGAGCTATGGCATATTTCAAGTGCTATGGAAACTAAATTAGGGTTGCGAAGAAGCTCAAGAACAAGAAGAACCATTCAAATCAAACAAAAGTTTCGGAGATGAAAAACCTTGAGAGCGGAGATGGAGCTTTCTCCACAACTATCACACAGTACACCATCGAAATCCAATGCATACAAATGCCCCATCTCTCTGTCTCTCTCTCTGTCTCTCTCTGCCTCACCCAAAAACCAACTCTCACACAAAACCTATACCCAAATTCCCATAATCTAAGTGCAATCTCACAAATGCATCACGGTCGCCAATGATCTGAATCTTCTTCTAATCGTCTTCCACCTCTCTTCTATCCTTCCTGAAAGAATCCTGAAAGAATCCTGCAGGAATATCAAACCAGCAAAAACCCTAAACCTAAACCTAGTGCCCTACCGCAACGAGAAATTTCCTGGTGTGTGTTTGGAAGGCACCTTAGGTGTAAGGTAAGGACCAAGAATGGGTTGGAATAAGGGCCCCTAGAGGCCAAGTGAAGGACCCAAATTCTCAGAACAGCCTCATTTGTTTGAGGCCCTTACAGGGGGGCATAAGGATCTCCTTTGTTGGCCTTTGCCTACCAAGGCAAGGATATTGTGTTTAGATTCATTATAGAGTGTAGTAGCTTAAGGGATTTTTATAGGCCCCTAGGTAATAATAAGAATAATAGGTCTATTTTTATATGAGGATTTTTGAAACATGATATTTTTGGCTTGTGTTGAAACTTGAGATTAGTTATTATAGAGTTCTAATATCTTGAAGGATTTTGGTTTCTTTTAGAGGACTTTTGTTCGAAGATTATATTTATTTTGCATGGTGAAATATTTGAGTTTCCTTAATTCTTCTTTTGCCTTAATAAGATACTTTCTAATGTAAAATGGCAAGGCCATAGTGTGACACACCCCTTGTTGATGAGGCATGTGCCCAAGTCCACGTACACTACACAAATTATATTTGGAAATATTTTATAAGAAAGATAATTAAAATATTAATCATAATTTGATTATAATTTTAAAATTCAAAATTTTTTTTTTCTTGCTAAACATTGTCTTGCAATTATGTTGAAAACGGTGACACATTTAATTCATTACTACTATTTAGTGTTTGCAAGATGGTGGTTCTTGCAAATCATCTTCACTCTACATAAATCTACTTTAGCACAAACCTTAAAAGTACACTAATTTGAACCCTGTGCCTAATGCACAGGTGTGTGTATTTGACAGTACATATTACAAAATTACAATTATAAACTACATTTCCAAAACCTCTTTATATGCTACAATACTACATTTATTACAAATTAGGGAGCTTTCATATGGGAAGTGATGCCATTTCGAGTTTAAAATGGACTTCTAACATATTAAATAGTTGTTACTAAAACATTCAAAGAATATTTGGACAATTTTATGAAGATATTTTTAGATGATTTTATATTGTATAATGACATGGATAGTCATTTGCAGAAGCTCA
>Ga0116227_10009808_pt1 | contig 17158 bp, 13 predicted proteins | sample S1TSphgellanicum_FD_89693 | JGI IMG/M metagenome (GOLD analysis project Ga0116227, IMG submission 89693) | Host-associated microbial communities from peat moss isolated from Minnesota, USA - S1T2_Fb - Sphagnum magellanicum MG | ecosystem: Host-associated > Plants > Peat moss > Unclassified...
GGGACAAGTTCGTCGCCCTGCGCTCGACCTACGCGGGCCCGCTCAACGAAATGGCGCACTATTTCCGAATTCCGCCGGCGCTTTGGGTGGGCGACCGTTCGCTTTTGAACGCGCACACGCGCGGCGAGCTGCCGGCGTTTCCGCTGGCGCGGCACTGAGGAGAAGCTTTGCTTCGTCACCCTGAGCCCGTCGAAGGGCGCGTAACGAGAGCTTCGCTGAAGCGAGTCGGTGCAGTCCGCCCTTCGACAGGCTCAGGGTGACAGACGCGAGGTCTCGCGCTTTGGAATCGGACTCAACGGTGAGACATGCGCGCAGATATTTCGGATAGAGATGGCTCGGCGGAACGCTCGGGCAAACGGCTCGCCGCTAATCGCGCTCCGACGGTTAGCGCCTGTAAGCAATGGCTGACCTGGTCGATCCGAATATCGGACCGGGTTTGCGTACACCGTACGCCACCGACTGCCGCCTCGCCGGCACGCAACGCAAACACGTCTTCCGGAAACACAATGAGCCGGGTGATGAACCGCATCGCCTCCGCCCACGCGGCCCCATACCGCGCCGCCCGCGCTGCATCACCGGCGGCCAGCGCAATTTCCCAAGCGGCTGCCACGCCTTCCGCAATAAAGCCGGTATTGAAGCTCGGCTCATCCGGGCTGAGATCCTCCAGAAATGCGCCCGAGTGCGTCAGCTGCCGCTCGAGAGCCCAGTCGACTGCCGCGAACGCCAGGGCTGCGGCCTCCGGGTCGGGCCGGGCGCGATAGAGCGCCGCCATCCCTTGCGGCAGCCACCCGGCCTGGCCCCAGGCCGGCACGGCGGCGAAGCGATGCCGGTACCAGGCGATCTGCGCCCGGGCCTCCGTGACGCTGCCAAAATCCGCCAGGGCAGCGAGCAGCGCGCCAGGTAGGAATTCGTGATCTTCGGGCCAGTCTAACCGCTTCGGGACCCGGCCGATCCGGCCGTCGTCGCGCATCAGGCCCTTGAGCCGGTTCGCGACCGCCCGGGCGGCTTCGTGGCGCCGTAACCGATCGTGCCGCGCAACCGCTCGCAGTAACACGGCGTCCGCCAACGTGTCGCCCGCATATCGTGGCAACGCAATCGTCCCATCGCGCACGTTGCTCAAGCACTGTTGCAATCCGGCACTCGCCGCGGCTTCCCAGCCGGGCTCGCCCAGAAAGGCGCCGGCAAGGTCGAGCGCCATCAGCCCATGGATCACCCGGGCAGCCGATCCGTCCCGCTGCGTTTCACCGCTTGCCGGATCGAGGCGGTAAAGCGGCAAGCCGTCCGGACCCAGCGAGCGCGCGATATAACCGCCAAGACGGCGGATCAAATCCGCAGGCGACAAGCTCCGCTCCCCGCGTACGGGAAAACCGAAGCGCAAGGGACGAATCTGCTCGCCGTCATCCAACCATTCCGCGCACTGCAGGGTTTGCCAACGGGCCTGCCCGGCCGCCGCCGCGCGCTCCCCGCCCGCCAGCCGCGCGGCCAGATGTACGAACTCCTCGCGCGAAAAATTGTTATAGGTCAGAACGCCCGGAAGCACGATCTTGCTGATGCCGCGATGAGAAATTTCCAGCGCGTCGAGCCCGCGCCGCAACTTGAACGCAACGAGCGCGGGCGTTGCATTGCCGAGTTGCTCGGCGTGATGCAATATCGAAACGACGACTTTGTTTCGTTCGTCCCACGGCGCGCCCGCCGCCCGGGCGGCGGCCTCCCGCAGTGCCAGGTCCAGATCCTCTCCCAGCGCTATCCCGTGTCCAACTAGGCCTGCGCGATAAACCCGAACGGCAACCCCTTCGATTCGGCACGGCAAAATCTCCGCCGGCAGCGCGGCCCCCGATCTGCCGGATAGCAAAGACCGCGCCCGCCGCGCGAGCAGGCCGCCCAGACCCGCATCGCGCCACCACGCGGTTTCCGGACCTTCCGGCACGCCATACGGCAGCCAGGTCTCGCCCGGTTCCTGAAATTTGGTGACATCGTGCCGGAACAGATCGTGGGGCTCGCCGGGGGCGATCCCCGCGTTTCGCACGCGCGCCTGATGGTATTGCTCGGTATCGCTGATAAAGACTTGCGTATTCGGTAACGCTCCGCCGCGTTTGGCCGGAAAGGCGCGACTCGCGGCGACGATCGCATAGCGGCTAAAATCCAGATCTTTCGGCGCGATCCGTTCGAGCGCCGAGCAGAACGTCACGGCGATCTTCAACCGCGGCAGCATCTCCGGCGTGATCCGCTCGGGCGCCATCCGCAGCGTGTCGACCGTCGCCGCAATCACGTCCCGGCACGGATCGGCGACAGCCGGGTCGAAATGCCAGAAGCCGCCGCGCGCGCGACGGATGTCGTCGGTCCGCTCCCGGAAGCTGACGAACACCCCACCTTTACCATCGTAATGCCGGTTCATACGGAGCGGCGGCCGTGGCGGTCGTCCGGTCGCGAGCCAAACGCCGGCCGCAAACCTGGCCAGCGCTGCGGGGTGCAGGTTTTCCGGTGAGGGCACGTCGCCAAGACTATGGACGGGAGCCGCCGCCGGCGTCGCGAGCGTCCGCACCATGCCGAGATCGGTCCAGATGTCGAACAACGCCTCGGCCCGGTACCCGGCCCTGTTCGCCCAATCCAGCCCGCCGCGATACGGAAACTGAACCAGCGCGATGGCACCTTCCACCTCTCCGCCCTCGGCCTCGATCGCCCGGATCGCTTTGGCGAGCGAATTTCCCGAACTGATCGAATCGTCGATGATCACGACCGGCTCCGACCGGTCGAACGGGCCTTCCACCTGCCGGCAGGACACGTACGTCTTGCGAACCTCGCGGATGCACAGCCCCGTATATCGGCCCTCACCTTGCAGCACGCAAGCTGCCAACAATGGTGTGCCGGTATACCCGATCGAGGCGATCTGTCGGCCCTTGAATCCGGAGAGACGTTCCAGAATGCAGGTGGCCGCCAGGCCCAAACCCTCTGCCGTCAGCGTGGCGTTCCAGCTATAGAATGCCCAAGGCGCGGGCGAGCCATCCGGATGCCGAATCGGCTGTCCCGCGCCCGCGCGCAATATGCCGTGTTCGCGCAGATAGGCGGCGAGCGCCGCCCGGCTCTGACTCACGAACGCGCGGTCTGTTCTCCGTTACTACCGGCCAAATTGAGCGTGGCCTCGATAGCGGCCAGCCGGACGAAGATGCCCTGCAAAGCCTGGTATAAATCGGGGGGCGGCAGTTCATTCGGCCCGCCGAGGACACCACCGGGCTGGACGCGATAGAATTCGGTCGCCCTTGGCAATTCGTGCAACACCGGATTGACGGGGAACCGAAATTGCGGGCTTAGCTTCGTCGCCAGCGCCTGGGATTCTAACGCATGCACTCGATCGCGTAATCGGAATAATTCCTGTACGGCCTCCGGCTGAAACAGCTCAGGCCCCGGCGGTAATTCCGCGATCGGCCACTTCGGCAGTCTGAAACCACCGTCATGATCGGGTGGTCCGGGAGGCAACTCGGCAATGGCTCTTTCCGACATAGCAAGTATCCCTCAGCTGATGCGTCATAAGAGTTATGGCTACTTTCCTGATAATAGCGTTATCTGCTGTAAGGTGCAATGAATTTGCGATGGTGATTGCTATAACCAATTCCTGCGAAGATATCGCATTCAGCGAACATTTTTGTCGGTCGCGCTATAACCAACGACCGTGAAGCGAGAAGCCAAATCGCTGTAGTTTCGCCCGATTCTCAGTGCCCGGTCATCCCGTACTGTAAGACGGCATTGAAGGCTTGGGCGTCGATACGGTCGGGGGCGCGGAAGTCCATGCCGGCGGTCATTGCGGCCCACCATGTGCCGTCGTGCAGGTCGGGGAGTGCGGCCGTGCGGCGGACGGACGGTGAGGTGCAGGCGGCGCCGACGAGGTCCTTCGCGATCTTGGGACCGCAGAGCGAGCCCGGGACGATTGCGGCGTAGGGCGAGAGGTCGGGGGTCTGCGTGAAGACGGTCGACATGGGACGGGCGTTCGCGTCCTCGATGCCGAGCGGATCGAGGCCGAGCAGACCTTCGATCGTGCGCAGGACGCTGTCGGTCGTGTACGTCGTGTGATCGACCGCGCCGCGCTTGACGTACGGACTCAGCACGAACGCCGTCGAGCGGTGCGTGTTGACGTGATCGGGTCCGGATTGCGAGTCGTCCTCGATGATGAAGATCGCCGTGTCGCTCCAGTATTTGGAATGCGAGACCGCTTCGACGATCTTCCCGAGCGCGTAGTCGTTGTCCGCGAATTCCAGCGCCGGCGTGTTCAGGCCGTCGAGTGCGGTTGCGAAATCGCCGAAATGATCGTGTGGGACGGTCATCACTTCGAGATCGGGGAGGTTGCCGTTGGCCACATAGCCGTCGAATTCGCGGTTCCATTCTTCGTAGCGGAAGACGTCGGGGACGTTTTGATCGAAGCCGCGATAGTAGAGGTCCGTACGATCCGCAAGGTCCGGCTTCGTCGGAATCGCCTGCTTGATGTGCGACGCGAACGGCGTGCGCGAAACCGGAATGAGGAGCGGCCCGCTCGACGCGTCGTAATACGTGAGGTCGATGTGCTCGCCGTAGTCGCGCACGCTCAGACCGTGCCGCAACGCATCGTCCCAAATGTAGCCGCCGGTCGCGTGCGATGCCAAATCGCCGTCGCCGTCGTTTGCGGCGACGTCCTTGGGCCCGGGCAGGATCGACGAACCGCCGCTCGGATCGAGTAGCCCGGTGATGCGCTCGTCGAACACGCTCGTTCCGCCCGTCTGCGGCAGTCCGAGCGTGATGTTGCGCACGACGCCCTGATAATCGTAGGTCAGGCCGTCGAATCCCGCGTTGCCGTAATAGACCGATTGCGCCCGCTCGACGTAATCGTTCGCGTGGCCGCCGACGGACCAGTTCCAGCCCACGCCGCTCGACTCGGCCGGATCGTAGAAGTTGTCGAGCGTCACGAAGCCGGACGCGAAGGCGTGGTGGTTCGGGGAGATCGGCTGCGGAAACGTGTTGAGCGCGGGATCGCCGTTTGCGTTCGTGAGATCACCCAAGACCTGATCGTACGTGCGGTTCTCGTTCGTAATGTAGATGACGTGCTTGATTTTCCCGCGCAGATACGCGATCAGCGGATCCGTCACGTCCCGATTCGCGAATCCGTCGTTCGCGTCGACTTGCGCGGAGAGTTTTGCGAGTACGGCCGCATCCGGGACGGGCAGATACAGCAGCCCGGCCTTCTCTTGCGCCCAGCCGTACTGATTCTGATACGTCGTATTGAGCGCCGTCCCGGCCGCGGTCGTGTAGCCGTTCGACGGGTCGCCGGCCGGATCGCTCTTCTCGTTGACGACGTAGAGCGCGCGGCCGTCGTGCGACACGGCGACGCCCGTCGGATACCACCCGGTCGGAATGCGCCCGAGCACGCGACGCTCGGCGAGATCGACGACGGCCAGCGCGTTTTCGGCGCCGAGCGTGACGTAGAGCCGCGTTCCGTCCGGGGAAAGCGCGAGCCCGTTCGCGTTTGCGCCGAGATACCGGTCGCCGGGACGCGCGAGCGGGATCGTCGCCGTCACCGCATCCCGCTCCGTATCGATCACCGAAACCGAATCGCTGTTCCCGTTGACGGCGTAAAGCGTCGCGCCGTCACGCGAGAGCGCGAGATTGTTCGGACCGTCGCCCACCTTGATGTCGGTCAGGCGGCCGTTCGCGGCCACGGCTAGCACGTCGTCGTCTCGCAGGCTCGAGACGTACGCTTCGGCGAGGCGGCCGTCCCGGTCCGAGCGCACGGTAACGCCGAACGGAAACTCGCCGCGCGCGAACTTCGCGCCCGGCGTCACAAACGCGACGTCCGAGACGCGATGCGTCCGCGCATCGACGACCGAAACCGAGTCGTTCTCCAGGTTCGCCGCGACGAGCGTCCGGCCGTCGGCACTCGCGGCCACGCCCGCCACGACCGCGCCCGTCGGTAAGAGCTTCGGCACGAGCCGCCCCGCCACGGTCCCCTTCAAAATGCCGCCATCGTAGGTCGGCACGGGCTTCGTATCGCCCGAGTTATGACCGAGCACGTAGGAGGGCGCCGGCAGAAACGCGCCTGCCGGCGCGCGACGTTCGAAGACGTAGACGCGATCGTCGATACCGCCCGACACGAAGAAGCCGCGACCGTCGCGTTGCCACGCGATGCCGTCGAACGTATCGGGAATCGGAATCTGCTGCGTCTTGCGCGGCACGCCGTGCGTGACGTCGTAGACGAAGACCCATTCGCTCTTGGGAAGCGGCGAGGCCGCGGGGTCGGGCGCGCCCGTCGTCGGATCGTACGGCGGATGCACGATCTTCGCACCCGATTCCGTTTGAAAGCCGATGTTGTAGCCGCTCGTGAGGACCAGGAGCGTCGTGCCGTCCGGCGAGATCGCCGTGGCCGACGCTTCGGCTGCGTCCGCGTTTCCGTCCGCGCGCAAACCCGTCGCAAGCCGTTGGAATACGGCGCCCGGCGCGGCGCGCGGCGTGATCCGGAAACCCGTCGGAATGAACCCGGGATCGTCCGCATCCGCTCGAACGCCGCACGGCACCTCGGCGAGCACGGCGACGAGCGCGCAAACGAAGACGAGACGACTCTGGAACGACACCGAAAATCCCTCGCGAGCGGGCAGGCAATACGACGCAGAATGCGCTGCGCGCCGTTCGACGTCCCCCGTTAAGGAACGATTATGTGTGCCTTCACGAGCGGCAACTTCTCGCGGAGAAATCGTTCGGCGTCTTCGATCGGAACGCCGAACCCGATCGCCTTCTCGTCGTCGAAGCGCGACTCGGCGAGTCCGACGACGGCCGCCGTCGATGCATCGAAGATCGGACCGCCACTCTCACCCGGTACGACGGGAAGATCGAGTTCGATCGCGTCCTTACGCAAACTCGCGATGCGGCCCGCGTAGACGGAGATGCGTTCGCCCAAATGCTCGTCGTCGAACGCATCGGGAATCGGATAGCCGGCGAGCCCGACTTCCGTGCCCGGGTCGATCGACGCCGACGCGCCGAGCCGCGCGATCGGGCGGTTCGGAACCGCGATCTCGACGAGCGCGAGATCTTCGGTCGCGTCGGCGGCGAGGACGTGCGCCGGAACCGTGCGCCGGTCGTCGAGCGTCGCGCGCAATTTGCTCGCATCGTGGATCACGTGCTCCACCGTTAAGATCGCCGTTCCCCAGGATCCGCTCGCGACCGCGACGCCGCTTCCGTACGCCTCGTCGAACTCGCCCTTGCGCTTCTTATCGTCGCTCGGAATGTTCATCGTAAAGAGGACGACCGTGGGGCGGATCGCGCGAAACGAGCGCACGAAGGGATCGAGGCTCGCCGAGGACGCGTCGGCCGCGGGTGCGCTCGGCCGGCCGGCGCAACCGGTCGCACATGCCACCGCGAGTGCGACGACCGGAAGCGCGCGTAAACATTTCATCCGGCGACGCGCACCGCATCGAGCCGCGCAACGATCGCGTCGCGCAGTACGTCGAGGCCCGTGCCGGTGCGGACGCTGATCGGAACGCCCTCCGGCGGAAGGGGAGGCGAATCGGCCGCGCGCGCGTCGACCTTGTTGAACGCGAGCACGACCGGCTTCGCGTCGAGTTCGAGCTCGCGCAAAATGTCCTCGACGCTCGCGCGTTGCCGCGGCCAATCCGGATTCGATGCGTCGAGCACGTGCACGAGCACGTCCGCACCTGCGAGTTCCTCGAGCGTCGCGCGAAACGCGGCGACGAGTTCCTTCGGCAGCTCGGTAATGAAACCGACGGTATCCGCCAAGCGCACGAAGCGGTCCGGCGCGAGATAGACGCGACGTAGCGTCGGATCGAGCGTCGCGAACGGCTGATCGGCGACGAACGCGCCCTCGCTCGCGGTGGCGTGCGAGAGCCGGTTCAAGAGCGACGACTTGCCGACGTTCGTGTACCCGACCAGCGCCACGAGCGGCAAACGATCCGCCGGCGCGCGTCGGGTCGCGCGCGACCGGCGCACGTCCTCGAGTTGCCGGCGCAGCAGCGAGACCCGGTCTTGGATTTTTCGGCGGTCGACTTCCAACTTCGTTTCGCCGGGCCCGCGCGTTCCGACGCCGCCCCCGAGCCGCGAGAGCGCGCTACTCGACCCGATCAGGTTCGCTTGATTGAAGCGCAACTGCGCGAGTTCCACCTGCAGCTTGCCTTCGCGGCTGCGCGCCCGTTGCGCGAAGATATCGAGGATCACCATCGTCCGATCGACGATCGGCAACGGCACGATCTTCTCGAGATTCGTGCGCTGCCGCGGACGCAAGTCGTTGAACACGAAGATCTTCGTCGCGCCCGCTTCTTCCGCGACGCCCACGATCTCGTGCGCCTTCCCGCTGCCGACCAGCGTCGCTGCGTCGACCCGGTCGAGGCGTTGCACCACGCGGCCCACGAGTTCGGCGCCCGCCGCGCGAATGAGCGCCTCGAATTCCGCAAGCTCCGGCTCGAGCGGACGTTTGGGATCGTGCAGATCGACCGCGACGACGAGCGCGCGCTCCGCCGGCGGCGCCGGCGACACGTTAGCGCCTTTGGCCACGATCGTGCAGGCGGGCGATCAGCCACGCCAGTCCTTCGTTGTAACGCGGCCCGGGCCGCTCGAGGATGTCCGCATCGTCGAGCACGTACACGCGGCCGGCGCGGACCGCGCGCAGCGCGTTCCACGGCGGCGCACCCAATTGCGCGCGGAGCGACGTGTAGCGGTCCGCGACGATCACGTCGGGCTGCGCGGCCACGAGCGCTTCGGCACTATAGCGCGGATAGGCTTCGCGCAGATCTCCCGCGGCGTTGATGCCGCCGGCGAGGGCAATGAGGTGCGCGATGAACGAGGAGTCGCCCGCCGTGATGATGGGATTGGTGCCGAGCACCACGAACGCGCGCGGCCGATCCGGCGGCACGCGCCGCACGAGCGCGGCCGTTTGCGCACGCAGTCGCCGCGCGACGGCCCGCGCTTCGCCCGGCCGGCCCGTCAGCGTACCCAGCCGCTCGAGCGTCGTGAAGATTTCGTCGTAGGTGTCGTCGGTGACGAATTCGACGCGGAGACCGGCGCGCACGACGTCGGCGACGAGCCGCGCCTGCGCGGGGATTCCGACCACGAGATCGGGATGCAAGCGCACGATCCGCTCGGCGTCGAGCGACGTGAAGGACGCGACGCGCGGCAATCGCGCGGCCGCCGGCGGATAGTCGGTATATTGCGAGACCCCGACGACGTCGCCGCCCGCACCGATCGCGAAGAGATCCTCGGTTATCGACGGTATCAGCGAGACGATGCGCAGCGCGTGCGGCGGCACGGCCGCCGCGACGGGGTCGCCCGCCGCGCAAACGATCAGAACGAATGCGAGCGCGGCACGGGCCGCGCTCGCGAGGATCCCCAAGGGCATGCTTCGGAAGATTCGCGTCCGGAGTCGCGGCGCCTATACGGGCATCGCCGCCCGGTCCGGCATCACAGATTGTCGTCGAAAAACGCTTTCGCGATCTCGATCGTCGCCCGATGGGCGGCTGCGCGAACGCCCGGCGGATCGCCGCAGATCGGCGCGAAACGTTCGCTTCCGGCGGCCGTGCATTCCGTCAGGAACGTATAGTGACCGACCGCGCTCGCAAGCAGCGTAACGCGCGCGTTCGGAACCGCCGTCGCGTCGGCGATCACGTTGTCGCTCACGGGCAAGATCGGATCGCCGAGCCCGGCCACGAACGCCACCGGGACGTCGATCGCGCGCAGACTCTCGGGCACGAACGCCGGTCCGAGCGCCGGCGCGATCGAGAGGACGGCTTTCACCCGCGGATCGCGGTGCGATTCCAGGTTGGCGGCAAGTGCCGCGCGATACGCCGGGTCGCTCTGGGCGAGTGTGCCCGCGCGCGCCGCAACGTCGGGCATGGTCGGCGTCGCGGCACCGGTGCAGACGGGCGTGTCCGGTTTCTTCGCGCAATAGGGAGCGAGGAGCGCCGGGTTGCCGCGCGCGCCGACGAGCGCCAGAACCGTATATCCGCCGAGCGAGAAGCCGGCTGCGCCGATGCGCGCCCGATCGATGCGCGGACCGAACCGCGGACTCGCGAGGACGCCGTCGATCGTGCGCGAGAGATCGTCCGCCCGCATCCACCAGAGCGTCGTGCCCGCGACCGTCGGCGCTTCCAACGCGTTGTTTCCGGGATGCTCGACGGCCGCGACGATGTATCCGCGCCCGGCGAGCGCCGCGCAGAGCCAACTCAAGTCCATCGCGGTGCCGCCCGTGCCGTGCGACACGACGACGAATGGCAATTTTGCGGGCGACGCGGCCAGCGTCGCATCCGGAGCCCCCACGCCTTCGGAAAAGAAGGCCGCGCCCGGCGGACCGACCGCGATCGGCTCGGTCGGCGTCCCGGCCGGCGCCGGATACCAGACGACGACTTTCAAACGATTCGCGGGGTCGCCGCGTAGCGCCGTATTCCCGGGCACGTCGATCTGCGTGTAACCGGCCGGCGTATCCGCCGCGGCCGCAAGCGGCATGACGGCGCAATATCCGATGGCCGCGAACGCGCCCGCCAAGCACCGGTTAAACGATGGGAATCGCAAGATCGCACTCCAATTCGGTCGCCGCTACGCGGGACGGATCGCTGTGATAGGTGTTGATGAACGGCGCGTCGCGCAACTCGACGAGCCCGGTCAGGATCCACGCCGACGTGAGCCGGTCGTACGCATCGGTGATGCGCTGATATGGTCCGCGATGGCGGAACACCGCGAAGCGGCCGCCGGGGATCGAGATCTCGCGAAGACCGTCGGCCAGCGCGCCTGCAACGTCGGCGTCCGAACGGCGCTCGACGCACGCGTCGAAACGCAGCGATGCATGATCTTCGAGATCCGGAGAGTCGTACGAAAGACCGAATATCGCGGCGCCCGGAACGAATCCGCGCCGCATCGCGATGCCGTACAGGCGCATCATGACGGGATCGAGTTCGTCATACGGTCCGACGTGACGCAGCGCAAGCGCCTCCCGTTCGGGATACGTCTCGAAGCGCGGCAGCGGCGCGGCCGCGCGCGCGGAGACCGGTTCGGCCGCTCGGAAACCCGGCGCGTCGGCCGCCGATCGGTACGCGCTCGGCGACAGGTCGAACGCACGCGCGAACGCACGTCCGAACGCACTCGGCGATTCGTAGCCGCAGCGCAAACCGATCTCGGTGATCGAACGCTCGCTATAGCGTAGCTCGTACGCCGCGCGCTGTAGCCGATGCCGCACGACGTACGCGCTCACGGTCTCACCGAATGCGACCCGGAACACGCGGTGAAAGTGGAACGGCGAAAATCCGGCGACACGCGCGATGTCCTCGAGCACGATCCGTTCGTCCAGGTGCGCGCGCACGAACATGGCGGCGGCCGCGAGACGCCCTTCCAAGGGCGGGCTATTCAGAAGTAACACGCATCGAGCTTACATGCCCCGACCCCCGCCCGCTCTCCCGATCTTGCTAAACACATCTCACCTCACGGCCCCATCGTCACCCTGAGCTTGTCGAAGGGCGTGGGCGCCGAGGTCGAGGGCGAAGCCGGCGACCACGAGGTAGGCGCGCGTCGCGCTTTGGGCCAGTTGCTGCTGAACGCGGCCGAGGACGTCGCGGAACACGCGGCCTGATGCGAAGGGAGGCACCAGCCCCCAGCCGACCTCTTCGCCGACCACGATGACGTCGGCCGGGCTCGCCAGGAGCGCCTGCGCGACGGCAATGAGGTCGGCTTCCAGCGCCGCCGGGTCGAGCGCAGCCGCCTCGCCGCTCGTCTCGAGGGTGCGGCTCATCGCCGCGGCGAGCCAGGTCCCGAGGGAATCGACCAGCAGCGTCGTGCCCGCCGGCGCCTCGCGCGCGAGTTCGGCGAGCGACGGCGCGCCCGCCGCCGCCGTTTCCACGACGCGCCAGGCGGCAGGCCGGCCGGCGGCGTGGTGTGCGACGCGCGCGGCCCATTCGGCGTCGTCCGGATCGACGCGCGAAGTTGCTGCGTACACGACGTCGCCGCCCCGTTCGCGCGCGAGCCGCTCGGCGAAGCGGCTCTTGCCCGAGCGCACGGGCCCCGTCACGAACGTCAGCGGCATCGCCGCACCTACGCGCCGCCAGGGGCGCACGCCTCTGCGTGGTATGGCGCGAACGTGTTCATCTATGCGGTCCTCGCGGCGGCGATGCTCGCGGCGCTCGCACTCGGGCTCTTCGTCGGCGGAACGGCGCTCTCGCCGGCCGACGTCGCGAACGCCCTGCTTCACCCGAACGCGCAACCCGACGCCGCCACGATCGTGTGGGCGCTTCGCCTGCCGCGCGTCGCGATTGCCGCCTGCGTGGGCGCGAGCCTCGCCGTCTCGGGATTTCTGCTGCAAGGCCTGCTGCGCAACCCGCTCGTCGACCCGTTCCTGACCGGCGTGAGCGCGGGTTCGGGTGCGGCCGTGGCCGTCGCGGTCGCGGCCGGAGTCGCCGCCCCGTTCGTGCCGCCGCTCGGCTTCGCAGCGGGAATTGCGACCGCGCTCCTGGTCGCGTTCCTCGCGCGGCGCGGCGGCGGGATCGACGTCGAGCGCCTGATCCTCGCCGGCGTGTCGCTCTCCGCGCTTTTCTCGGCCATCGTGACGCTCGCGCTGATGCGGCTCGGTCGCGGCGACGGCGACGCCGTCCTCGCGTGGCTTGCGGGTTCGCTCGCCGGACGCGGCTGGAGCGATCTGGCCGTCGCCCTGCCTTATCTCGCCATCGGTCTCGCACTCGCCGCCGCGGCGGTCCCGGCCCTCAACGCGATGCGGCTCGGCACGGAGACCGCCCGCGCCGTCGGCGTCGACATCGCACGTACGCAGTGGCTCGTGCTCGGTAGCTCCACGCTCCTGGCGGTAGTGGCCGTGACGCTCTCGGGCATCGTCGGATTCGTCGGGCTCATCGTGCCGCACATGGCGCGCCGCGCCACCGGAACCGATGCCCGGCGCGCCCTCGTCGCGTCCGCCATGCTCGGCGCGACGCTCGTGCCACTCGCGGACGCCCTCGCGCGCTCGCTGATGCCGCCCATCGAAATCCCGCTCGGCGTCCTGCTCGCGTTCGTCGGCGTGCCCACCTTTCTCTATCTCTACCTGCGCCCGCGCGGAACCGCAAAGCTATGGGGCACGTAGCCCTTCGCGACGTCGCCGTCGCAGCCGGCGGCCGCACGCTCTTCGAAAACGTTACGTTTGCCGCACTGCCCGGCGAACTCGTCGCGATCGTCGGCCCGAACGGCGCCGGCAAAACGACCCTGCTCCGCGCAATCGCGGGCCTCACGAAACCCGAGCGCGGCGAAATAATCGTCGACGGCGTCGCCGTCGGAGCGCTCGACGCCCGCCGTCGCGCCCGCGCCGTCGCCCTGATCGCAGGCGACGCCGAAATGCCTTACGGCACGACGGTCCGCGAGGTCGTCGCGACGGGCCGCTTCGCCTTCCGCTCCTGGTGGGACTGGTCGCAGTCGCAAGCCGATCTCGACGCCGCCGACGCCGCCCTCGCCGCCGTCGCCCTCACGACGTTCGGCGACCGCGACTTCACCACGCTCTCCTCCGGAGAACGCCAACGCGCCTGGCTCGCACTCGCCCTCGCGCAGGACGCCCGCCTCGTCCTCCTCGACGAGCCCACGTCCCACCTCGACCCGCGCCACGCCCTCGAAACGATCTGCTCGATCCGCGGCATCGCCAAGGACACGACGACGGTCGTCGTGGTCCTCCACGACCTCAACGAGGCCGCCGCCATGGCCGACCGCATCGCCGTCTTCGGCGAACGAAAACTCCTAGCGTTCGCCCCCCCCGAAGAAGCCCTCGACCCCGAAACCCTAGAACGCGCCTACCAAATCCCCTTCGACCGCATAACCATCGCCGGCCACCTCCGCATCATCCCAAGAATAACCCGCTCCTCGTTCGTCCCCTAAAGCAACGCCCACCACAATCAAGGTGCCCGGGGCGCGCGGGACCGTGGCCGGGGCTCCGGCGCAGCTAAAAGCGCACGGATGCGCCTTTAGCGACCGCCGGGAGCCGACGAAATGCCGTGACGGCATTTCGGAAGGCGCCCCCGGCCACGGTCCCGCGCGCCCCGGGCACCGTCGCCCCCGAGACAGCCGCGAAAAGCCTACGGAAACTTAACGATCGTCTCAACCCCAAGCGAACTCTGATGCGGCCGCCCGACATCCGTCGCCGGATCGAACCCGCGATACGAAAACGCATCGGTCGTCGACGTATCGAACCGATACTCAACCCGGAACAGATAATTCGACCCCGGCGAGTAATTGAACGTCGCCGTATTCGATTGCAGCCGCTGGGCGATCGAGGTACGGAATCCCTCCGGATCGCCGAACGTCTCCTTACGGAACGACAGCCCGTACACCGGCGTGAACGCATAGTTGAGATATCCCGCAATCCCGTTCCAATGCGCCGTCGAGAAGGCACCCGTTCCGTCGGCAAGTTGCGTGCCGTTGTCGTAGTTCGCGATCAGCGTCAGCGCACTCGTCGGATGGACGGTCAACACGGCGTCGTACAGCATCCGATTCGTATAGATGGGCGCGAGACCGAGCGCGGAATTACCCGTGACCGCGAAGTCGTTGCCGTTATACGTGTCGAGTGTGAGTGCATAGCCCGGGGTCGGTGTCAGCAAGAGCGCGCCTTCGAGCGTCTTTTTCTTGCCGGCGAACTTCCAATCGTCCCAGCCGTTATTGGCCCCCGCCACGATGGAAAGCTTGGAATTGAGCGCGTAGACGAGGCGCACGCCCGTGTGCGTGAACGGAATCGCATAGCCGAAGAGGTACGAGCGCGAATAGTTGGAGTTGTTCGGCGCCTCGATCACTTCGGCGCCCGCTTCCGTCTCGAATTTGCCGGCGACGAGCGTGAACGGACCACGCACGGCTTGCAGGTACGCCTGCGTGAGATTGCTCCCGGAGCGGGATTGACCGTTCGACGCGATCACGTCGGCGTCGGTGCCGAAGCTCCCCTCGAGCTTTCCGCTGATGAACGGCCCGTTGAAGGTGGCCTGAAGATTGGCGTTCTGCAGGTCGAGGGCGTTCGAAAAGTCGTTGGCGGGCGCAAGTTGTCGGCCGCCGTTTTCGTCGAAGAACGGACCCGTGCTCGCGTCGAAAACGCGGCTGGGCGTGCCGGTTACGAAGCGGGCCGAATTAGCATCGTTGATCGCCGTGTACCCGCCGTCGCCGTAGCCGTTGAGCGTGATGAGCTTATAGGGCGTCGCCGTCGGCGTGGGAGCCGCCGTCGGCGACGCCGACGCGGCCGGGCTCGGGGACGCCGCGGCTTTTCCGGCGGCCGGAGACGGTGCGGGCGAGGGTGCGGGCTGCGCGGATGCAGCAACCGACGCGAAAACGGAAAGGCCGCCGGCGAGGATGGCCGCGGCGAGAGTGTTGCGAGTTGGCAATACGCCTCCTAGATTCAGTTCCGGCAAACGGCGACGCCCCCTACAGAAAGGTCGAGCGTAGCCTCAGTCGCCTGAGGGACCTGCGTCCACTCTAGGGAGCGCGCGACGCACGCGCATTAAACAGATGGCGTAAAGAATGCCCGCGCCGTTCGCAAATCGGCGCATGCCCGTGAATTGCACTTCGCTCCGTCGAGACGAAGTGCTCTTGCGTTCAACATTTGGCGAACGTTGAAAGTTTATTACTTGACGGCTTGCCCGTCGCGATTAGTTTTTCGACGTACCCAGTATCGCGCCGTCGCCGCTCGCATGCGGCACGTGAATGTCGCTCGAGAGCACCCACCCGTAGCGGCCGCGATACGGTCCCGTCACGATGCGGACGCCGATCGCATCCTCATCGCCCGCGGCGAATTTCGGATGCGCGGCCGCGGGGACGCACGAGACGACGAGCGCCACGGTGCCCGGCTCGGCGAGCATGGTGTGTGCGAAGATCGCACGCGTATTGCCCCAGGAGCCCGCCGCGTAGTCCGCGAGCCGCGTCCGCGAATCCCACAGGAAGACGTCGGGATCGACGGCATCGGAGGCGAGCAGGACGCGGCCGCCGGGTACCGCGCTGCATTCCGCGCCCGCGGAAAGCCCGAATGACGCGGCGGCCAGCACGACCGTCGCCGCCGCCGTCCGGGCGGCACGAAATGCAAACCGGATCACGCTTTCGGCTCGAGGTGAAGGTCGCGTTCGCGCGCCCATGCGCCGAACTCGAGCGCGGTCATCGGGCGGCCCACGTGAAAGCCTTGCACCGCGTCAGATCCCAGTTCCGCAAGGGCGTCATATTGCGCGGTCGTTTCGACGCCCTTCGCGATCACGCTCCAGCCGAGCGATCGCGCGACGACGATCGATCCTTCGATGATGGCGCGGGTCGTTCGGCTCACCGTGATAGCTTCGACGAGCGAACGCTCGAGTTTGAGCGCGTCGATCGGAAGTGATGCGAGTCCGCCGAGGCGCGCGAGGTCACCCTCGAAGCCGTCGAGCACGAGCCGGATGCCGCAGGCGGCGCAGTGGTCGATGAAGCGGGGAAGCCGCCCCGACTCGGGTCCGTCGAATTGGTCGCTTGCGATTTCGATGCGCAGGTGATCGACGTCGCCGCCCAACTGCTCGTCGCCCAGCAGCGCGTCGAGTTCGGCCACGTCGAACGCCGCGAGATTGACGTGTACGATCAGGGGCGTGCCCGCGAGGTTCCACGCCCGCGCTTGCGCCGTCGCCTCGTGAAGCACGTAGCGGTCCAGCGCCAGCCGGCCCGCGCGTTCGTGCGCGATCGACCAGCCTCGTTCGGGCGCGAGCAACCCGTGTTCGGGATCGACGCGCCGAATCAGGGCTTCCGCCGCGGTAACGCGCCCCGTCATCATGTCGAGAATCGGCTGATAGCACAGGAGATAATCGACATCGCAGGCTTCGTCCGCGTGCGTGGAGCGGGATGCGAACGAGGCGTCGAGCCGGCCGCGCGGCTCGGCGCGAAAGCGAATGCGCGCGCCGCCGCCCTCTTTCGCCGAATACATCGCCGCGTCCGCGCACGCGAGGAGATCGTCGCGTTCCCGCGCGTCGTCGGGATAGATCGCGACGCCGATGCTCGCCGAAAGCGAGAACCGATAGCCTTCCACGCCGAAGGGCAGCGAGAGGACGCTGCCGATGCGCTGCGCGATCGACTCGATTTCCGGCCGGTCGGCGACGGCCGGTATCACGATCGCGAACTCGTCGCCGCCCAAGCGGCCGATGTATTCGTCACGGCGCAGCGTTCCGCGCAGGCGCTGCGCGATTTCGGCCAGGAC
>Ga0116227_10009812_pt1 | contig 17151 bp, 11 predicted proteins | sample S1TSphgellanicum_FD_89693 | JGI IMG/M metagenome (GOLD analysis project Ga0116227, IMG submission 89693) | Host-associated microbial communities from peat moss isolated from Minnesota, USA - S1T2_Fb - Sphagnum magellanicum MG | ecosystem: Host-associated > Plants > Peat moss > Unclassified...
CGGATCGACGCCTTCTCCTGTAATCAGTCGGTCGCGCGCACGCGTGATTAGCATCAACGCTTCGTCGATCCGGCGACGCTGATCCTTCAAAGCCTGTTCTTGCAGGTTCAGGACTGCCGTCAGATCGGGTGAGCGGTTTGCGAGCAGCGCGCCAATCCGAGCAATCGTCAACCCGAACCGCCGCAGCAGCAGGACGACATGCAGCCGCTCACATTCGACCTGGCCATAGGTCCGCCAGCCATGTCCGTCTCGTACCGGTCGGATCAATCCAGCGTCCTCGTATAAGCGCAGGGTCTTAATCGTGATGCCGAAACGGCGCGCGACATCAGCCGCACCGCCGGGAAATTGCGCTATCGACGACTGCTTGATTCTGCTCATACGAGAACTTATACGGTCGTCCCCTAGGGACGACGCAAGCGTTTATCGAAACAGGCGTTTGTCTTGACCTTTGCTTTCAAGCGCGCGTCAGGCTGCCAGAAGCGATGGCGAGATGCGAAGGGGCCTGAGCTGATCCGGCCCGGGCCGGTCGTCCCGCTCCCAGCTATAGTCGCCAGTGAGCGCGATATGCTCCCATCCCAGCGGTGCAATATGGCGGGCCACGTCGTCCGGCGTACCCATGTCGGCCAACGCCCGTTCGAGATAGCGTGTGTTCCACAGGATGATCGCCGCGACCAGCAGGTTGAGGCCGGAGGCACGGTAGGACTGGTTTTCGAACCGGCGGTCGCGCAGCTCGCCGAGCTGGTTGAAGAACAATGCGCGGGCAAGCGCGTTGCGCGCCTCCCCCTTGTTCAGCCCGGCCTGGGTGCGTCTGCGCAGATCGATGTCCTGCAACCAGTCGAGCATGAAGATCGAGCGTTCGAGCCGCCCGATCTCGCGCAGTGCCAGCACCAGGCCGTTCTGGCGCGGATAGGCGGACAGTTTGCGCAGCATCGCCGACGCGGTGACGGTCCCGGTCCGGATCGAGGTGGCGAGCCGCAGCAGTTCGTCCCAATGCGCGGCTAAGTGATCGTGCGCGATCGGATCGCCGACCATGCCGGCAAGCAACGGCCCAGCTTCCTGACCGCGCAGCAGATGCAGGCGGCGCTCCTTGATATCACGTAAGCGCGGCGCGAAGCGGTAGCCGAAGAACGGCATCAGCCCGAACACATGGTCGGACGCGCCGCCCGTGTCGGTATAATGCTCTTCGATCGACAACCCGGTCTGGTGGTACAGCAGACCGTCGAGGACATAGGGGGCCTCGCCCGCGGTCGCGGCGATCACGCGCGAGCCGAACGGATCATACTGGTCCGAGATATGGGTGTAGAACGACACGCCGGGTTCGTTGCCGTTACGCGCGTTGATCTCGCCGATCGCGGCACCGTGCCCACCGGCGTGGAATTGCTGCCCGTCGCTCGATGAGCTGACGCCGCTGCCCCATAATCCGGCGAGCTGCATCGCGCGATGCGCGTCGATCAACCGCCCCAGCGCCTCACCATAGGCGGCTTCGCTGATGTGCCAGTCATGCAGATGGGCGAGCTGGCGCAGGCTGGCACCGCGACAACTGTCCGCCATGCGGGTTAGCCCGAGATTGATGCCATCGGCGAGGATCACGGTCAGCAACGCATTGCGGTCGTCGGCCGGACGGCCCGAGCGCCGATGCGTGAAACAGTCGCCGAAGCCGGTCCACGTATCGACGTCGAGCAGGATATCCGTGATCTTCACGCGGGGGAGACGGTCATAGGCGGTGCGGCGCGCGACCTCTGCTGCCGGCGGTGTGATCGCTTTCAGCGGCGAGATCATCAGGCCGTTTTCGTCGAGCCGGACCTGCGGCAGTTCGCCCTGCCGGGCCAGTACCGTCACCCGCTCGATCGCACGGTCCAGTCGCTCACGGCGATCCTCGATATGACGATCGAACCGGGTCTCGATCGCGAGCGGAAGCGGCCCCTTCTCGCGCAGCGCCGCGAAAGTGGCAGGTGGAATGAGATAGCTGTCGAAATCGCGATACTGTCGGCTGCCCGCCACCCAGATATCGCCGGCCCGCAGCCGATCGCGAAGCTGGGACAGCGCGCAGAGTTCATAGCCCGCGCGATCAACGACGCCATCGCGGATTACGAAGGGCCGCCAGCCTGCGGGCACGAAGCGCAGCGGCACCTTGTCGGGCAGGCGTCGTTTGCCGGTCTGGTAGAGGTCGGCGATGATGGCGAGCGCGTCGAGGATGCCCTGGACCGGTCCGGCACCGCGAAACGCGAACGCCCGCAAAAATTGCCCGGCGAACAGCCTCACCGTGCGATGTCGCTCGATCAGTTCGGCCGTGCGGTCGATCGTCTCGGGGCGGACGAGGACTTCCGCCTGAGCGACAGCGGAACCGAACCGCTCCCAGTCGAACGGGCGGATATGCGCAAGGGAATCGATACCCTTGGCGTGCGCGTCGATCAGCACGCGGCAGCTATCGGTCAGGGCGCGCAGATGCCCCTGCATCTCGCGCACCGTCCTGATCGCCTTGTCGCGCGTCCGGTTTTCTGCGCGGCGCACCATGCTGCCGAGCAACTTGTCGAACATGGTGAGCGCGGCGTCGGTCAGGCTTTCCTCGAGCCGAATGACTGCGGCCGCGAGCGTCGCGTGGCGGCGCCTGCCCGCCAGCTCGCTGAGATGTTGCGGCGTGATCCGCACTGCCTCGTCGGCCAGTCGATCGAATGTCGCCGATGGGATCATGGCGGCGCTCGCCGGGTCGAAGCCGAGCGTCCGGACATGATCGAGCCGTTCGAGCAGGCGAAGAATGTTGCGCGGTGCCGGCGATTGCGGAACGTTGCGCAGCCAGGCCAGCCATGTCGTCCCCTGATCCGACCGCCGGGTCAGCAAGGCGTCCAACGCCGTCAGCTTGTCCGGCTCGATGCCGTTGGTCAGGATTTCATGGGTGAGCTGTTCGGCCTGCTGAAGCGCGTGTCTGACGATCGCCTCGATGACAGCCGGGGGCGGCAGCAGCGCCCGGCGTCGTCGCAACTCATCGATGACGGTGCCGGCAAGCAGGAGAGGCTGAGCGACGGTCTGCGCGACCGGCATCGCGAACGTCACGATCGTGCGAAAGTGGTTACGGTCGAAAGCGGTATAGCCGAACTGCCGCATGAGATCGGCGAGATGCGCGCGGCGGGTTTCATCGCGACGGGCGTAATCGTCGAACGCCTTTGCCGGCACGTCAATCTGATCGGCGATGAAGGCGAGGATCGCATGCGGCGGTTTCTCGCCGGCCTCAAGCACGCGGCCCGGCCAACGCATGTAGAGCAGCAGCGCCGCGAACCCGAGCCTGCTCGACGCTCCCCGGCGTTCGCCGACAAGATCGAGATCCTCACGGCTGAGGGTGAAGTGACGGGCTATTTCCCGTTCGTCGGTCGGGGGATCGTAATGTGGGGCGAGCGCCTCGCGTGTCAGCAACTGCCGTCTTGCCATGCGTCACGACCTTTCCCGCACTGTCCGTCAGACGGTCCTCTGGCGGCCAGTATGAATATGTCCGTCAACTCTGGACCCGCGATGGCGATTCGGACAAGAATGCAAATCGATGGGAAAACGGACAGATCGGGACCGGTCGTGGCGCTGATCGGCTATGCGCGGGTATCGACCGGCGACCAGAAGCTGGCGCTCCAGCATGATGCGCTGAACGCGGCCGGATGCGAACGCACGTTCGACGACCACGCATCCGGCGCGAAGACAGATCGGCCGGGGCTGGCCGAGGCACTGGCCTATCTGCGTGCCGGCGACACGCTGGTCGTGTGGAAGCTCGACAGGCTCGGGCGCTCCATGAGCCACCTGATCGAGAAAGTCGGCGAACTGGCCGCGCGCGGTGTCGGTTTCCGATCGCTCACCGAGCAGATCGACACCACCACGTCAGGCGGGATGCTCGTGTTCAACATCTTCGGCTCGCTCGCCCAGTTCGAGCGCGACCTAATCCGCGAGCGCACCAACGCCGGATTGAAGGCTGCGCGGGAACGGGGAAGCCTTGGGGGCCGCCGCCCGGTCATCACGCCCGACAAGCTGCGCAAGGCACGCGACCATATCGCGGCAGGGCTGACGGTCCGCGAAGCCGCCACTCGGCTCAAAGTTGGAAAAACCGCGCTCTACAAGGCGCTTGAAGGCGTTGCAGCAAAAGCGAAAGCCTGATGTTCTAGTTCCGTTCGCCCCTGGCGTACGTAAATGTTACTTTCGTGCAGTGACCCCAGGAAGGGTTATCGGTTCGCCGCCGGCGTGGGCGGAAACGGGCACGTGGCAGCCGCACGCCGATGCCTGTGCCACTGGCGCCGGGCGCGCGCTGGTCGATGACTTTGTGTCTGACACATTCGGCGCCTCGCGCAAGTTCAGGACGAGACCATCATGCCCGACGCGCTTGTGCAGGCGTCCGGGCCGTCATATTCAACCCAAAGACTCTCGTTATGATCGAGGGACTGCCGGGGGGCAGGTCACAGGCAATTGTTGTGGAGCGGCGAAATCGAGAACTTTATTTTGTCCAACAAGTCGTTGGCAATGCAGTTTTATAAATCTGAAATTTAATCAGAAATCGGTCGACGATGGATTGATATCCTGGGTCACCGCCGCCGGGGTGCCATGCCCCGAGCGATCTTCATCTCATTTGTGCCGTTGACGATGGGCGAATCCGGAGTAATAACAAGGGGTATAAACTGTAATTGAATTACAGAAAATGGGAGTCGATCATGCTTGTCGACAATGCACTTCAAGTGCCTGAAAAGGTCCTTGTCGGCGTTCTCGCAGGGCCGATTTGCGGTCTTGCCTATCAAACGCCGACACTCGCGGGATTCACGGGAAAACAAGGCGAATTCAATTATCGGGCAGGAGAGGCGGTCTCTTTCCTCGTGGGCAAGCTGGTGCTTGGGTCCGCTCCTGCGGGGCCCCGGCTGACCCTGGCGCATCTGGTCAATCGTGTATCCGGTCGAATCGACAAATTGCACGATCCGGTCGCGACCAATCTGGCGCGTCTGGTTCAGACGCTCGATTATGACGGCAATGTTGAAACCGGCGTCAGTGTTGCAGCCATCGTGCATGAACACGTCGGTGCGCTGCCGATCAACTTTAACCAGAAAGAGGATCAGTTTGCGGCCGACCCGGCGGTCCTGTCCTTGCTCACCGCACTCAACGCTGTCCCGGGCGCCTTTGCCCAAGGCTCCCGTGCATTGTATCATGGCGCGACTGTCCGCAATGCCCTGCGCCGGAGTATTCGGGGGATCATCAAGGCGACGGAGGTGCGCATCCCGCTGCGCGACGGTTCCTATGTCTGTGCCGACATATTCCGCCCTGCCGAAGATGGGCAATATCCCATCGTCATGAGTAAAGGCTTTTACGGTAAAAGCTTTTATCACGAGTGCATCTGCAATGAGCAAGAGGCGCTTGAGAAAGAAATTCTTGAAGACCGCTATTTTTCGGGAAATCCGGATGGCCTTCAATATGAAAATCACGAAAGCGTCGACACCTCGGTCTGGGTGCCAAATGGCTATATCTGCATCCGCGTTGATCCGCGCGGTGTCTGCAACAGTCCTGGCCAGCAAGCGCCGTTCAGCCTGCAGGAAGCCGAGGACTATTACGACGCCATTGAATGGGCTGCCACTCAGCCTTGGGCCAATGGCCGTGTCGGACTGTGGGGCATGTCCTATCTGGCAATGACGCAGCACAATGTTGCCAGCCTGCAGCCGCCGCACCTGACTGCGATGATCGCGCAGGGCACCGATTCCGATATCTACAATGAAGCCCTGTATGGCGGCGGGATCTTCGGCGAGGGCTTCTGGACCTGGTGGTGGAAGGTCTGGTCTGGCGGCAATTTTTGCGGCGAGCGCCGCGAAACCGACTGGATGGAGCGCGTGCTGGCCACGCCCTTCAATGATCCGGCTGCCTATGGGCCCAAAGGCTCGATCTTTATGGTGCCCGATATGGACAAGGCCACCGCCGCCGTCTGGATCACCGGGCCGCAGGCAGGAGCTGTCATCCACCAGTTGGGCAGCAGCGAGACCTTTATCCGTTCCACGGCCGCTGTGTCGCGCAAGTTCGATTTCATCGATGCCTGGTTTCCTTATTGCTACGCCGCCAGCACCGTGGTCGAGCATATGCGCTATTTCGACCATTGGCTCAAAGGCATCGACAATGGCGCCATGGATGGGGCGCCGGTGCGCATTCAAGTCCGCACGGGAAATGGCGCCTATTATCTCGCGCAAGAGCAGGAATGGCCGGTTGCGCGGACCGACTATCGTCGCTGGTATTTCGATGCCTCGCTGTCCGACTGGCAGGGCGATGGTCGGCGCGACGATATGCTGCGCATCAGCGATACGCCGCCCAAGGCTCAGGCAAGCGTCAGCTATGCAGCAGACTTGGATCTCGGCAAGCCGATGTTGTCGCCCATGGGGCCGATTGGCGGAACGCCGCGCTGGCAGACCGGCATCTCCTTCATCAGCGAGCCGATGACCGAAGATATGGCGATGGTCGGTTATATGAAGGCCGCTTTGTGGGTTTCATCGAGCAGCGAAGACATGGATGTGTTCGTTTCGCTGCGGGTCATCGATGAACATGGGCAGGAAATCCGCTATGATGCGCCGGTCCATCCCTCGCACCCGCTTTTTGCCGCTCCGGTGGGGCACGGCCTGCTCAAGGTGTCGCATCGCAGGTTGGATGAGGCGCAGTCGAACCATTACTGGCCTACGCATAGCCATACAGAGGCCGATTACGCGCCTTTGACGGCAGGTGAGGTGGCCGCCGTGGAAATCGGCCTCAACCCCAGCACGGCGTTGATCCCGAAGGGGTGCCGGTTGCGTGTCGATATCCAGCCCTATGCTCCATCGGGGGCGCCCACCCGCGCCTATGATGAAGCCTATCATGCGGGGGCGATCAACACGATCCATACCGGCCCCGATCACGTAAGCTACATCCAACTGCCCATCATTCCCGCAAAGGGGTGACGAGATGGTCGAATTTATGCGGGTCGTTGCCCGAATTGTGTCGGACCTCGGAACCTATTTCCAGGGCTCCTGCGCGGATCACACCAACAGAGGCTGGCCTTTTTAACAAGGCCCGGCCTGGCGATATCATGGGAGAGACAAGATGGATCAGGATCATACTGCTTCCAATGTGCTGGCAACCGTCCTTGCAAATGTGCGCGCTCTTGGCCCGACATTGCGCGACCGTGCGCTTGAGGCTGAGCATGCTGGCCGCCTGTCGGACCAGACCATTGCGGATATCGATGCGACCGGAGCCTTCAACATCGGCAGCCCGGCGGAATATGGCGGCTTTGAGCTGACCGTTCGCCAGCAGCTCGATGTTGTGACCGAAGTGGCCAAGTGGGACGGCTCCTGCGGTTGGTGCGTATGGGTGGCAGCATCGACCAACTGGATTTCGGCAGGGTCGGGCCCGCGCGTGGTCGAAGAGGTCTTTGCGCCTGCCTGGGTGGGGCCGCGTGTCGCCGGGTCCAGTCACTTTCCCGCCAGCCGGGGCCGCGCCGTGCGCAGCGAGGGCGGCTGGATCATCTCGGGCGGGCCATGGACCTTTGGCAGCGATGCTCTGTGGGCCCCCTATACCAATCTGGGCTGCATCGCGGATGATGGGCAGGGCAAATATCTCCTCGGCGTGCAGGTGGCCCGTGCCGATCTGCGTTTTCTCGACGACTGGAAGGTCGCGGGCATGCGCGGCACCGGCAGCGTGTCGCTGATGCTCAAGGAGGATGAGCTTTTCGTGCCGGACTATCGCTGTGTCGATTTCCGCGAGATCACCAGCGCGACCATCGACAATGGCCTGAAAGGGTCGCTGTGGAAGGCTTCTGCTTTGGGGTGGGCTTTCAGCCTGATGGGCGGCATGTCGATCGGTCTGGCCGAGGGAGCGCTGGAACGTTTTATCGAACGCTCCGCAGGGCGGCCCATCCGCGGCACGACCTATAAGAACCAGTTGGAGGCGCCGCTGACGCATCTGATGCTGGCTGAGGTGCATAGCAAATTACAGTCGGCCAGATTGATGGCGCAGGCCAATGCAGAAGAAACCGACCGCCTGGGTGTTCTGGCGGCGGCAGGCACGCCTGCAGATCCGGAATATATGCAGAAGTTCAGCGCCCGCGTGCTGGTCGAAACCGCTTATGTCGCCAAATGGTGCGCGGAAGCAATCGAATTGCTGCAGCGCAATTCCGGCTCCACGGCCATCATGGAAAGCGAACCGATCCAGCGTGCGTGGCGCGATGCACGAGTCATCACGCTGCACGGCGCCCTCAATCTGGAGGCGTTGTCGGAGAACCATGGGCGGCTGATGGCGGGCATTGCGCCGCACAATTTTGCCGGCATCACCACGCTGGACCGTTTTGCGCCGGCGCCTGTGAAGATGGCGGGCTGACAGGGAAGGCTGCCGTGCCCTCATGCGCGTCAGCCTTTAAAATCCGTCAGTTCAGAGAAGTGAGCGATCAATTATGAACGATATCATCGTGGTCGGCGCGGGCCCCGTCGGATTGTTTGCCGCCCTGTTGTTGGGCCAGCAGGGGCACCGCGTGGCCGTCTATGAGCGGTGGCCGGTCTTTTATCCTCTGCCGCGTGCCTGCGGCATCGATCATGAGATTGTCCGCCTGCTGCAGGGGGCTGGTCTTGCCGAGGCGGTGGCGCCTTTGCTCGATCCCGTTGTCGGTCCGGACAAAACCTATGAGTTTCTCGATGCATCGCATGACACGCTGCTGAAAATCGACTGGAACCGCCCCGGTCCCTCGGGCTTCGCGCAGATGAACATGTTCTACCAGCCTGATTTCGAGCGGATCATCGATCAGGCCATCGAACACATGCCCAATGTGCAGATGCATCGCGGATTTGAACTGGTCGATCTGGTGCAGACGGCGGACCATGTCGATCTGGGCTTCGTTGCCACGCAGGACAGGGCGACCAGGCACACCGACCAGGCGCGTTATGTCATCGGCGCCGATGGTGCGCGCAGCGCGGTGCGTGAACTGGCTGGGATCACCCAGACCGATCTGGGCTTCGAATATGACTGGCTGGTCGTGGATGTCGTTCCGCACGAGGAGCGGCTCTGGAAGCCCTATGTTGCGCAATATTGCGATCCCGCCCGTCCGGCGACTGCCGTGGCGAGCGGGCCGGGACGGCGGCGCTGGGAGTTCATGCGCCTGCCCGGCGAGACGAATGAAGCGTTGAACCGGCCGGACAAGATCTGGGAATTGCTGGCGCCCTGGGGCCTTACGCCTGGCAACAGCACGCTCGAACGTCACACTGTCTACACCTTCCGCGGCAGTTGGGCTGATGACTGGCAGGCGGGGCGGCTGCTGCTTGCAGGCGATGCGGCCCATCTCATGCCGCCGTTTCTGGGGCAGGGGCTGTGTTCGGGATTGCGCGACGCCAAAGCCTTGGCCTGGCGGCTCTCGCTGGTGCTGCAGGGGAAGGCGAACGCTGCGCTGCTCGACAGCTATGGCGCGGAGCGCCAGTCGCATGTGCAGGAAATTATCCGTCAGGCCGTCGAGATGGGCCGGTTGATCTGCCTGCTCGATCCCGCTGAAGCTGCGCTGCGCGATGCCGGGATGAAGGCTGCATTGCAGGATCCTTCGCGTGCGGTGACGCCCCCCCCTGAGCCGCGTTTGGGCGAAGGTGGCGTGGTGCAGGCCGGCGATCCCCATGCCGGATATCTCTCGGTTCAGGGGCGTGTGAGCAAGGATGGCCACGCTGGTTTGTTCGACGATGTGATCGCGAAGGGCTGGCAGTTGCTGGTGCGTGGCGAGGTTGCCAAACCGCACTTCGACCATGAGGCCGGGGCCGCCATCGCGCGGCTGGATGTGGCGGTCGCGCAGTTTGCTCCGAGTGGCGATGTGAGCGATCTCGACGGAACCTATGCGCGCTGGTTCGACCGATTGGGTGCAGATACGGTGCTGGTCCGGCCCGACCTCTATGTGTTCGGCACAGCGGACATTACCCGTGTTGGCGATCTGTTGGCCGCAGCGGCAGCTTTCGTTCCGGGGGCTCTTGCTCACTCGTGAAGGTGAAGAAGGCAAGACGGGAGATTTGCTATGAAACACTGGTCCGTGCTGGCAGGATGCTTCATCGGCATGGCCGTGGCGACCCCGGCTATTCTGCTCATCCCTCTGGGACTATTTCTGAAATCCGTGACGCTCGAGTTCGGCTGGACCCGCACCGAATTCGCCACAATCCTGTCTGTGGCGGCCCTTTGCAATGCTTTGGTGATGCCATTGGCCGGCATGCTGGTTGATCGTTTCGGCGCGCAGCGTATCGCCCTGATCGGTACCGTTCTAGGCTGCGGCAGCTATGCGGCTGTGTCACAGGTTCATAGCTATGGCGCCTTTATGGCGATCATCGCGTTGAGCGTCACGACCGGCAATCTGGCGAGCTATCCTGCCTTCATGGGGCTTGCCCAACGCTGGTTCGACAGGCGGCTGGGGTTTGCCCTGGCGATAACCTCCACGGGACTTGCAGCAGGCGTGGGTGGATTTTCCTATGCGCTGAGCGAAATCATCGTGCGGCAGAGCTGGCGTGCGGCCTTCCTGAAGGTGGGCCTGACGGCCTTGGCGATCGGTCTTGTCAATCTGCTGGTGCTGGTGCGCGACAATCGTGGCGGCGTTCCCGCGGTTGAACGGCAGGCAGGGAGCGCCTCCTACAGCGAGGGAGGTTTGCCCTTGTCCGATGCCCTGCGTGCGCCCGATTTCTGGCTCTATGCCGTGTCGTTCCTGCTTGTGGTGTTTGCGGTGGTCGGCTGCAATTTCCATCTACCGGCGATGTTGTCGGATCGTGGGGCAACGCCTGCTCAGGTGGCCCCGATCGTGGCGATCGGTTCGTTGGGATCCTTGTTTGGCAGGTTCTGCAGCGGTTTGATGCTGGATCGTTGTTCAGCACGCCTGGTCGCCGCGCTGTTTTTTGGCGGGCAGACAGTCGGCTTTATGCTGCTTCTGGGCGGATTGCGCTGGGCTTTGCCTGCGGGCTTCCTGTTGGGAGCGGTACAGGGCGCTGAAATCGACCTGATGGGCTATGTCATTGCGCGGCGCTTTGGACGCATGGCCTATGCGCGGATTTTCGGCACGTGCTTTTCCGTCACCATGGTGGGCGCGATCCTAGGTCCGATTGCCATGGCTGCCATTTTCGATCGCACCGGCTCCTATCATCTTGGCCTCACCCTACTGCCGCTCTTCCCTGTGGCGGCCTTTTGGCTGTTGTGGTTGGCCAGCGGTTGGCGGGGCAAGCACGCATCCGCCATCGGAGTGGCTTAGGTGGTGCGGGAGTTATACGCTCGGTCGGGTCGCGGCGCGTTCCGTTGCCAGGCGAACTTTGTGAGCTTCCGCGCTGTTCATGCCCAGAATGCGAAGTTGATATTCGGCCGCGCGCGCCCCAATATTCTTACTGGCCCCTTCCAGGCGTGCTTTCACGCCTTCTCGAAGTATGGCGAGGTGAGAATCGATCACGAACTCGTCGAGCGGTTCGGGAAAGCGCCCCTGTTCAATACCAAGCGCAACGTCCAAACGCATGTAACGCGAGATATCATCCTTGATGGCGGCGAATTCTGTGAACGCGGACAACAGAAGTTTACCCCAATCCGGTTCGGCGGCCGCGATTTCAATGAATTGCTGGGTGCCGAATGCCACGCGGGCGGCGCCATCCTCCAGCGCCATACGGGTGCTGCTCATTTCATTATGCATGGCCAGCGTGACGGCCTGGCAAACGGCGGCCACGATGTCCGGCTTGTCCCGAAAATAAAGGTAGAAGGTGCCGTTCGCCAGTTCCGCTTCGGAGGCGATCTCGCTGACCGAAGTGGCGTTGATTCCGCGCTCGGACATCAGGCGCAGGGCGGCTTCAGTCAGGCGGGCGCGGGTCCGTCCGCGTTTTCCCTCTTCACGAGGGATGTTCAAAGATCGCTTGGTCATGGGTTCCTTCATATCGTTCTGCATCGCGCTTTCAACCAGCAACAGATGATGCATAAAAATAATTGACGCGACTCTCATAATGAGATAGCTCTCAATTATCGAGAGGAAGAGGCTGAAAAAATAGCAGCCACATATATTCTTCCGCTGGCTGAGCGCCTTACCGCGCACACCAGCGCAACGGCAGCGACGTCCTCAGGACGCCTTGCGCCAGACCCACTCATTGTCAGGGAGAGAGACGGGTGATCACACATATTGTCCTGTTCAATTGGAAGCCTGGCGTTTCCGACGAGCAAGTTGCGGTGTTTCATCGCGAGCTGGCGTTGATGACAGCTAAGGTCTCGTCCATTGCATCCATCGAGCATGGGCCCGACCTGCACTTTCGCGATGGCAATGCCGATTATGCAATTGTCGAAACCTTCGAAAATCGCGCTGCCTGGGACTCCTATCAGGATGATCCGTTGCACAAGGACTTCATCCGCGATTTTGTGACGCCTCTCATGGCCAGCCGTATCACGACGCAGTTTGACGCTTGAAGGGGGGCGGCCATGGCAAGCGATACCAACAACCAAAATCTTTTCGCACTCTTTGAGCATGCCGCTCGGGACCACCCCGAGCGTGCCTGCCTGATCGTCGATGGCCAGCCGCTGCTGAGCTATGGCGATATGCTCGAGCAGACTGGCAAGGCTGCAGCCTGGCTGCGCAGCATCGGTGTTGCCCAAGGTGATCGCGTGATGGTGCAGGCACACAAGTCGCCTGCGGCGGTCCTGCTCTATCTGGCTTGCCTGCGGGCCGGAGCGGTTTTCATTCCGCTCAACACTGCATATCAGGCCAGCGAGATAGAGTATTTTCTGTCCGATGCCGAGCCCGCGCTGCTGGTGGCCAGTGCAGGCCTGCCCGGGGAACTCGCGCCTTTCGACGGCTTGCGCGTGTTGATCCCTTCCGATTTGCCTGCAGCGCCATGGTTCGGGGTCGAGGACAGTCTGCCGGTGTCTCTGGCGAAAACAGATGACGCCGCGGCTATTCTCTATACTTCGGGAACCACCGGTCGATCCAAGGGCGCCGTGCTGACCCATGGCAATCTTTCGTCGAACGTGATCGTGCTGGGACAGGCATGGCATTGGCAGAGCGATGACGTGCTGTTGCATGCTCTGCCGATCTTCCACGCTCATGGCTTGTTTGTGGCGCTACATTGCGCGCTGCTCCATGCCTCTCCCATTCTATTCCACAATCGGTTTGAGGCCGCAGCTGTTCTGCGCGACATTCCGGAGGCCACCGTCTTTATGGGCGTGCCGACATTTTACACCCGCCTGTTGGCTGAGCAGCGCTTCGATGCTGCCCTTTGCGCCGGGATGCGCCTGTTCATCAGCGGCTCGGCACCTTTGCTCGATGCGACCTTCGCCGAATTTCAGGCGCGCACCGGCCATACCATCCTTGAACGCTACGGCATGACCGAGGCATTGATGATCACCTCCAATCCTTACGAGGGGCCTCGGATCGCGGGCAGCGTTGGTCCCGCCTTGCCCGGCGTCTCGGTGCGGGTCGTTGCTGAAGGAGGAAAGCTTGCCGCAGTCGGTGAGCCGGGTGTCCTTGAGCTCAAAGGGCCCAATCTGTTTGCTGGCTATTGGCGCAATCCGGAAAAGACAGCGGAGGATCACACGGCCGATGGATGGTTCATCAGCGGCGATATTGCCACTCAGGATGAGACCGGAGCCATTCGGATCGTTGGTCGAGCCAAAGATCTGATCATTTCGGGCGGTTACAACGTCTACCCCAAGGAAATTGAGCTGGCGATCGACGCGCTGAACGGTGTGGTGGAGAGCGCCGTCATCGGTGTGCCGCACCCGGACTTTGGCGAGGGAGTGATGGCCGTGGTGGTGATCGAGCCCGCAGCTCCGATCACAATCCATGATATTCTGAGCGCGCTGGCCGCGAAACTGGCCGCGTTCAAGCGACCCAAGCACGTCATCATTGTGTCCGACCTGCCCCGCAACGCGATGGGTAAGGTCCAGAAGGCGGAATTGCGCCGCACCTATCAGACCATTTTCGCCACCACGGCAGCTTGAAACAAGACCTCAGGAGATCAGGATGCAACTGCCGACCCCTGTTTACAAACCCGACTTCATGATCACCCGCGCTAGCCATCTGGTTTCGCGTGTGCGCAATCTGGCGGCCAGCAAGGCATTTTACTGCGACCTGCTAGGGCTGGTGGTGAGCGATGAGGACGACAACACCCTGTGGCTGCGCGGGCTTGAAGAAGCCTGCCATCATAGCCTTGTGCTGAAACTGGCCGATGAGCCCGCCGTTGAGCGTGTCGGGATGCGCGTGTTGACCGAGGATGATCTCGATCTGGCCGAGCAGCATTTCGCCGCAGCGGGTTTTCCCACGGCATGGGTCGAGGTTCCTTATCAGGGGCGCACGCTGCACACCACCGATCCTGCGGGAACGCCGCTGGAGTTCTGTGCCACGATGGATGTGTGCGAGCGGCTGTTCGCTCACGCCGACCGCTATCACGGCGCTTGCGCGCTGCGACTGGATCATTTCCAGATCGTCACCCCGAAGGTCCGCGAGAGCCTCGATTTTTACAACAGCATGGGCTTCCGCCTCTCGGAATATGTTGTGAAAGACGGCAATCTCGAGATGGTGTTCCTGCAACGCAAAGGCAATCCGCATGACATCGTCTTTGCTAACCGCGAAGGGCCGCGCCTGCATCACTGCGCCTATCAGGTGCCTGAAACGCATCATCTGATGCATGTCTGCGACCTCTTCGTGGTGGGCGACAAGGAGGGGCAGGTCGAGTTTGGCCCAGCCCGACACTTCAGCCCGGGGCTCGCGCGCTTCCTCTATCTGCGAGATCCAGACGGTCACCGCGTCGAACTGTTCCCCAGCCACTATCACACGATCGATATCGAGGAAGAACCGGTGGAGTGGGAGGCGCCTGGCTTCAAGGTCGGTGGCTGGATCGTGCCGCCTGACAAGTGGTGGAACGACACGATGGCCTTCACCCAGACAGCAAGCTGAAACCGGAAAGCAGTTCCCATGCGTATCGTCACCTTCGAATATAATGGCACGGTCCAACACGGTGTGCGCGATGGCGAGTCCATCCGCATCCACCCCGGGGCAGGATCGGCAATCGAGCTGGCCAATGAGCTTTCAGCCTATGAGGCAGGTGATTTGGTCCCGGCCGAACAGGTCAAATTGCTCGCACCGGTCCCTCGACCTGGCAAGGTCATCTGCATCGGGCTCAACTACCGCGCACATGCCATTGAGGGCGGCAATGCGATCCCCGAATACCCAGCGGTATTCTTGCGCGGCGCCAGCTCGCTGATCGGGCCGGGGGCGGACATGATCTACCCCGCCGTGTCCGATAAGCTCGACTATGAGGCCGAACTGGCCGTCATCATCGGCAAGACCGCCACCGATGTCAGCGTCGATGAGGCGCTGGATTATGTGGCGGGCTATGCCTGCTTCAACGACGGTTCGGTGCGTGACTATCAGCGAAAGTCGACCCAATGGACCATGGGCAAGAATTTCGATGGCACCGGCGCCTTCGGGCCCGATCTGGTGACAGTTGACGAGGTGCCTGCAGGCGCCGCAGGGCTGCGTATCGTGGCCCGCCTGAACGGGCAGATTATGCAGGACAGCAGCACCGGCGATATGATCTTCGACACAGCCACGCTGGTGTCGGTTTTGTCCCAGGGCATGACACTGGAACCAGGCGATGTCATCGCGACGGGAACTCCGTCGGGGGTCGGATATGCCAGGAATCCGCCGGTGTTCATGGTTCCCGGCGATCGGATCGAAATCGAGATCGAGCAGATCGGTACGCTGACCAACGTTGTTGCGCGGCGATAATCTGGCAGATCCAAGGGAAGGTGCCTGATGCCAAGAATCTACAATTTGCTCGGCATATCCGGAAGCTTGCGCGAGGGGAGCTATTCAACTGCGGTCTTAAAGGCGTTGGTCGAGGCAAGCACTGGCGAGGCACGGTATGATTTTGCCGAAATCGGCGTGATCCCGCACTTCAACCAGGATCTCCTGACGGATCCCTGGCCAAAGTCGGCGCACAGGTTACGCCACCAGATTGCGATCGCCGACGGCATCGTGATCTCCTCGCCCGAATACAATCACGGCATGCCAGGCGTTTTGAAGAATGCAATGGATTGGGCCTCGCGTCCTCACAACCAGTCCCCACTCCGCAACAAGCCGGTGCTTATCATCACCTCTTCTCCAGCTTTCACAGGCGGGGTTCGGGCGCAAGCCCAGATCCGGGAGACGTTGGTTTCGGCTTTGGCTCGGCCGGTGAATACACCCGAGATCGTCGTTGGGCTTGTTGCCAGCAAGATGGTCAATGGCAAGTTCCAAGACGCAGCCACGCTCGAATTCATGCGCATCGGCTTTTCCGCGATGACCAGTCAGATCGATCAAAATGCTGAATTTGCTCTATAAAAATCCATAATAAAATTTGGGAGAGAGTGATGATCAATTTCCGGAAGGGGCGGACAGCTCCGTTCACACCCTGGCTCGTGAAAAGCTCGACGTCTGCCTTTGTCATGGCGATGGCGATGCCTGCTTTGGCTCACGCTGCCGATGATGCACCAGTACAAGCCGCTGCTACGCAGCCTGCTGCCGCTGCCCCGGATGCCAGCCATCTCGGCGATATCGTGGTTACGGCGCGCCGCGTCTCGGAACGCCTGCAGGATATTCCCGCCAGTGTTTCCGCAGTGACGGGTGAACAGATCAGCAAGATGAATTCGCTGGCAGACATCCAGTCGATGGTGTCGGGCGTCACGTTCAAATCCTATGGCCCGATCCCGATCGTGGGTATTCGTGGCTTTGGCAACCGCTCACAGGCTGGTGTGGCGACAACCTCCACGGTCGGCATCTTTCAGGACGGCGTTTTCGTCTCGCCGCCCCTGACATCGCTGATCAGCCGCATCGACACCGAGCGGGTCGAGGTCGCCAAGGGCCCGCAGAGCACGCTTTATGGTCGCGCTTCCTACACCGGCGCGATCAACGTCGTGTCCAATGATCCTGCCAAGGCGCTCTCGGGCTATCTTGACGCGGGCTATGGCGGCAGTTCGGTTCATGGCGAGAACCTGTGGCATATCAAGGGCGCGCTCTCGATCCCGATCACCGACACGCTGTCGGTCCGCTTCTTTGGTCTTCGCGAAAAGCGCGACGGCTTTACCTATGATCCAGTCACCGCCAATCGCGGAGGCGGTTATGACCGCAAGGTGGGCCGCGTTCGCCTTCTGTGGCAACCGAGTGATGATGTGACTGCCCGC
>Ga0116227_10009816_pt1 | contig 17147 bp, 9 predicted proteins | sample S1TSphgellanicum_FD_89693 | JGI IMG/M metagenome (GOLD analysis project Ga0116227, IMG submission 89693) | Host-associated microbial communities from peat moss isolated from Minnesota, USA - S1T2_Fb - Sphagnum magellanicum MG | ecosystem: Host-associated > Plants > Peat moss > Unclassified...
GTTATTAATAATGTATATATATTAGTTGTTTTGTGTTGGTTGAGTAGGGGGGGGGTTGTGTGGGGGTGTTGTGGGGGGTGGGGGGGGGGGGGGGGGGGGGAGTTAATATGATGCGTTGTTTTTAGTGAGGATGAAGTGGTTCTGTTGAATTTGGTTTTACACTTTTTTGTAAAACTCAACTTGTGAATAATCCAATTTTTTACACTTAGGTTGATAATAATTATCAATTTTTTTTGTAATATGTTGAATTAGTTGATAGATGGTGAATGAAAGATTTGGAGTTGGATCCTATTTGTAGATCAATGGTGCATGAGTTGATAGACTTAGAACTGAAATAATTATATCATGTGTATGCTTATTCATAATCATGATGGTTCTGGTCACACGCATGCACATAAAATTTTGACATGAATTTTGAGTGTGGTTTGGAAACACCATAATTCCATAAGATTTTCATATTACATAACACCATGCCTAAGGTGCCAAATGCACCTAATATATACTAGGCTATAGTAGCAAAATGTGGTTTGAAAGCACCAACATTCCATCAAATTTTCACACACAACAACATGTCTACAAACCATTTGGTAATTGTTTAAAAGTTCCTTTTGGAAGTTTTATAATCCACAAGTTTAATCCTTAGAAATAGTTTTAGACTTAAAAACCAAAATCTATTGGTCAATTTATAATATAAAACTAGACTTATCATTTTCAATACTTGTTTAAAAACTAAATGGGTGTATTATTTAGTATCATTTTGCATGACAATAGGTTTTTGCATTGTGCAAATTATTGATATAATTTTCACACTAATACTAGCTTGAAAATGCCACATTGATCTACCGTGAAACATTTTTGATTTTTTGCAGGTCTAGTTGCCCCATAGATTCCTAATGAAGCATAGTGCAAAGATTGGCATGGAAGTGACAATGTGAGGAAGACACATTGAAGAAGTCAAACACATGAGAGTGTGTGTTACTAAAGGCAAAACAATTAATGGGTCACCTAGAATAAACACTAGGACATATGGAAAGAATTCAAGACAACTAATGAGTTGAAAGTAAGGGACCATCTTTCATTGAAAATAGTTGTAACAATGAAAATTTGTAATGAGTTCTTGCATTTTGAAGTATACTAAGTTGAAGGATAACTTATTTATAATTTATTTTCAAATATGATTTAACACCATAGTGTGCATGAAAATGGCTAAAAAAAAGTCACTGTTTTTTAATACTTGATTATAAATGAAAAAAATATTTTTGACCAATATTTGTGAATTAAGGGGCACTCACCAAAATAGTGGGCATTCACACTACAATAGTGGACATCCACATCAAAATAATATATTAACCATGATTGATAGGCTAGTATAATTTAAGTGGGCTTTCACATCAAAAAATGAAATATTAACCATGTAGGCTAAACTATAGTATATTTTAAAGAACATCAATGTGGGAGAAAAGGGATAAAGAGGGATGGTTGCCATCTTGTGTTGAATTTGGAATGTTGGTCCTCTACTTGAGTGACCTTAAGCAACTAACTCAAAATTTAACATGAAAGGACAAAGACAAGCCCAAAAACAAGATGACATAAAAGATATTAAATTTATTATATAACGAATGTTGAGTTGAGTTATTGATTTGTCACTAACACTATAACAAATTTAAGCTAATATGCTATAAGTTGCACAAAAGTGTATTTAAGGCATGCCCATTGCCATGTGCATGACATTGGGCCTTCATGGCAACCACGTATGACCTTATCATTCACATGTAAATTGCCATGTCATTGCTATGTAGCGGCATGATTCATAATGCACAATTTTTTATGGTCAAATCTCCATAAACAAAGGATATACCACAAAATAAAATCAAAGTGCAAATTTTATTTTACATGTGTTGAAATGTATTATTACACAATTATATTAGATAATTTTTATGTGTAAAAATGAATAAAAATTTTAATTTCAAAAAATTCTTCAGGGCTTGGAAAATATTCTTCATAATTATTACATGCCCCATCTATTTTACCCTTAATTTAAATGGAATAATATTCTTATAATATTATTAGCCAAGGATGAGATATGAAAAATATTCCATGCCAAGGATTCGAGCAAATGTTTATGATAATAGCCATTTTTCTAAATTTTCATAATATTTACATAATTTTGAAATTAAAAGGGGTGAAGAATGTGGATGAAGGGGTCTATTGGGATATTATAAAATTGAAAGGGTAATACTATGTGCACCAATTTTCAAGCTAATTTTTAGTCTTTTTTCCATTCAGTTTGTTTTAGTCTCCTATCTAAATGAAATAACACATGTTTAATTAATTTTTAAAATTACAAAAGTCCGAAAATCCAAACAATAACTTGACAATGTTATATTTATTCAAACTTTCAATTATAAATCACATGGTGAACACCAAGACTAGAAGGAAAAGATTAAAAAAAAGAACAAAATATAACCTTGTGGGTATGTCTTCAAATTTATTCACGAAGGAAAAAATAAAGTTCAAAAACAATAATATGTAGGATTATTGATGATGATTTATTTTAGCAAGAGCAAGATCTGATTTGAAAAATAAAGTGCAAGACTCACATTATAGATTAAATTTAGTGTTATATGATATCAACCTTTGAAAGGAAAAAACTTCAAAGTTGTGAGCTAATTTCTTCTCTAAGGGAAAAGTTGAAATCATGAATTTATGATGATGATGATGAGTAGATTGATGATGAAAATAATAACATGGCACGAGTGTTACAATGTTGATTGAGAAAATCATAGATTCAAATACATGTTAAATTAAAAACAAATCTCATTATGCAAATGTTCTATTTCTTATAGTTGTTGTTGATTCTTCTTGATCAACAACAATTTTGAAAATAGAACATTAATTTTGTATATTTAAATTTTTAAAAATTAACAATGCAATTGAATCTATAATTTATCTTCAACTATCATTGTAACACATGTGTTAGGATATTAGGTTGTTGTATTTAGGAAGAATATATCTACAACCTTAAACCATAACCTCAAACCCCCTAAACCCTAAAAACTAAAAATACTTTGAATGGTACACCACATCCAAACCAAAATATGATTCACTTACAACAACACAAACAATTATGACATGATTGCCATCAAGAGGTTAATTTTAATAAAAGACAAAGTCTTGAAAAATTCAATTAAAGATACAAGTTATAACATAACAATTTTGATTTTTGTTGGATAACATGCCTTAAACACATAAAATGAAATGCAACAATATATGCAGAAAATTTGTATATTCCTTTTTTTTGTGGTGAAGACAAACATATATATAGATACATAGAAACCATTTACTAATTAGACTATGACTATATGTTTTAGTTTAAAATTCATATTTGAACTACATTGAATTTTTTTTTAAAAAACATACAAACATAATATCCACATGAAACACACACATGAAACACCCACATGAAGCAACATAAACACTTACACTCGCACCTGCACAAAAAAAACACACTAAAATGTGTACCACACCAAAATATTTATGATGTACATGTGATGACCTACAATTTTATGTATCTTTTCAACACAATTTTTCTTTTTATACATATAAATTATAAAAAACATAAACAAACACAAACACACATCACATACATATATATACAAACATATACAACCACACATCAATACGTACATATACATTTATAGATAGATACAATTTAAACTACATGTAAATAAACAAATTTCATAAAATTTACAATTTTACAATGATTTAGTTGATCCAAATACAAATTTCATTTAAGTTGTGAATTAAAATATATTAGTACAATAATGATTTTTAAGCAAAATATAACATGAAATATTACCATATTAATGAAAGAAAATTATGTACTTATTCAACCCTGTAAATCAATTTTTGATAATAAACCCTAAATCTAAACTTTATAGATTAAATTCTAAGAACATCAAATAAATATTTCAAATATGAACCACTTAATAAGTATTTTATTACCTTTGAATTATTATCAAAGATTATTGTATCTTTAAATGATAAATTAAATAATTTTTTATTTATAATTTAGTATTGATGATGAGTTCATGAACACAAAAAAATTTGATAATTACATAATAACTGACTATTGATGTTTTATTATGTAAAATGAAATTAAATATATATTAAGAAATAACTTGTTATGAAATACTGAATAATCATTAATTAATTCAGAAATAACATGTTTAAAAACTAAATTCATAAAATTAAATACACATTTATTATTCAAAAATAATTATTCAAAAATCTAAAATTAAATAATTAGTATTCAATTAATTAGATTTAATCCTTTTGTCGCTACAATTTTGCCCTTAATAAGTTTTTATTGGAACAAAAATAAGTGGGAAATAGTTTTAAATGTATTCCTAATTTTCTTGTCTTTTATCCCATTTTCATTTGAAATTCTATAGAACATGCGTAATGCATTCCAAAAAACTAAAATTTTAAAAATAAGTCTATATCAAGTTATAGGGTGTAATGTTATCTAATATTTAATGTAAATTACTGTTAGCTTGTTAAATTTTAAGGTTTATGGTTTGTGGTTTTGGAACCATTTCATCCATCAATAATTGCGAAGTGGAGAATCCACTTTCAACATTTGTTGTTACAAATCGTTGAGGGTGGGAGATTTGTTAGACAAAAGTTTAATGCCCCATTTTTGTGATGGGGAGGTTTGAGAAATTGATAGTTTTGAGTTAGAGAGTGAGTTTGGTTTTTTTTCTTTTTTTGAAATAAAATAAAGAGCTATCAAACTCTCCATCAAGAAGTTTTTTCAATGTAGGAGTGAAATGAAGTTAAGGTTTGGGGGAAAAATCCAGAACACCAAGGAGTTGGAGCTTCAGAAAAGATGAAGAATAAGCGAACTGAAAAGATAGAATGCAATCAAGCTCTCCATTAAGAAGTTTTCTTAATGTAGGAATGAAATGAAATTAGGTTGGGGGAAAATTTGAAACGCCAAAGAACTAGAGGTTCAAAAGGGATCAAGGGCACAAAAGCTAAGAAGACAGAATGTGATCAAGCTCTGCATTAAAAGTTTTTTCAATGTAAGAATGAAGTGAAATTAGGGTTTAAGGGAAGAAACCTAAACACAAAGGACCTAAAGCTTTGGAAAGGATCAAGGGTAAGAGAATTGAAAAGACAAAATGTGATAAAAATTTCTTTTAGGAAGCTATCTAATGTCATACATATTGTAGGGCTTTAGAGAGAAGAGCTTAAGGGTGAAATTCTGCAATTGAAAGAACTTTGACAAATAGCTTTTGGATATAGCTCTCTCACCATTCCTACCTATTACTCTTTCATTTTTATCAAATCCTCACATCAATCTTGCGATCAATTAACATCACAAGTCTCTTGAAGATTTTAAAACATGGGTTTTCATGTTCAGAAACGTGTTGCATTAACAGGGTTTGAGAATGTCTCTCGATTGAAGAATATTGCTTCTATTTGATCCTACCTTTTTGAAAGGGACAAAACCATCATAAGAAAAAAGGTGAGTACTACACAATTTTCTATTAACATTACAATGATTACATAAATTCACCACTTCCATCATATCAAATCATTCTTATGTTAAAGCTATCACATTCGCATATTTTAATCAAATTATTCTACATGAATTTGATGAATCCTTAGATTGCTACTATTATTTCATCACAATTCAGACATTAGTTTAGCTATAAACCATTAGAAGCCAAAAAAAAAGAAATAACAAGGGATCTTCTAAGATTTCCATCGTTCTTATCCCTCGGAAGATATTTTTGCAACTCGAAATGAAACACAAGAAAACATTCCTTCATTGTAAGGAAAACTATGGACATTATTTTGTTCCAACCTAGGTTATACCAACAATTACATAGTTGTTGTAAAAATATAGTTGCAATATTATACAAAATAGTTGAACCAAATTTCTATAGGATACCTAGTAGCTTTCAAATGGTTCTATTCCATCAATTACCAAATGAAGAAATACCAATTGTTATATGGTCCTAGGGAAAAATAGAAGATGCCTAGTGGCCATTAGGCATTTTCTAACAACTAATTGAAGGAAATCATAAAAAATGCTTGGTAATTACAAGGGATTTTTTTATTCAAGAGTCAATGAGAATTCTTGGTGGTTACCAAGTGTTTTTTGGATCAAAAATCGTACAAAACTCCTAACGGCCACCAAATGTTTTTTAGTTTGAAAATGTTGGAAAATGCATGGTGGCCTGGATTAAAAATGTTTAAAATGCCTAGTGGCCACTAGGCCTTTTCTAGATTGAAAATGATAACAAACGCTTAGTAGGTGCCAAGCATTTTTTGGATTGGAAATGCTAGAAAACACCTAAAAGCAACTGGTGATTTCTACAATATTCGACTAAGGATAAACATAGAAAACGCCTAGAAACCACTAAGTGATTTTTGTAATTCCTTCTAATTGGAAATCTAGAAATTCCTAATGGATGTCATTTGTTCTTTTCAACTTTATAAAAATGGCGTTTTCTAGATGGCCCCTATGCAATGATCCAAAAATTGTTTTCTAGGCCGAAGTAATCGTGTGAAATCTAGTGTATTTTAATATAGCATTTTGGAAATTACTTCATAATTTGTTGGGTGAAATGCAATCTTTCTTTATGTAATATTCTCAAAAGTTTTTAATAAATGGTGGACATTCAATTGAATTAGTTAAATAAGGATCCTTCCTAGTGGAATAGGTGGTTTGTTGAAGGGTTCGTCATTTTCTGTTCAATTTTGTGTTCCATTATAATAATATTCATCCATAAACTCTATGAACATTGGGTGTTTGCCAGGTAAAATATATTCAAGAATAGTGGAAACATGACTAAAAATATGCATGTTGGTGACATAGTTTCTATTTAGGATTTGAATGACAATCGAAAGGTTCGAATTAGAATAGGATAGTGCGAAGATCCATTGTTGGTCCCAATCTATGGTGTTAGTGGAATGGAGAATTGTATAGTTATCACCATCATATCCATGGTTGAAGAGTTTGAACAACAAAGGCTTTTTTGCCCAACTCCACCTACACAATATTGTGGATCCTTAATGGGAAATGATTGCTTTTGGCCTATAAGGGATGTTTCCATGTTGGAGGAAGAGGTTATATTTCTACTAGAAGAAGGCATTCAAAAGGAGGGTTTTAGCAATTTGTGGAAAAACATAGTGTTTGATAGAAATCACATTTTTTCTTCATCTTGACAATTTGAAGGATTTGATGTTGATGACGAAATTAACAATACAATGAATGGTACTCCTCAAGACAAGTTCGATGGAACAAATGTAATATTTGTGATAATTCCAACAGTGATGGCATTGTGAGAAGACATTTTTTTGATTCTATGAATGAAAGGTGGGATGAAGAAAGAAATGACAAAAAAAAGTAGGAACAAATTGATAATGAAAATGGAGGAAGGAATTTTCACATCCGTGTGCTTGGTGAGGTGTGCAATGTGAGCTTGTGGCTAATGTTGAGTTCTTTTGTTGCAAGTGGCCATGTAATAGCTTGTGACCAAAGGAGGTAGTTCTTGATAATTAACTTGGTGAGGATCATGTTAGAGTCAATATTTTGTATTACCCCAATAATAATTCAATGGTTATGAAAATTTGGAGATGGTCATTGGCACAAACCATTGTGGATGGGTATTCCTTGAAACAACTTCTTGTATCTTACAATGAAAGCAACATTCCAACTATTGATGAAGGGGGAGAAATTGGCGTAGGGAAGAAGCAATATACTTTTCAAAAGAGGAAGCAAAATGTTGGATATTTTGATTGATCAATGTCAATGATTAATAAACTACTATCCCAAGAGTTTGTTCAGAATGTGAGTTTCGCGTTATGTTGCGCACAAAATTGCTATCAATGTTTTCCTGGTCAGAAGACAACATTGTTGAGAGAAGAGTTTTGGGGTTTATCCTTTGAAAAATGCAAAGCTTATGGCATGGATATTCCAAGAAGGTTGCATGTGAGAACAAACACAAAGCAACAAAAGTTGATGATGATTCAGGAAATAGACATCTATGAAATGACATGGTATAAGATCATTGGATTGTCTAGATCAACATACATGTTATACAAAGTAGATTCCAAGCAAGGATGTAAATTTTTACCTCATGGAAACAAAGGCTTGCATAAATTTAAAACTCCAACCAAGCAAGAAAAGTCAAATGTTCAATTGTTAATTGACTTGAGTGTTGATATAATGCCACATCAATTGAAAGGAATCAAAAGTGGTAGACAAGATGTTCAATAGCTATTACTTGATACGTGGAGGAGCTTTTGAGAATGAAGTGATCAAGCAAGTGATAATGTACAGAAATTAGAAGAACATGCAAGTATGATGTATTTTTTTGAGTTTAGTTCTCAACATCAAAAATTGTGATACATTTGTAATTCGATCACTTTTTTAAATTACATTTTTGTAAATTAGTAATAAGTTAAACACTAGACGTATTTCGAAGTTTGCGATGAACAAGTTGAGGAAGAAACACCATTTCAATGTTGATGTAAGAAAAATAGGCTCTACTTTCGCAAAATGTATTTTGTGCGAATCATTGAAAGATGTAATATGAAAATTGGGAAGGGATAATAGTGATGCAAGAGAATATGAATTGAAGTTGAAAAAACACCTTTTACATCAAGAATCATGTAGAAGCTTGTACCATACTTGGAGGTTTGAGTGTGTGTAGTCCAAAGATGAATTCTTCTGTGTCATCCATGACAAAATGGATCATGCAAAAACTACATTCCTAAGGTTGCAAGTGGCGAAAGAAATGATTTGTGGGCTTAGACAATTGCCCATTACATTGACGGGTATGATAGCCCATGGTCATGGCAATGAGAAATATTCTAATGAGTTGTGGTTTAATGATCCCAATTTTATAATTGGGTCATTGTTGCAAATTCTTCAAACTTTCGAAAAGGCTCCAACTTGTGAGTCCAAAATGTTGTTTGAGCACCCTCCCCAAAACACCCTCTTTGCAAATCTTTTTCAAGGAAAATCTCACTGTATAACTAAATTAAAGACACCAAGTGAAAGTGTGGGCCCCAAACTGTTGCCAAAAAAGTTCTTGCTTCAAATGGATAATTATGTTAAGGACAATAAAAGTAGATATTTGTTAACATATCTTTAATTGTTAATGGCTAGGGAAGTTTCAGGAGGTTAAGCTAGGATTCCTTGTGGTTGGTCATACACATGAAGATATTGATGGATGTTTTGGATATCTGTCCAAAAAATTGAGAGAGCAGAATAATTATATTTTGGCAAGTCTGATGAAGGCTTTTCATGGTCTTGTAGGAAAGACCTTTCATTTTGTAGTTGATTCAAGAAATTCCAGATTTTAAAACTTGGGTCTTTGGTTGTTTAAAAGATGGTTCAGAAACCTTAGTAGGGCAAATTAATATGCATATTTTAAATTTTTTTGTGGATTTTTTGTGGATTAATGTTAGACTATATAAATACATGGAATTCTAGAAACAAGGCTTTGAACAAAGCACAACTTATGCAATGAAGATAAGTTCGTATATGGATTACTAGGAAGATATTTTATTACATTTGTCAAACCTTTGCCTGTTCAAGGGTGCACTCTTTTGGAGGGCTTTTGGCCTTCCAACAATTAGAAGTTCAATCATGTGAAAATTGCGTTGCCATCCACAATGTTGGTTGTTGATTCGGAAGATTCAATCATCCACCTTTATTGTGGGCCCAAGAACTTGAAGCTAGTTCTCACATACACCCTATTTAGAGATCTCAACAATGGAGATTTTGTTTTCATGAGGCTTCATGATCATCTCCTTGTCCTTGTTTGGTTGGAAAGAACACAAAGTGATGTCGTCAAGGATGATCAAAATGAATCCTTCAAAATGGTGAGGGTGCAATGGTGGGTCCAATGAGAAAAAGGTCAAATTTGGATGAACGACATTCGTACAAAGATTGTTGGAATGGCAAGTAGAAATGTAATTTGGTAGATTTAAAACAATGGCTTAAAATTGCAATTGATTTTTGTTTTTCCTTCTCGGAAAAATACAACAAACAAAAGTCAAATTACTATTCCTAATAGTTGTTCTTTTTGAGCAAAAGTGAATATGGAGGCTACTAATGTATCAAGTAATTTGTAAAGCATCTTTATGTTATTTAATGAATTTAGTTATAATATATCAAATTTTTCATAATTTTTTTGAGTATTCATAATTAGTAACAATCTATTGATTTTAATTCATTGCTAGCATTAGTGTCTTTTAATGTGTGAAGTTTTTGATAATTGTGTATTTTGGGTGAGGTTAAGAATTGTACCTCTAATTCTTTGCTTTTGAAACCAATAATCTACTTTGCTGCACTTGGTGGTCATAAGGACAAATGGTAAATAAATTTTTAATATATTAAAAAAATCATAATGAGCATTATTTTTGGATTTGTAGATAGGCATGGTAAATAAACATGGATTTGTGGGTAATCATAGTTGTTTTTATCTAAAACTCAATGAATTGAATTTTTTTTTGTGATTATTAACTATATTATCAATACATTTTTATTATTTTTATTTGATGTAAGGTGAAAGCATGGTAAAGTATACCAATTGGTGATCCCTACCAACAAGTAAAAATAAATTTGGAATCTTTTGCATTTTAGGCATTTAATTCATGCCATAAATTTTGGGCTGTACTTCTCATATTTAATAAACCACATATGATCATTCTTAATGTATATTATTACTCTCATTAATTAATTTATTTATTGAAAGTTTATTTTGCTAGCTGATATTACACATTTTCCAAACCAAACAATTCAAATGATGTGTTATTAATGTTTGAACCATTATGCACCTTGATACACATTTTTTGGAATTTGAATGTTTGGATTATGACAATGTGAAGCCCTTCAAAAATAAGTTTTCCATAAACTTAGATTTGGCATCCAAAACATGTTTTTTGATATGATACTAAAGTGCGTTGCTTGTGCTTGATTCATTAAATCATGCTCCAAGACCTTCCAAAATGCAACATATGAGTGAAATTTCCAAATTATTATTTTTTGACCTACTTTCAATTTATTTTCTCACAACAGATTAAACTAGCAAATTTTGCAAAATAGATTGAAAGTAGGTTTTTAAAAAGGTTGATACAACTTTTGAAACTTTAAAAAACTTCAACATATCACATTTGATGCCCTCATGTAGTTCGAAAGGACAATCTCTTAAGGCATCACCTACTTTCTAATCTACTTGTTACAAATTTGTGTTTTTCAACCTTGGAGGAGTATTTTTTTGGTATACTTTAGCATGTTTTTCACCCTAGTAGTGGAATAATAGATTTTTGTGTTTTTGTATTTGATGAGGTGTAATTTTGTTCATCGTAAATAATTTCATGTACAATGTTCTTCATAGTCATGATTAGTGATATTTCTTGTTGCACTTGAACCCTAATCCCTAGTGGCCACTAGGTGTCTATTTTTTCATTTCATGGCATTGACTCCAAATTTATTATGATTTTTTAAATTTTTGGGTTCTTTTGTGTTGGATGTGGCATATTTTAAAACAATGTTATGATCATAAAAAATAATGAGGGGCATTAACATGATATTAAAAAATATGTTTATTACAAAAATTTATGTGTGTATATTTTTAAATACAAGTTATCGACATATTTTTTGGGACCTTAATCGTAATCCCTGGTGGCCACTAGGCATTTACTTTTCTCTTTCATGGTATATATAACAATTTTGGATACATAGACATTATTGCAATTGATGAATTGGCACATGATGTGCTTAATTTTTTGTTTCTTATGAATAGGAGTACAACTTGACTTCCAACCTTGATAATGAATAACCTATAACTTTCACTTGGTGGACACCAAGCAAAATATTCTTTTCATCATATGAATATATTCATTTTGAAAGTAGCATGTTATATTTGTTATTTGCTTCGTGTCCCTTAATGTATTAAAAAAATGATTGAAAATGTTGTAGAAAAAAATTGGTGAATGTTTTTGAAATTCAATGTATATATGGATGCAAGATTATTGTTTTTACTTGAATGTAAGGTTACATTTTTTAAATCTAGTGGCCACCATGCAAAATTCATACCAGCCATTAGGTTGGGTAAAGTCTTAAATTAACAATTTTGTCTTAAATTAATTAAATATGTGTTATAATTAATGTATTCAAAACTAAGATCAAACTTCACCTTTAGGGTTATAATTGAAATTCAACACCAATTGCAAATGCAATATGACAATTTGAAATTCAAACACCCATAAAGGTTTCACCCCTCCCTCCCAAGGTATATGGTAATGGTTGGTGTTAAATAACACAAGGCCCACACACCTCAAAGGAAAAAGTGAAAATTGACTTGCAAGGTTTACATTTATTACTAGGTAGATAAAATTTTGTTGTCAAATCAATGGTGGAGATTAATCCATTGTCAATTCGACAACCTAGATCCATAGACGTGTGATAACTAAAAAAAAAATTAATTGTAACACAATTGGTGATGAAAAATTTTTGGTCACCGCACAATTGGTGATGGAAATTTTTTAATTGCTATAGGTTTAATGACCGAAATTTTTTGATTGTCAACTTGTAGCAATTGTAAATTTTTTGTTGTTAAACCTATGGTAAATGAAATTATTTGATCATTGCAGGCTTTACAATGACCAAAATGAGCCTAATTTTGGTTGTTCATAAGCTTGCCTTGGGTAGCCTAAGAGTCCCTTTGACCTAGGTTGACCCTAAGTTGACCTTATACTAACATGATGCAAGGGTGCATTTACGTCCAAATGCATCCATCGCATCATGATGGATGCACAAACGCTGTGACAACCTTGCTTTGGACATATAACAAGGCCAAACAATATGTGACTTAGACCTACATTGGTTAGCATTGGCCTCTTGCTAGGCTAATGCTAATGATTGCATACAATGTAACCTTTTTGGTTTTAGTGTAAGAATGTATGCTTTAAGTTTCAAATGGTAGAGGTTTGGAATTTTTTTTCATTGTGAGCCCATATGTTTCCAAACAATTAAGGTCGTTTATGGTTGTGCCAAGTAATGTATGTTGAGGTCATCCTTCAACAATATGTGGATTAGGTAAATAGTATAATAAAAATTGTTCCAAAATGTTTTATTGTGACAATGTCAACCTATGTGTCAAGATCAATGCAAAAACTTACACGTTTGAACATATGTTGACATGATGATCAACTCAAAAATGGCACATCACATCGTTTTTGACAACCTTGGATGATGTAACATTTGAATTCTTAGTTAAAATATTGCGAGTGTTTGCACACTATGGTGACCTTATATGGACATCACAATGGTATTAGTTGGAATTTGTTGATGACTAACTTGGGGTTCACCAATGTTAGTGTTTGAATTTGGGTTCATTTGTGGGTCCAATATCATTACCACATGGCTTTGACTATAGTATTTGTAGGATGGAAAAAAAGGCCAACCTATGAAATTGATTTGCTTATTAATGTGTCTTGGGTGCCCAATTCCGAAATGGTGATCTTTAAGTCCATTATATGTTCCATTGTTGCTATCATGTACAATCAATGGAACCTATTTCAATTGCACATGTGGTTACTGTTCATTGATTGTTGGGGAATGTACATCCACGCAAGATGCATGGTGGGGTTCAATTTCATGCTCAATGGACGTATTTAATCTGGGGAAGACTTGGAGGTCCAGTTGTTGCATGGTGCATTGTTGAATGGCACAATGGTGTTTGTATCCCCATTATTGGATGCTAGTCATTCCCAAAGTTTTCTAACATTAAACAAGAATATTGAAAATGGAAGGTCAAATTTTCGATGGGTCATTAGTTGAGAATTCGAAGGGTCTTGTTGGTTTTCCTCTTTGTTTGACACTAAAGGGTCATCCTTTGTGTCACCTTTGTTTGAACTTTGGCCAACATTGGACATAAAGTTTTTAAACAAAATATTCTTTTCATACCACGCCATGGGGTTGGAACTAGGGCAATCTCAGAAGAGCTTGTGATTAGTATAAATGTACACCAAGTTTTTGGCCCATTCTATTGTTAATTAGTTTCACACTTTAGGACAAATGAATATGAACTTTAATTCCACTCACACAATGATGTGGAACTCATTTGCAACAAGATGCAACGCGCAATGGGTGCAAATGTTAGTCCAGAAGTTCTGATCAAATCCCACCATTCATATGGGAGTAAATTAAGGTCATTCACTAGGGGAGTGTCAAAAAAAGGCCTTCAATTTTTAACAAAATCAACAGATTTTCTAAAAGTTTGGTCATAGGTTGTTAAGTTACTAGTTTTATTTTGTAACATGTAATTTAATGTTTCCTTTGCATTTGCATCACCATGGAGGTGAATTTCACCTTTAATAAGTATTGATTAAGAAGGGCCCTTGCATAGTGTAGGTTGGACCTTGTCAACATCCTCCATTGATGGTAAAATTGGTCTTTCACTAAATTTGATGGTAATGAGAATGTTTAATCTCATAATGATAATGTCGTTAAAATCTTTCCATAACAAGCCATGCCCTCCCCATGATGCCAAATGGGTTGTTTGCCATTGAATGCCTTCAATGTCATTAAGACCTATTCCACCATGTGCTAAAAGTTAGCACAAGTATCCCAAAATTCATCCCTTTTTATGTTAACTTGAAAATATTTAACCTTTGTGAAGAACTTGTGATGATAGGTGTCATGCAATGTGTTGACAAAAATCCTTCCAAATCTAGAACAACTTTTTCATTAACAACTCTTTAGCTTGAACAACCATTCAACCATCAAAAGATTGATTGCAAATTATGTCCCATTCCAAGGTTTGGAAACATTAAATTAATTTCATAATGATTAAATATTGCTAGTGGCACATGGTGTTGTCATGTGAAAGGAACAATAGCTTTCACCCTTTTCATAATTCACTTTACCCATGTTCCCCCACCCCCCAATCTTCAAATAACAAGTTTAAACAATGAATAACACAACCTTGAAAGTAAACAATAGATTAGAAGGTTAGTTGCATTTCACATATTCGAAATATTGTTTATACAAATTTGTGTAATGTTATCCACTTCAACATTTTCAATGTATCTAGTCAATGCATTACATGTGTACTAAACATTCTTACACTCCCTTATTGTGTTAATGGCATTTATAAATACATTGTTGTTAGGACATTAAGCAGGTATTATGTTCAACAATGGATGTCATGTAACATTGTTCTAACCATTAGAACAAATTGTTGCTCCATGCTTATAAATGGAATTTCTCATCTTCTCATAAATATGTTTAGACACATCAACCTTAAATTGTTTTAACAAATCTATGCACAATCCATGGTATGATGGAGGTTTGTAATAGGTTTGGGATTTGAAGGTTGGTTTCATAGCTTCTATGAAAATGAAATAAATTGACTACATTTGAGATTAAAATAGTTGCAAACGACACTTATAATAGCAAACAACAAGTCCAAAAATATAATTTTTTTTTTCCCCTCATGAAAGAAAAGCTCCCATCGCACACCCCCAATAACACTTGGATCTTTGTCCTTCCAAGAATTCAATCAATGTTCACAAGAACATTCAAGAAAAATCACAACTAATAATTATAGGTGGCTATTGAAGTCTAGGAATGTAATATTTTATACTTTCATTCTTTTGATTATTCTTGAATTTGTATTGTTCTATTACCTTTTTTAATGTCATTTGCATATAAAAAGACATTTTAGGTTTTTTTATTCTAATTATTTCTAAATATGTCTTCTATTATTCAAGTCTATACTTCTTCACACAATTAGAAAAACTTCAAGATTTTTTTTTTAAAAACACATTTATAAAAAAAAATTATTGAAGTTTCCTCTTACTTTTAAAATTCTTTGTAATATCTCTTTTTTACAAAATAATTCTTCTTCAATTACAATGCAAAGATCCTTTTTTTTTAAATGATCATTGGAATGTTTGAACAAGAATGATAATTTAGATTTATTATAGCATTTGGAATGTCCTAATTAGAATTCAAATTCAAACTAATATTCTGACTAGTGAAATATACCTAGTATGTAACTAACAAAAAGAAAAATTAAACAAAAACTAAATCAAACTGGAAAAATCTGATTGACAAAACCAAATAAAGGAATCTGTCCTAACAGAAAGTAAAAACCCATCATCAAAATAAAAACTAAGACTAAGAGACATTGAGAGACGTACTTTTGCTTCAAGGTTTTAGGTTTATGGTCAAAAATTGAATAGTGAAACCCTAAATGGATGAAGGCACTTGGATGAAGAAAATAAATAAGATGAAAAAACTTGCATTAAAAACAACCAACCGAGTAGGTGTGAGAGGTCCCCATAAGGGTAGGTAGAGTATTGATTTTTGTTAAAGTGATGCCTTGGCAATACGGTATTTAAGGGTATCTAAAATCCTAATACCAAGCCGGGTAGGCGATTATTGCTTGTAAATGGAACCAGCAGGTAGGCTATCTGATACCCGGACCTGGGTTGATAACTGGGTCGTTTTTCAATATCCAACAAACACTGTTTTAAACCTGTGTTGCGTGGTTTTTGGAATTTTGTTCATTAACGCCTGGTTCTAGTTTTTTCCAAATTAAAAATTAAAAATGCTGCCGGTTCCTGTGTTTGGGGGGTGAGCACAGAAATAAAGAACATCCGCTTCAGGTTATTTCAAGAACTCAAAGAGCAGGTGTGGTTAGAATCGAAGTTGCTGCCTACATTTTGTAGATCAACTACGTTTTTTGATTAAAAACTGGAGTTTTCAGTTTTTTTCCTTGAAGGCAACTTGGAAAAGGAGTTTTTGTGATTGCCCAATGCGCACGCTTGCACATGAAAGACTATAAATTGTATTAAGTTTTTGACTGTGCTGTGCACATTGAATTAGATTTTCTTTTGTTCATTTTTATTTCGGGTCACTAGTTCACGATATTATGAGTGCAGCTAGATTCTCATTCAATCTTATGCTGGTTCACCGTGTTTAGAATAAGCTTACTTGAATTAAAGTAGCAATATGAAAGACAAAATTGCAACTGAAAAACAAAGATAGCTTTTACAGCAGTTTAAACCTTAAACCTCTCCTCACAACTCATGTAGAAAGCAAGGGA
>Ga0116227_10009817_pt1 | contig 17146 bp, 9 predicted proteins | sample S1TSphgellanicum_FD_89693 | JGI IMG/M metagenome (GOLD analysis project Ga0116227, IMG submission 89693) | Host-associated microbial communities from peat moss isolated from Minnesota, USA - S1T2_Fb - Sphagnum magellanicum MG | ecosystem: Host-associated > Plants > Peat moss > Unclassified...
TTACTAAATCTCAAGCCCGCTTTACACTAGGAGTCAGGGGCGATGTTCAACGCAAATCAAGCATTCCTATTGGTGCAAAAGTTGAAATCAGCCCCAAGGGCTGTACACTAGGAGTCGAGGCTGGACTAAAAAAAAATCTTTCCAATCTGCCCAAAGTTACTAATAAATGCTGAACTTTATGGGCTGGTATTGGCCCCACGGCTGGAAAAAAAAATACCATCGAATTTGGGAGGCCAATTTACAACCGTTGGGGCCAATGTTTCAGCATTCATTAATATCCTGACGTCAATGTTCTAGCATTTATTAGTAACTTGGGCCAAACAATAAGCCAAAAATGCTCGAAGTTGGCCCCAAACTTTTTCGGCCCTGACTCCTACTGTAAAGCGGGCCTCAGTATGAAATGCTGAAACTGAGCATTCAATGCACAAGGTTTGAGCGTATTAATAGTAGTTGTACAGGTAGGACCCGTCAAAATATATGTACCAGCAGTGGAGGCGCCCAAGGAAAAGGAAAGACAGGATGAAACTAAGTTTACCACCAAAATTGGTGGAAAAACTAGTTGGGGTCCCAATTATTTTGAATTGTAAAATTTTAATTCCCAGTTATGCCTTTGATACCCTATTATGCCAAAACTGGCCGTTCTCGGCCCTTAGTCGAATAACTCTAGTGAAAAGGCAATATTAAACCAGTATATATGATAAGTACAACCCAAGTTCAACAATAATTAATTCTCAAGAGGGCTTGCCAGAAAATAAAATGAAATCCTAAAATAGACCAATGAAAATAGACAATGGGGAATGAACATGAAACCTTCTCCATATAGGGGATGACCCAAACCTTGGGGATATCCCCATAACATCAATAATATCTAGGGAAACTTAGTGTACATAATCCTTATTGTCAACATTTTGAAATATTCAAATTGGGGCTGCTGGATCCCTATTTTTCTGGGATTTTTATGGGCTGCTGCTCTCCAAACTGCCCAAAATGAACATCTTTACAGGTTGCCCAATGCCTAGGCTGGTTTTGCACCTTATCAGTTATTTTTGGCCATAATAATAATAATAATAATTTGCAATTCAGCATTATACCAAAAAAACGAAGCTATTGTGCTTCAGAGCTTCATTCATATTTTTGGCATGACAGGCATCATTTTTCCAAATTTGTGGCAAATTCGAAAAAGTAATTAGCTAGCGCCTAACCAGTCTTGGTACTACTGTAATATACAGAGGGTGTTGAATAGGCTTGTGTGTAGGTATGAAAAGCAAATTATGAAATGATTTTTTATGGAGAAAATATGAACCCAAGCAATCCATTTCCATGGCTGAAATTAATTTTGATCTATGAACCTATACCCACTCGTTCCATAAATTACACATGTGCATTTTCTCAAAAGGCAATGATGCGAATTTTTTATTGATATAAACTGATCCAACTAGATGAAATTAATTGGAGATGAATAAAACAGTTGGATAAATTTTCATGTTGTTTCAAGCTGAAATATGTTTCATCCATGAAAATGCATTCAAAGTTTATTTTGTCCAGGAAATTTTATATAAATTCCATCAACGAAAATGCACACAATCTCTTTCATGGATTCCAATTGATGAATGGACGAACCTTCATTGATTTCTCTTGTGATGGAATTTGATGATGTTCTAAGGTGAACTAAGTTCTTTGAAGAAATGTCATCTATGTATCGTTATATTTCATCCACACAATAGAATTTCATTAATAGTGTCATTTCCTCCATTAAATTTCAGCCATGTTCAATGGCTGAATATCCATGAAATATCATTTTTTTATGGACGAAATTGGATGAAAACTCAAGATGAAGTCAGGACCTTCCAAAACATTGTCCATAGTTTTTTCAATCAATAAGATTTCATGCATGATTATGATAAAGAAACATGCGTCTTAATTTGCACTATAATGTAATTGTGGAAAAATTTGTGGCCAACAAAAGCCATGCTACCGATGGATGTCCATTCATGGAATTCAGATCAATTCTAGTGGAAGAAATAAACTTTGAATAAATTATTTCATGTATGAAATATAACACTAGGTGTTATTCGATGGATGAAACTTATTTCATTTGAAACAACATGAAATTGCATCCAATTATTTCATTCATTAATTAGAATAAAAAAAATCTAGTTGAGTCATGTCATTGCAATTGGACATAATGCATACATGAAATTCATCTAATCAAAGGGGGTAGATTCATCATTCAAAAGCACTTTCATCCTGAGACATATATTCCTTGAGGCCATGTTTTCTCTATAAAAATCATCTCATTTGGTTAATCAATGTGAACTATCATCCATTTGAATGACTTATATTTGTGCTTACATCTTATTTAATGGCAATTAAATTCCACATTGTTTATGAAGATTGGGCCCAAAAAAATTTCAGGCTCAAAATCTTTCTAATTGTTCTCAAAATATAGTAAAAATAACTTTTCGAAGCTCTTGGAAGGGTTCTTCTAAAGCATAAGGAGGCATCAAAATTTACCCCAACCCCCAAAAAAACAGACAATTGAACCTTCTTCTGAATTAGTCAGCCTTTGAAAATTGGACACTCTTTTGTTTCGGGCGGAATTTTGGGCAGAAAGGGAAAAATATATATCAGGCCCTGGGCAACCTAGAAAAAACTTATTCCAAGCACTCTGGAGAGCATTTGGGCGATCCAAAAGATGAAGTGGACTTGACAATTTGGCAATGTGGAGTCGGCAATTTGGCAGTGTTACTTGAGATTGTGATGAACATGGATGTGGACAAGCTTTTTTTTAATAGCGGACTGGTGCAAAATTTCACTCTTTGCTGGGTAGTTGCAACCACCAAATAAGGGAAACTTTTACAACTTCATTGGACGTTTTTGCCAGATTTCCATTGTTTAGGGTAGGTTTTTTTTTGAAAGTTTTTGACTGTTTTGAACTTGTTGCCATGAATGCTTCCTACTACCATAGTGCCTTTTCAGCTTCAGCACTAATTATATTATTTTCAGTTTTGTCAAAAAATTGAAAAAAAAACAGATCTTTATGTCAAAAAAGTTCAATATTCAGTACAGGCAGCCGAATTCAAACCAACACACTCCTCCCTGAACCTGTACTATTTTTTATTAGTTTGGCCTAAAATACAACAAATACTTTGTGAGAGCACTTGTGATTTTATTATATTTATTCATTAAATGTCAAAATTTTCAAAATCAAAAATTGTGATGCAGAAACAAAAACTTCAAATTATATTAATTATTCAACACTACTGTGCCCAACCTGTAAAGGTACTATGGCATATAATATATCTTCACAAAAGTTCGTGGTACTTATGGAATTCGGTCCCAGCCCATGAAATTTTTGGAGAACTTCAAGTCAACAGACCTAGTCTACTATGACTACTCTACATCAAAGCAGGACCTAGAAAAACTTGGGATTCCTACTATAAATCTTTTGTGCGATGGTCATCACATATGTTAAATTATTTGCCCTCCCCCTTCTTTTTTTTACCCTAACCCAAGGGTATATGATAAGTTGTACTTGAACCCTACCCATCTATCCAAAATTATAAAATCTGTTTACCCAGACCCTACACTAATGGGGAAAAAAAATCATAATATGACCTTACCCATTGAGCAAACAACTTAAATATTGATATTCCATTACCCTTGGATATAAAACTATTAGTGTACTCCCTATACCTAGGCTGGTCCTGCACCTTATCAGTTATTTTCGGCCATAATAATAATAATAATAATTTACAATTCAGCATTATATTTCAAAATGAAGCTATTGGGCTTGAGAGCTTCGTTCATATTTTTCGTATGGCACGCATGCATTTTTCAGGATTTATGGCAATTCCAGAAAGTAATTAACTAGTGCCTAACCAGCCTAGGTACCACTGTAATAAACAGAGGGTGTTGAATAGGCTTGTGTTGAAGGTTGAAAAAAAAATGTTATGGCCAATGAAATTGCTGGATGTGGTGGTCAGATGTATTTTTCCTTAGTTATCTTCAGTGTACTAATAATCTATCCTCACTGATTCAATGAATTACATGTGTGCATCATGTCCAAAGGCAATGATGTTAATTTTTTTATCAATACAAACTTATCCAACTAGATGAAATTCATTGTGGATGAATGAAATAATTGGATAAAATTTTGTTTTGTTTGAAAATGAAACACTCATCCATGAAATATCACCTGGTAAATTATTTCATCCACAAAAATGCATTCAAAGTTTCATTTGTCCATGTAATTTTATGTAAATTCCATGAATGAACATGCATGCAATGTCATTCATGAATTCAGGTTGATGAATGGATGGACCTTCAGTCATAACTCTTCATACATTCAGTCATAATTCTTGTGATGAAATTTCATGAGATTCTAATGTGAAATAAGCTCATTGAAGAAATATCATTGATGTATATTCATATTCCATCCACAAAATATGATTCATTCATAGTTTCATTTCCTCCATTGAATTTCATCCATGTTCAATGATTGAATATCCATGAAATATCATTTGTTTTATGGATGAAATGGAATGAAAACTCAAGATCAAGTCAAGATCATTCCTTTTTTTTCCATTAATAAGATTTTATTTGTGAATATTGTAGGGAAACATGAGGCTGAAGTTGCACTATAAACACACCGCACATGGACTATCGCACATGTATTAGACAATTAAGTATTTTATTACAAATTAAATTTGTCCCCAAATATATTTCTAAATTTGAATGGGATTTCTACAAATAATATTATTTGTGTTGAAACTAGCAAGGTATTGTGCTATAACTTCCAACAATTTTAGGGTTTTTTTTTCAAAACTAATGTTTTCAACTTATTTTGAAGGCAGGCAACTTTTATGTAGGCCTAGATAAAAGTGATCCAGGTTCTTTTCTTGGAAGGATTTATTAGTATGCATTGATTGAGAGTCAAACATTTGATCTTTGGAATTGATTTTGTTTTTTCAATTTCAATGCATTGAGATTTCATGTGTTTAATTGCATCAACAACATTACACATATGACAATTCAAACAAATTCAAAAAACAACATGAAATTTTTTTTTGTACATGAGAAAACCTCCAAAAAATTAATTTTCTTAGGGTCACAACCATCTACCTCATATGAAGACCACAACTAGCTATAATGAAATTTCAGCAAGGTCAACCATTATGATTTTCCTTTTGATTTGTTCATGTTGTGTGGCTTTAACTTCAATTTTGTCTGCAATGTCAAGCTCTTATGACATTACCAAATTCAACATGTTTGCAATTTAACATTTTGAAATAACCCAAAGTTTTGTCAAAATTATATGCTAGAGAATTGATTCAAACTTTTGAATCCATGAGTTAGGATTGACATTTCATTATGTATGGCTCTTGTTAATGTAACATTTAAACAAAAATATAATAGTGTTGTTGTTTTAAGAATGTTTGTTTTGTGAAAGTTTTTAAATAATCTTCTTTTAAATCTTGTGCATTGATTTTAGGTGTATGCACAACCAAATATATTTGACATCCTTGTCAAAATTTTCATGGGATCAGGTAGCTACAAATCTTTTACCACACCCTTCCCCATTTATTTGTTAGTTGTTTATGTTTTAAAATATCTCAAGAAATTTAAATGCTAGTAATGTTTAATTGCAATTTGTTGCATCTTAACCATACACACAACATTTACTATTCCATGTTGCCCATCTAACTTATCCATCCCCATGCTTGAACAATATTCTAGAACCATCAAAGGTGAATTATATTGACCATCAAAATTGGTCCCCGTGAATAGGTCATTTATAATCAATTTCAATGGCACCACTTTTAAGTCCTTGCTTAAGCATTTTAAACTAATAATGCCATGTAGTTTGGATGGTACGATGGATGGATAAACAAAAATTAAATAATGTTTCAAAGGCAAGGAATTGTTTTCCATTACCATGAATTCCCTTCCCCACAAAGAACAATGCACTTGTGTGAGGTTTAAACATAAATCATAACTTTAGGTGAAGTTGTTTTGTCATGAATATAAAATGTGTTACAACCCCAACCTTGAGCTTACAACCAAGGCCAAAAACACTACATAAAATGTATTCAAGAGCCAACCAAGATAAGAAATGAGTTAGCTTGAGTGGAAAGGGACCAACCACCACCCCCAAGATGTGGGAAGTCTTTGGGAATAAAGGGAAAACATGCCTATCTAATTCCTATGGTGAACTCCCTAATTTGAGAGTTGGGATTTGTTAGTAATCCTAAATGTTTAAATGATGATTTCAAAGGTTAAATTGCCTAGAAATTCAAAAATATTTATGTTGTTGGAAAAAAATTAATAAGAGAAATAAGAAAGTGAAGTTGCATGCTCAAAACATACTTGTTTTGAAGGACTAAAGTGACATTTAAAGATTTGGGATGATAAATGTGCAAGTTTTTAATTCCCATTTAGGAATCTCGAGCTCATTTTGGTTATTTCAACGTTGTCCTTGTAATCAACTCTAAAACATTTTATAAGGGGGACATCGGTGTTTCTTCTCAAGTTCAAACCAAGTGAGTCTAAATGGTCCAAAGCAAATTTATGACCCAATTTGGCTTTCTTTGCACCAACCACTTGCATCGCTTAGCTTGTGCATGTAAAATTATTATGAAATGTTCATGAACAAACAAATGTGTTACTTCATCAGAGTCTGATATTTGGATTTCCACACATCCTTCTTGTCCCAATGCATGGAACTAAGGAACATGCCCTAGGTTCTACCTTCTTTCCACTATTGTCATCTTTTAGAATTATCATGGATACCTTTGGACAGGGTTGGGTGCATGTCAAAAAGGAAACTTTGATAAGGTTAATGTTTTCATTATATTTCAATTGAATTGAATAAAATTGATTATAATTTAATTGAATCTGAAAACAAAGATTCTAAACAACCACCTAATCATTGTGGTAACAAAAATGATGAAGGTAGAATTTTTATTGAAAACAGTTTTATTAGTTTTTATTACCAAAACTAATTACTAAATTTTCATTGCTGAAAAATATTTTTATCAAAATGGGTTTTACTATCGAATTAAATTGAATAATTTTAGGACTAAGTTTTTTGGGATAAGGTTCATTGCCTATTCCACCATTTTCTTGTTTTCATTTTTGAAGGTACTTAAGGCTTTGTACCTTTGAGGATTATAAAAGAAGAATATTTGATGGAGTAATTTTTTTTTTTTCTATCCCATTTTTCTACATAGAAGTTCTATGATGTTCTTTCTTCGTATGTTGTGAATATTTTGTTTTTTGTATGTGAGGTTTTTTTCTTTGTATTTTCTTCAGGTTTCTTTTTGTAAAAAAATTATGAGACTATCCTACTAAGTTTTGATAGTCCTTTTTTTGCTTAAGCTTTTTGCTTATTTAAGGAGAATAAGAAGATTTTATCTTTTGTTCCATTATTTTATTCTTTTCAAAATCCAATAGTTCATCGGGTGGTTTTAACATTTGGTGATCGTACCATGGATATTGAATTCAAAATTTCTAATTCATTGTCATTCCTATTTGGACAAATATTGGTTATAGTTATTTGACTTTGCCAAAACAAATTGCAAATTGTTTATTGTTGTTTGAAAGATAAAAATAATAAAACCAAAATAACTAGTAGATTATAACTTTTTTTTAGTGATTTACAATATGCCAACAATGTTCTGAAGAAATATTATGAAGAAAAAAATGGAGGATGTTTTGCAAAAAAATGTTGAAATAGGGCATGTGTCGCAACCTTAGTTTGAGAGAGTGTGAGGATGAAATTCACACTCCCAAAATGGGGATTTGGGAGTCCTTCGGGACTCCTAAAATTTCAGAGTTCGACTGTAAGGATCAAAACACCTCGCATTGAGGTGTTATTTATATCATTGGAAAGTTATCGAAGTGTAGATGTCGAAAATGGGCTTGCATGGGCCATTTGGACATCCACAGCACAAGTTATGGCAAAAAGAAGGGTCGGAAATCAAACTAGCAGTTTGACTCCCAACCATTAAAAGTCGGGAATCAACCCGACCTCGGTGCGTGCAGGTGGAGTGCGATACACCGTTGGAAAGCTCTTGAAGAGAGCTACAAGTTTATTTTAGACCTCATCCCAATCAGAGGTCTGAACAAAGAGTTATGGCCTCATAAAGTCCCGGGAGTCCAAGCTGGGACAATTTCGGGACTCCTCCTTGGGAGTCCTAGGACAAAAAGCCATTTGGATGTAGGTGCTGCGGAGAGACGTAGAAAGTAATATATGGGGGAAGGTGGTCGCTTCCCCTGAGTCCAGGCCGTGGTGAGTCTTGTGAGTTCAGGGTTGCCTCTGGCTTGTCTTAACATTAAAGGTGATCAAGAAAATGATCTAACCAACTTGTTGGTTGGTTTGATGCAGGTTCGAGTAAGTAATTAAAGCTTGTCACTCTTCTTAGTCCCATTTCGGAGCTTCAGCATGCCCCTCTACCCCCTTTTAATGCTGAGAGCTGGGAGCATGCCTTGAGTTCCTCACAATTTCGTTATTTGAGTAACTTAAACCCATCTTGGGTCTAACCAGGAACTTGGGAGCGCGTCAACATGCAAGTAACCTAAAGTGATTGGAACAAGCCAAGATCAACATCGAGGAGGCTATGACTTTTCACAGTGGGGAGTAGAATGAATTGGAACATTGAAAGATAGTTTGACACATTCACAATATATATGTGTAAAACAATTTTGTAGAAAAGAAATCAATAAAAATTGAAAAAATGATAAAAAAATTGAGAATCTATCACCTTCAATTAATTAGATTACAATTCTTAGTTGGGAATTGTTAAACTTATTAATTGAATTTGAATACCATATTTAACATATATGGAAGATCCTTGTTTAATTATGAAGGTAATTAATCTTTTCCATTTCCATTTAAAAAGTCTTTTGCATCTGTAATATGATTGTTGACAAATACATTCCACCTCATTTCAAAAATTTCTTCACTAATGTTTTTTACCAAAATGGTTAAAATTTTGACAAATTAATTCCTTGTTTTTTATCATTTCATGTTGCACATAATTGAAACAAATAAATGACAAAGTATAAGATTATAGGTGGAGGAGAGATGGATTGTGTATCTTTCCCATGGAGTAGGGAAGGGTATCAAAAACCTTATTATTTGCATGACCATAACCTATTAGTTTTTCAACATTTGCCTCTAAGAGTCTTTCAACCACATGGCAATTTTATTTTTGTTGTTGGTTGTTTAAATATTTTCATGGATGAAATAGAAGCGGTTGAAGCACATCTAGTTTGTTTTCATGGCAAATCGTTAGTTCCAAGGTACAAAACACCTATCAATTTTTGGAAAGGATTATGAACAGCACGATTTGTGTGCATTGCCTCACAAAATAAGTAAAGACACAATATTGTTTCATCTTTACCTATCATCGACCCTATCATCTTGGGTAGTGAATATCATATGTTATTTTACATGTTATAAGTATCACTCTTCTCCTTCAAAGAATTAGAAATTGGATGTCATAAATGTGAAGAAAATAATTATTAGAAAATGGTGGATTGCCTTATATTGGAAGTCTTAGATTGTTTACACTAAATTGATAACACATTGTCCAATAGGGTTTAATAAATAAAAAGGTCCCAACCCTCAGTTTCGTAGCCTTAAATTCAAATGGAAAAGTTCATATGATGTGTGATTTTTCAAAACATTGGTAGCTGAAAACACATTGTGCAATATGACAAAAATTATGACAATGGATCTTGATGTGGACAATAAGCAAATAACAACAAAAACATGAAAGTGCATCGAGATCAGTTGCATAGACGAAACAGTTATTCTTATAGATTACAAGATGGCAATAATTGGCCAACGTGATGTTAATTTTTAAGCAAAATATAATCAAATCAACAAAGCTCTTATTAATCATGCTTTTCAATGAATCATGTCGGGGGAAACTATACTAAGTGGTTAACGCGTTCCCAAGCTCTTTGATAGATTCAAATGTGAGTCTGAAGTTAAAACAATAGAAGAATAAGGAGTTGAATGCACTTTGGGGGTAGAGGGGCGTGCTGGAGCTTCGGGATAAGACTAAGAAGAATGACAAGCACTCAATCATTCACACGGACTTGCACAAACCAAACAACAAGTCGATTAGTGCATAGTTGGAACTCTTTTGGTGCCATGGACAAACTCGAACTCACAAGACTCACCATGGCCCAGACTTGGGGGAAGCCACCACCTTCCCCTTTATAGTATATTCTATGGTTGGCCACGGGACCAGCATCTAAATGGCATTTTGTCTCGGGACTCCCAGTTAATTCCCAAAGTTGGGACTCTCGCGGGTTTGGGGCCCATAACTTTGTATGCAGACCTCCAATTGAGATGAGGTCTAAAGAAAAGTTGTATATTTGGTTAAGAGCTTTCCAACGGTATGTTGCACACCACATGCATGCAAGGAAATCGGGATGATTCTCGACTTTTAGTGGTCGGAAGTCAAATTTGACTCCTAGCTTTTCTTTTGGCCATAACTTGTGTTTTAGGTGTTCAAATGGGTCATGCGAACCCATTTCAGACATCTACGTTCCAAGAACTTTCTAATGATATAAGGAACATATCAATCCAATGCGTTTTGACCCGTAAAATTGTACTTTGAAAATTTAAGAGTCCATTGGGACTCCAACTCCCAAAATGGGAGTTCACTTGAGAGTGTGAGAGTTCATTCTCTCACACTTTTTTGCACTTTTGAGAGCATGAAATGTGACTCCCGGGCTTAGTCTTGGCCTCCACCTTTACAAACCCTTGCTTTGGTCGCGAACCCAAGGCTAGGGTTGCGACAGTGGTTCTTTTACATTCATTTGGGTTGTTGAAGAAAAAAGGAATAAACAATAAACCATTTAAGTTCAATTTGTGAACCTTACAATTGATGTAATTTTTTGGTGTAATTTTTGTTTTTTTGTCTTAATCTAATATTTGGATTTTCTATTAGAGGCTATTAATGTTAAGCAAATGATACATCTTCCAATGAAGGAAGAGGGCACTGGCAACAATATTTCTTGTGTTAATGTTGCTATTAATAACCAACAATTGTTGAAAAAGAATGACAAGCTCTAATTGCTTTTTGATTATGACTATTAAAATAGAAAGGCTAGTTATAAGGTTTTGAACAAAACGATGACAAAAAAAAAATGAAGGAATTAAGGATGGGTGTTTCATGTTTAAATGCTCCAACATCTCATGTTCAAAATCAATTACACAACTTGCAAAATTAGAATGTTAGCTTGACTATTATCATAGATGTTATGGTTGTTGTAAGTTTTGAAAAGGATATCAAGTTGCTTAGTCATGATGTTATAATCATATGTAGATGAAAGCACCGTTATTAATTGGATTTGTAACATTTTTTTACAACATTATTGATTGAATCGATTTGCAACATTCTTTGACAACTTATTGGTTGGATTTGCATTTCAAGTTAGTTAAAAGACAACCAAATATGTAGTTTAGACTTAACACAAAACATTGGCCATTAAGAAGTATTCAATGTTGATTTTAATGCTTGAATATCACTTCATTTGCATCAATATGCATTGCAATTATTTGATGAACCATATTGTAAATTTTTCTTTTAGTTGCATAGCATAAAGACACTTGATTTCTCTTGCCTACATAATTAATTGCTCTTGTTGGAGTGATATTATGTGTAATTTCACTGTGATGAGGCAAAATTACATGTAACATGTAATTTCCGTTTGGGTTTGAAAACCCTAAGGATAGAAGTATTGCGTTTGGAGAGGTTCAAGAACTTCAAAGTGCTTTCCGTAACACAAGCTCACATTGTGATTTTTCCATATTACAAAAGAGCAGAGGATCCTTTTATTTACTTGTTTGAAGTGAAGACTAATGAAAAACTATACTTGCCCTGGTTGCAAGATGTAGTTTTTAGATGTCCAGACTGAACCAACACCCACTGTGGCACTATGAAAGATGGATGGTAAGGGGTCAGGAAACAATTTTCAGTTGGGTTCCAGTTCCCTAACTAACCATGGTGGTTAGCTCTGTTGTTGTTTCTAATCTTGCAGGTTGTTAGTAGGTAGTAAAGATAAACCTACCTATCTATAAACCTTATACTTACCTAGTAGTTACCTAATTTTCTAGCTTTCTATCTATCTATAGGAATTGGTTTTCACACAATGGGTCAACAAAGTGAAACCAGATATCAGCTGAGTTGAGGTTCATCCACAACTGAGTCATAATGGGCATCTAGTGGATGGTGCAATTGTGGGTGCAGGTTCACTTTGGCCCTTTCGGACTAAGTAAAGGCCGATTGCATAAAGCACAAGGTAAATGGCTGCCTTCTGCCAGTCATTGCCATAGCACAAAGACATCTTAATCCAAATAGAGGTCCCATGAGCCTAATGGAACGGGCATTGGGAACACAGTGAACCAAAAAGGCTCTTGGGCGACTAGATCAAATATTACCTTCATCCACCAAGCATGGCCTGGATGCAATTTCCCAATGTTGTTGGCATTTTGCCTTGGGCTACATATCTAGACCATTCTTTTCTTGTTTCTTGTCAAAATTTTAGCGTTTTTGAATAAAGAAATTGGGAATTTTTGGGGGCTTTTAGTATAAATTTGACTATATTTATTTATTTATTATTTTTTTGGATGTTGAATTTCACAAAAATTTCGAAAATACCAAAAAAATGAAAAAATAAATATACTGATCTAGACAAGTGCTCAAATAGATAGATGTCCCATATCTAGATGACGGCCCAAATTGACAGAAGTTAACTCCCATTACCCAACTCCTACTCTATGGTTTGTAATGCGTTAATTCTTCAAATTTCTCCAACTTTCTCTTCAGATTTCAACACTTTTTTGGCCTATGAATTAAGCATCCAAACAATAAGAACATAACTGGTTCCTCAGCAGAAATGGGGGCTTCGCATCAGCCCATTGCAGGAGAGGTCACATGTTACAACCCATATCAGTTGCGTACTGGGTCAGCCAGACATGCGCAGGAGGGTTATGGTGACAGCCACAATGGCATTCATCCCAGATGTCGACATAGTCATCAGTTATAGGCAGGTGAAATCCTGTCCATTAGTCACCAATTATGTTCCGAACCACACTGCTCGAGCAGGCCGGTTAGGGGAAAAAGTCGAGCTCCCTTATGTAGTTGAGATTATTGGTGCTCCAGCTTTTTTTGGTATGGTGGTGGTGTTTTGGAGGGTGTTATGGCCACTTCAAGCGGACAGCTGAGGTTCAATCTGGAGTTGTCTGCCCAACTACTGCACAGGTGGCTATGGGAGAGAATTTGCATTTAAAACGACTTCAGACGCTTGAGAGGGAATTGCATTTGTGTTTTACTTGGGATGCTTTTGGATTTCGTGGAGCAAGAGTGATAGAGCAATTGTGAACGGTTTTACAAAGCAAAGACGTCTACTTCATCATCAATGCATTAATTTTCATGTGCAAGATCTAACTCTTTTCTAGACCACAAAAGCAACAGCTCCTGCACCACCACCACCATATGGAGAATAGGGAGGTCGACCAGGAAAAGCTTGCCGAAACGTGTCTGTGTGCATTCGCAATTGCTCTTTGGTTGTCAACAACTTTTGTAGTACACCACACTTCTTTCCAAAGCGCAACAAATAAAAATAGAGGTGGCACCCAGAGATCACGGCAATTGTAAGCTTCCCTATGCATATTGCCTTCTTGCCTTCTTCTCATAATACGTGTTTTTCGTTTCCCGAAAAATCTTGACCTGGTTCTGGTGATATCTTTCTAGCCACATTGAAAGATTGGACACATTCTATGCGAGATGCAATACCTGATCGTGGCTTCTATGTGATCAAAGTACATGACTTGAAATGGAAAACTGTAGGTAGTAGATATAAATCTGACAAGAAACCATAGGAAAAACCAATCTTGCCTCTAAATAATTAAAGGGAATTTGCAACAAAATGTTCCCTTTTTTACTTTTAGTGTAACCTTTTGACGATTATTATTCGCCAAAAAAACATTGGTACTGTGATCTCCATACGCCTTAAAAACGACTCATTTTTATCAGCCCTTAAACTGTTAACATTTAAATTGTCTCTCAGTGCACAGTTTGTGTTTAATATTGCACTTGTTTAAGGGTGGACTTGTGAAAATAATTAACAAGGTGTTGGATGTGATAAACACCAGCCGAAATAGGGTGTGGGTCAGTGAAAATTTTTTGTCAAAAAATTGTCACAGGAAGATGAGAAAATGAAGTAATTTTTGGTCACAAATTTTGTGAAAATTTAAATTTCTTGAATCACAAAATAAAAAATTCGCTAGAATTCACCCAATTTTTTTCAAGGAGGATGTTGTCACAATTCTGTCTATGGCTAATATTTTAATGATCCTCTAGTCATGAGTTGCCAAGTGAGAATGTGTTGTGGGATGTTTGTCACTGTCTCTGCATCACAAAATTGAATGAAAAAAAGACTGGTTTTGGGGTGAAAATTTTGCTCTTAGTGAAACAATAGTGCAAAATTGGACATCTAGGCCCATGTCTCAAACTATATGGAACATTGGTGGTGGGCCATTTTGCCAAGTTGAGTTTTGTGCTTTGCCAAGTTGCTAAGTCCACATAGACTTCACCAGTTTGCCAAATCCACATCACCAAATTGCCAACTCCATGTCACCAGGGTTACAGTGCCAACTCATCAACTCCACTTCAAATTGTGCACTACCTGAATGCTCTCCAAATTGCTGAGAGAAAAGGGTTACAATATTAGTGTACTACCCTAGTTACCTAGGCTGGTTCCGCACTTTATCAGTTGTTTTAGGCCATAATAATAATAATGTACAATTCAGCATTATACTAAAAACTGAAGCTATTGTGCTTGAGAGCTTCATTCAGATTTTTGGCATGGCAGGCATTCATTTTTCAGAATTCTTGGCAATTCCAAAAAGTAATTAGCTAGTGGCTAACCAGCCTAGGTACCACTGTAATAAATAGAGGGTGCTCTGAATCCGCTTGTGTGTAGGTATGAAAAAAATGTTATGGCCAATGAAATTGCTGGATTTGATGGTCTGAATTTTTTTTCCTTTAGTTATCCAGAGTGTACTAACAGTTTAATGCAGAATAGGCTTTGGTAGGTTTGTGAGAATTTTAGAGGACCAATGGAAATGGAAAAAAAGAATTTTCTTTTCAATGGGATTGTTGGATTTGGTCCAATTTTCATAAACAGTGTAGAATTTAATCCCAGTGAACCAGACGTAAGTGCAAGGATGAATCATCATTTGAATGGATGATGACTGAAATTGACGAACCAAATTATGAAATGATTTTTTTATGGAGAAAACATGAACCCAAACAATCCATCTCCATTAGTGAAATTAAGTTTGATGGATGAACCTATACCCACTGATTGGATGAATTACATGCATGCATTATGTCCAAAGGGAATGATGTGAATTCTTTTATTGATGCAAACTGATCCAACTAGATGAAATTCATTGTGGAAGAATGAAACAATCAGATGAAATTTCATGTTGTTTCAAAATGAAATAGGTTTCATCCATGATTAATGCCTAGTGTTTTATTTCATCCATGAAAATGCATTCAAAGTTTCTTTTGTCCATGAGATTTCATGTAAATTCCATGACTGAACATGCATGCAATCTCATTCATGAATTTAGATTGATGGATGGATGAACCTTCCTTCATAACTCTTGTGATAAAATTTCATGATATTTTAAGGTGAAATAAGTTCGTTGAGGAAATATCATTTATGCATAATTATATTCCATATACAAAATATAATTCATTCATAGTTTCATTTCTTCCATTAAATTTCATCCATGTTCAATGGCTGAATATCCATGAAGTATGATTTGTTTTATGGATAATTGGATGAAAAATCAATATGAAATAAAGAGCATCCATAAAACTATCCAAAATTTTTCATTCATAAGATTCATCCATGGTTGATGATAGGGGAACATGAGGCTTAGGTTGCACTATAATCTAATTGTGGCAAAATTTGTGGCCAACAAAAGCCATGGTATTGATGCATGTCCATACATGGAATTTGGATGAATTCTAGTGGAAGAAATCAACTTTGAATAAATTATTTTGTGGGATGAAATAGAAGTCTAGGTGATATTCCATAGTGATAACATATTTAATTCCAAACAACATGAACTTCCATCCAATTATTTCATTCATTCATTAAATTTTAAAAACATTAGTTGGGTCATTTCACATCTAGAAAGAGTTCATGTCATTGCATTTGGACATAATGCATACATGGAATTCATCCAATCTAGGGGGATAGATTCATCTTTCAAAAATAATTTCATCCTCAGACATATATTGCTTGGCATCATGTTTTTTCCATTAAAAATCATTTCATTTGGTTACTCAGTTTGAACCATCATCCATTCAAGTGATGACTTACAATGGACAAAAAAAACAATTTGAGCTCAAAACTTTCAAATTGTTCTGAAAATATAGTGAAAAGAACTCTAGAAGCGCTTGGAAGAAAAATAAAAGAACCATCAGAATTTACCCCCACGATTTAAAAAAGATAATCGAACCTTTTTTAAATTACTCAGCAAAAGAAAATTGAACAATCTGGGGCATAAATTTGAGCAGAAAAGGAATAAATCTCAGGCATAGGGCATCTAGTAAAAAAACTTGGGCAGTTTGGAAAGTTTTTGGCTATTCCAGAGGATGAAATTGAGTTGGCAATCTGGCAATGTGAAGTTGGCAATTTGGCAATGTGGAGTTGCCAATTTGGAGGTGTGACTTGGCAATGAGGTGACATGGATGTGGACAAGTTTTTTTTTTCTAGCAAACTAATGCAAAATTTCACCCTTCCTGGGTAGTTGCAACCACCACATCAATGGAACTTTCACCACAAGGTTGCTAGAAGTTTTGCCATATTTCTATGGTTTAGAGCAATTAATATGATAGTTTTCTACTGTTTTGATAGTTCAATTCAAATGAAAATTGGAATGACATTGCATGCAACTTTAAGTGAATTGAATTAAAATCCTTGAACTTAATTGAATTGATTTCAAAAAAATCAAATGAATTCAAATTCAATTGAACAAAAATGGGATGCAATTTGGTATAGAATATATTGAGAATTTTCTAGCAACTATGGTGTTGGAAAA
>Ga0116227_10009818_pt1 | contig 17144 bp, 14 predicted proteins | sample S1TSphgellanicum_FD_89693 | JGI IMG/M metagenome (GOLD analysis project Ga0116227, IMG submission 89693) | Host-associated microbial communities from peat moss isolated from Minnesota, USA - S1T2_Fb - Sphagnum magellanicum MG | ecosystem: Host-associated > Plants > Peat moss > Unclassified...
AACAAAAAAAAAAAAAAAAAAAAACCCCCATTTTTTATGGCTAATCTACAATACAAAGAGACTTAGTCATCAATGAATCACAAAGGAAATGTTTTAAATTAAAATTTTAAAAAATGGTGTAATTTCTCTCAATTCTAAAGTAAAAAAGGATTTTGAGGGCAGATTATGCCACTTTTTAGGCTTGTTAAATTGCAGATTTTCAAGAAGCGCCCCTTTTGAGGGAAGTAAAGCAATAGTTTAACCTGGATTTTGTCCTAGAAACCTTTTACTCCAAAGAAAGGAAGGTGGTCCCCTAAGGGTGTATTTCTCTTAGAAATACACCCACCCTAGGGGGCCATCTTCTTTAATACATGTTATGGTGCATTCACACTTGATGTTAAGTTAGTGTTAAATGAAAATCTAGGTGGCATCCTAGGTGACACACTATGTTAAATAGGTGCTAGCTTAATGTTAAAGTGAATGTTAGCTTAACATAAAATCTTCATGATAAGTAGATTTAAGTCCTAAATGCCTACCATGATGTTAGGGGACTCAACACTAGAGTCCTAACACCAAGTGTGAATGCACCTTTAGATACATACAAGTATCATTAGGCCCAATTTGTGGACACATTCAATGCCTTGTAGACATTAGATGTTTCACACCACCATAAACTATTGGGTAAAAGTCCCAAGGTGGGGGGGGGGGAGGCATGTCCAAAATAAGGCCCTTAAAAGGGGGCCCTATTAGAGACCGGTCCCATATTTTGAGATCACCGTCCCCCCAAGCATGCGCTTTACCCATAGTAAAGCATGCGGCAAATGTTATCATGAACCTTAACATAGGTAGATCATGAGAATTAGGATGGGGAGGGTTCTTTTTGGTTCTTACTCCTACTCCTTAAGAGTGGTAGAGATCTTATGGCTATGAGTAGGTATAGGATCTCTCCCTCCCACTCTTAAGGAGTAGTTGTAATATCCCTATTTTATTAAGAGGGATATTCATAGATAAGAATGTGCCCTCAATAGATTGAAATTTCTCAAAGTGCTATACATAATGGTAATTCTCCCTTTTGAAAAGATTCCACCTTTACTTTAAGCTTCTTTGGGTCATTTGCTCTTTCAAATGGATGTCACTACCAAAGGCTTTTTTTTTTTTTTAAATCTTTTTTTCTTTTTCTTTTTCAAATTTTTGATATCAAAAATTGAAAAAAAGTTCAAAAACACATAGCAAAATTAGTCAAAATTTACAATATAAAAAAGAAAAAATTCCAAAATTTTCTCAATTTTTTGGTTGAAACAAGCAACAAATTTTGATGGAGAAAAAAGAGAAAAAAATACACATATCACTTCCTCATAGAACATCATGAGATCTAGCAAATGGTGTACAAAGTTCCTAATGATGTGGCAAAATCTTTCCCCAAGTGCTATATTACATCAATTGATTAATGACCCATTGGTTGACAAAGCTCATAGGCACCCATCACTCCGCCGGATCCTCCAAACACCCATTCACCTAATACATATCATTCATCTCTATCACACCTTTGAGGTTTTACTCTAGTATATTTCTAAAGGAGCTACCAAAGAGCATACTCTAGTTTTTCAAATTTTAATCACCAATTTATCTACAACAAAAACAACATCATTTAAATTATTCCCCCCTACTAATTTTGGGCACTACCACTAAAGAAGAAAGGGTCATGAAATGTTTAGTGACTACTTTGGAGGTATGCTTAGTGACTAATTTGGAGGATTTTTAATGATTACTTTGGAGCTAGGTATGTTTAGTGACTATTTTGGAGGTATGTTAAGTGCCTAAATTTTGGGGTATATTTAGTGACTAATTTGGAGGATATTTGATGACTACTTTGGAGGTAGGTATGTTTAGTGATTATTTTGGAAGATGTGTAGCGACTACTTTTTTTTTTTGGAGGGGTATTAGTTGTAAAATACAAGATAATGGAGGATTAGTTTTATGAAATTGGGAGGTTCCACAAAATGGAAAACCTTATTATTGCCTCATGAATAGTGTTTTTCTCTTCAAATTTCTAATGTTTCCTCATTTGTGAGCATCCCAAGAGGGATTTATTATTAAATATGGCAACATGTTTTTACAACCTATCCAAAAAGTTAAAATGTGAGTACAAAAAATGCTCCCCCTCTCAAATCCAACTAGAAATGTGTGAAAAAAATTCAATTAAAATTGGCAATTTTTTCCCAAAAGAGCAATGAGAGATGCAACAAACTATTCATTTTTATTTTTATTTTGGCATTTTTTCGAAATTTTGTAGTTAAAAAAAAAAGGTTGAGTGGGACAACAACCCACTTGTTATTTATTTTATTAAAAAAAAAACAAGTTTGACAATAAAAATGATAATTTATGAAATTTTTGGCTTGATATTATGTCAGTTTCCCTTGATGTGGTCCTCTTCACTTTATTAGCTAACTATTTCAGTTTTTTCTTTTTTCTTCGAAAAGTATTTTGAAGTTTTTTTTAAGACAATTTTGGCATATAGAATTCCATTTTTGAAATTTTTGAGGTCAATTTTGGCATATGGGACTATATGGTTTATTCAATACTTTTGGGTTTATATTGGCATATGGGGAGCATACAGAGTTCTATATGGGACATGTGGAAAACCTTAGGCAACCTAAGGAAATAGTGGATCTTTGAAAGATGCCAAACTTGGCATCTTCACATTTCAATAGATGTGAAGTACCTACGTGCATTTAGCAAAAACAATTTTTGGCACAACCACTTTACAAGTTCATTGACTTTACAAAATTACTAACAAAATAATATTGATCAACTTCATTAAAAAAAAATTGTTGACATGAAAAAAAAATTCAACAAAAAATTCCAATTTAATTTTGTGTAACATGAAAAAAAAAATTTGAATCAATATTTTGCGGAAAGGCCATTGAAAAAAAATGTGATGTTGTACTTCATAAGGTTTGCATGCTCCTCCAAAATTGTTTTTTGTCACAACCAATTAACACATTTGTCAACTTTATAGAATTGTTGAAAACTGAACATTTTTCAACTTCACATAAATAACTTGTTGAATTTTGAAAATATATTTCCCAAAAGAAAATTTGAAATAAATTTTTTGTAACAAGAAAACTAATTTTTGAAGGATTTTTTTTTTAAAAATGCCATCTAGAAAAAATGTCATCGTACTTCATAGGATTTGCATGTTTGTCCAAAATTGTTTTTGAAACAACCACCTAAAAAAATCTATAAGACTAAAGTTGTAAGATTTAAAAGATCCAATTTACTTATACTAGTTCTTTGGCAACTTTGTCACCAATTTTATATATATATATATATATATATATATATATATGAAATCTTCAAAAACAAATTCCAAAAAATAAAATTATGTGATGTAAGCCCTTTAATATTTAGAATTTGTTTTTGTCAAAATTTCAAAATTAATCAACAAAGATATGTCCAAGTTGTTAAAGCCCAAGGTACTATAGTTATTTTCAAAACCTTTAATTAGTTTTAAAAAAAACCTTTTTTCATGTAAAGGAATCAATTATATTACATAAAAAACATTACCATTGTGCATTGAATAGTCCTCATGTAATAAATTACCATATTTTATTACATTAGAAACCATAAAAGCTTTCAAAATTTTGAAAATATAAAGTCATTTAAAGTAGACATAAAATTGCCTTGTCAAGGTTGGATGAAAACAACAACAAAAATCCATCACAAAATTGATATAATATTTTTTTCGGAGCAACAAAACACATGCCTTTCATTTTGGGCAATCTCACCTTAGCATATCTAGGGGTCAAGACAAAGTGGCCTAGAATGTTAAACATGGCAACTTAAGGCCTAGGTCATCATGACAAAATGATGATTACAAAATATAAAAATGGCCATGCTTTGTCGGTCATTTACCATGGAACTAAATTCTTATGTAACCTAGGAAATGTCTAAATAGCCTAAAACCAAGGCTACCCAAAGCAAATTGATGGGCATGCCTTTAAAATTTGGCCTTTCATGTAAAAATTTTGTTTATAAAATATGCATAGTGGTTGTTTTGGGCAAGCCTTAACAACCATCTTCAATTTTAATGTTCTTTTGCAAAATGATTGTTCAAGGCTCACAATTACTTTTCTTCAAAGCATTTAGGCATTTAGGTTTGTTGTTTGCAAAATCTCTCCTCACACAATCAAGCATTAGTGAAAGGTGTTTTCTTCTTCAAAAGTTGGGCATGGTGAACAACCACCCTTAATGTTTTGAACAAGGTTAGTTTCTTTTTTAATATTGTGTGCAAGGTTGGTTTCTTTTTGTTGTCAAAGGATATAAGTAATCCACACCATAAGTTTTGCCTTCAAAATAGGATTGAATCTTAGGAATCATGAAGGAAACATGAAAAAATGACTATTTTTATTACTTTATCATGAACTTGAATATCCAGCCTTGTCAGGACCACCTTCACTTGGCAAATGCACCGATTTGCACCATGTTCATGGATGGGTTATAACTTTTCAAATTTTTTATAAACTTCATCAACACTCATGTGATGGAACATTTGAAAATGATGACCCAAGGCCCTAGTATAAGCCTTGTAATTGCCTCGAATCATTGATTTGCAATGCATTTGAAATGGACTTAGAAGAAGCCCCATCAACCAACCTATTATAGACATATGCCACCATGTCTATCCCAATTGGCATTTCTCCCATCTTTTCTAAAAAAATAGTTGCATTTGAAAAAATTGAAAAAACATATTCATTCTCTTGTTTGAAAGAAAAAAAAGACAGATAAAAAACATTTAGTAAAACAACAATAAATGTAGATGACACTCACCTCAGTATTTGAAAAGAAGTTGCAAAATAATTGCAAGGAAGAAAGAAGACATGTACCAAAAAATTCCATAGTGTAAGAAGAAAACAATACCAAAAGGTTGATACAACGACAACAAATGTAAATGATACACACTTTGGTGTGTGAAGAGATGGCACAAAAAATTGCAAAGAAGAAGAAAAAACATTATACCAAACAATTATGAATTACAAGAAAAAATATACTTGAAGCATCAAGTAAAACAACAGAAGATGTAGATTACATGCATCTTGGTATTTGTAAACAAGTTGCAAGACATTGCAAGGAAGAAGAGAAGACATACCATACAATTGTAAAATATTGCATGAAGAGAGGATATAATGGGAGGACAATCATAAACGTCTACTAAAACAACAACATATGAAATGAGACACACCTTGATATTTTAAGAGAAGTTGTGAGAAATCTAAAAGGGAAACAAAATGTACTAGAAGATTATTATGGGTTTCCACATGAGTTCAAGATTAGCATGTTGAAGATTCTTCTTACATGTGATGAACTTGGGCACATTAACTATTGCCTACACCATTGTATTCTTTGTGCATAAGTAGAAAAAGAAAATGCAAAAACAAGAAAGATTTTGTGGACCAAACAAAATCGTTGAAGGAAGAAGAGTTTAGAAACATGGAAACCCAAAACAAGAAACAAAACCACCATCATGTGTGGTCTTCTTCTTTGCCAAAATTTGTATCTTACTTGAGCAATTTCCAAATAATAATAATAATAATAACAAAAGGTTAAAATGGGGAAAAATTGTTAAAAAATCACTATTGGTGGACAGATGAAACAAGCTTCCGTCCATGTTCAAACCATCAAGAAAAAAAACCTAGGCATGCTACATGCTAAGTACCCTAGCATTTTCGTGATCTCACCTCATTTTTTTCATAAATAACCTATGCTTGTACATAAGCAACCGCTTTTGTGACCTTAGGACATGGAGTTCAAAACATGACAATTTTATATTTTATTTAATCACAATCTTTCCATCCCATGATCTGATAATGAAAATCATGTGAAAATTGTTATTTCATGATTTTATGCTTTTGCACATGGATGTCATGTGTTTAAAACACGTACGATGCACATATAAATATGATGAAATATTATAAGTGATTGAAAATATTTCATTTTATTTATATATGCATCATACATGTTTTAAACACATAACATCTACAAGCCAAAAAACAAACCATGAAATAATAAATTTTGTACAAATTTCAAATGAACATATGAAACCAATAAGATTGTGATTAGGTCCTAATGGGTTGTCCAAGGCTTAAGGTAAATTTGACCATAGGTTGCGTAGGACAAAATGGAGCTAGACTACTTAAGGTCCCAAGACATGATCACCAATGTGCCACATTACAAAATTGAATAACAAACTAAACCCAAGTACTTAACTCTAGTTGTTTCTTCTTTGTGTTTATTAAAAAGCCTCACAAGTTTCCATCCACCATACATGGCACTTTATTTTCCTTTGGTGAGTAAAAAAGATGTAAAAGAAAAGAAAAAAAAAAGAAAAGAAAATGGCTTTTTGCTTTCCTTTACTGAAAAAAAAAATTGTAAAAGAAAAGAAAAAAAGAAGAAAAGAAAATGGTTTTTTGTTTTCCTTTACTGAAAAAAATAATTGTAAAAGAAAAGAAAAGAAAAAGAAAATAGCACTTTGCTTTCCTTTACTGAAAAAAAAATGGTAAAGTAAAAGAAAAGAAAAGTGTGAGTTGTGCCAACCACTAACTCATCATCGATCTCTTCATGGATGATGGATTCTCCAGCATTAAAAATCGGTGTATTCCGGATGACATCAGTTTTCTTCCTGGATGGAAATTCCCTGCACTCGGACGTTTCATCCACAAACACACAACTGGCTATGGATAATCTGCGGTGCTCACATGGATGAAGAAATGAGCTCCTCCTGCATCATCTTCGTCTTCTCCTCCTCGTCCCTTGCCGCCTTTTGTCGTTCGCGGGCGCGAGCTTGCTCTTCGAGCTTCTCGTCGCTGCCGTTGCAATTGCAATGCCGAGGGATCCTCGACGCTCTCCCCGAATCTTGGTACGTTTTCGAACTCACCTATTCCATGTTGCAAATTGAATGTATGATTATATTTTATTCTAATTTACAAATTTTCTATTTTTTTCGGGAGAGCATTTTGGAGTATGTTTGTTGTTGCATTTGTTGTCACGGTCGTATCGTGCTTTGCGACGGTAAGATGGATACCTAATGCGGCAATGATAATGATGGATACTGAAGAAGCATTGAGGACGGTTGTTTCCTTTTTTCTCCCCCTTACATCTGTATAGGAGCTGGCTACAGAAGACACAATAAGAAAGGTCAAATGCTGCCTTGTTCTCTTTCCGGCGGGCCTTCTTCGTCTTTGAATCACAAGGATTTTGGTGTTCAGAAAAAGCAGCAGCTCAAGTTTTCTTTTACTCTGCCTGCCCTCACAAGGTTCTCACAATGTGGCTGTTCTGTGCCGATGATCAGTCGGGTTTTCATGAATAAAAAATATCCATAAGTTTCTGGGATAGAGCAATGGCAGAAACTGGAATGACAATGACATTCCATGCATGCTGCTGTCAATTTGAAACTTACAACACGTTCTCTCTCTCTCTCTCTCCCCTGAGCTCATGACTTCGGAACATGGATTTGTTCTCATCAGCAGACACTTACAATGTGGATTTGTCATAGACCAAGCTCCTTGAAAACCTGAGAACCTAAAAAACTGAGCCAGGACCTCCTAACCCTTGATGCTTTTCCACATCACTAGTCTTCTAGCCAGACAGCAAATGTGCTTCCCTATGAACAGATTGTGGAAGTCAGCTATAATGGCAACGATGCTCCAGTGTTACCCACCTGGCAGCATCAGGCCTCAGGTTTGGTATCTAGTGTGTACCTGCAGGACATCAGTCATTCCAGTGTGGAGTTCTTCATTTCATGGGATTGTCTGTGATTCTCAAGGTTGGGATGCAGTTTGGTGCTTTTTTCTTGTCCAGTTTTTCAAGCTTGGGTTTTGTTGTTTTTACAGTTGATATCCAGTTTTCAAGCTTCTCAAGAGCCTTGAAGAGAAAGATCAGAAGATTCTTAAGAAGAAGAAGGGCGGTTGGCGGGGGCTGGGGGAAGGGCAGAGATGAGCATCAATGGAGCAAGCACCTCAGAAAATCCATTGGGTGGAGGTGATTTGATCATTCCAAAAAAGGAGTCCAGGAAACCAAAGTACACAAAGTTCACACAGCAGGAGCTCCCAGCCTGCAAACCTTTGCTTACACCTGCATGGGTGATTGGTACCTTCATGCTGGTCGGTGTCATCTTCATCCCCATCGGATTGGTAACGCTATTGGCATCACATAGTGTGGTGGAAATTATTTCTCAGTATGAGACTGCATGTTTGGATCAGTACATACCAGGAGCTTCCAAAGCTCAAAAAGTAAACTACATACAGGACATCAACACTGCAAAGAGCTGCAATGTCACAATGAACATCAACAAGAAAATGAAGCAGCCTGTGTACATCTACTATGAGCTAGATAACTTCTTTCAGAACCATCGGCGGTATGTGAAGAGCAGGAGTGACACACAGCTGAGGGGGGGCAAAGTTTCAAGCAGTGATTTGGATCTGTGTGCACCTGAAGCACAAGTCAATAATCTGCCAATTGTTCCTTGTGGTCTAATTGCTTGGAGCTTGTTCAATGATACATACACATTTGTCTCGAGAAGCAATGGACCCCTCACTGTCAACAAGAAAGGGATTGCATGGAATAGTGATGTCAAGTACAAGTTCAGTTCCACACTACTGCCTTCAAACTTCCCTAACAACAATGTCTCAGGGGGAAGTACAATAGGTGGAGGAAGCCTTGACCCCAGTTCTCCATTGGCCCTGGATGAAGATCTCATTGTGTGGATGAGAACTGCAGCTCTACCATCATTCCGCAAATTGTGGGGGAAGATTGAGATAGATTTGGAAGCAGGTGATACTATCACTGTGGACATCACAAACTTGTACAACACATATAGTTTTGGGGGCAAGAAGAAGGTGGTGCTTTCCACCACAAGCTGGTTGGGTGGCAAGAACGACTTTCTGGGTTTTGCTTACCTAACTATTGGCTGTCTGTGTATGTTACTAGCTCTTCTTTTCTTTATTGTCCATTGGAGGAATCCCAGGCCCCTGGGTGACACGTCTTATCTCTCTTGGAACAAGAAGAGCAGTGCATCAGGTGAAAATGTGTTACAGTAGCACAGAGGTACCTGTGTTTCCTTTACATCTCTTTCATGCAAAGCATTCCTTGTCTCTGTATAGAAGACAAAAATCTTGCTGTAACTTTCTCTATAATCTTGGAAGCTTCCGTGGGCATCGATGTGAGATGGAACCCAACATGGATGATATCCTGCAGCCATTTTGAGCTATTGATTGATCAGTTGAAAATCATTTGTGCATTGTTGAACCATTTCCTGAACCCTGGTCAAGCAGCTGATGACATATGCAGTGTGCCAACAAGGTTTATGCACTCAATGGTCTTGTGAGCTCTATAAAGGAGTCAGTGACTGACCATCTGGTTAAAGTTGACTCTCACTCTGCTCAATGTATGTCCCCTGCCCACCCTTTGAGGTTGCATGTGCTTCGATTGAGGAGGATGATAGCAGATGGAGATTTTTAGATTCAATCAACATAAATGGTAAGGGATTTACAGACTTGCTTCATGGTTGGTTGAAGCATCTAGGTCTCATCACAGTTGATGGTGCACAGTAACCTTTCTATTGTTGAATGTGTCAGTCAGTACTCAGATGGGAAGCTGCAAAGGGAAAGCCAAAAGATTGTTGTCCTTTTGATGTAAATGTGCTTCACATTGCCAGTTGTGGGTCCACTAGAGGTTCCTCAGAAAGAATTGAGATTGTGATGCAGGTTACATGTGATGTGGCAGTATGATTTCACCACTTGGATTGCATACTTGGGAATCCGACAGTTAATTGCCTTAAGCCAATCATCAGAGTCCTGCCAGGTTTAAGACCCTGTGCTCCTTAATGGATTTAATTCCAACCCTCATTCTTTTGACTCCAAATAATCTACCTAAAACTAGCACAATAAACTTATCCCTTAAGTCCAACAAACATGGCACCAAATGCCAATGTTTGCCAAATTCATGAGATGAAATCAAGGAGATGGCATGAAATTTTTTTTAAGGGGTATAAGAAGGCCCTAAACTCAAGAATCCTCCTGGACTTGGCATTAATGCATTTAATTCATGCCAAGTTTCTTGCCCTTGTGCAAGGATCAAAAACCTGCATTACCCTACTTCTGAAATTGGTTTCTGAAACCAAAATTGCCTCCTGACTTTCTTTCCTCTCACTTCTTGTTGTTTTCATTTATCATTGTTTGCATTTTATTGTTTTCACACACTAAAAGGTTTGTACACTAATGAGAAGCCATGTGGCATTTGGAGTTCGCACACGCAAGAGTTTGCACATTGAGGAGGAGGCAACATGTTGTGTTTGATGAAGTTGGTATTGGAGTGAGCAAGTATTGTAGAGGAGCATAAGCCTAAGAAGTTGAACTTCAAGGACTTGTTTCAAACTTTGCAAAAAAATTTAAGGTGAGATTTAGTTCCAATGTAAGGTACCATGGTTCTAAATAGCTCAAGGTATGCAAGAGGACAAAGAGTTCTTTGATTGTCTTCTTGAAGAGCTTACACTTTGGCAATTATCTTTGTGGTCATTCTTCATATGTTGGCACAAGGTGGGTGATTTTCTCTAAACCCTAACGAGTGGGTGGTTTAATCCTTGATGCATAGTAGTGAGCTTGAGCCTCCAAGACTAGAAATGAAAGACCTTGTTTTGCTTCAAAAAAGAGAATACTTGCATCCACAACCTCTAGAAATTGTATTGCTTCCTACCCCAAAACCTTGTACCCCAAAACTTCCCCATAGCCCTAAACAACCTTTTGGATACCTAAGACATCTACTCCCTCTTCTACCAAATGCATTTGTGGTTGAGCATATTCTGCAAAATTGCCTATGGACCCATCCATGATATGATGACTTTGTCAAATACATTGAAGTTGGCATAAGGTTGTGGTCACGTCCATGGAATGGTATCCTTTAAACATTGTAAAATATCACATCTCCTACCGTTGCACAATTGTTGCCCAAGGACTTCTAAGGTAATTTCTTAAACAACATTTGCAATTTGAAATCAATTGTCTAAAGCTTTGTTTACTAGATGAAAAGGGCAATTGACATTTGTAATTATAAATCCAACCATGTACATAATGAGCCTTGGGAGATCTAATGTTAAATTGAGATATATATTATGATGTGTTTTAGTTTTGTGAATTGATGTGGGCATTTATTTGAACTTGAACAATTTTGTAAAGGTTTATAGGTCATTTGGCATTTTGATTTAAACCCATTCTAACCAATTAGGTCCTTAATTAAAGTTGAAGCCGGTATGCCACCTTGATTATGATCCTAAAACCTTAATTGAACATTGCATTTCATCTTAAAGAAGTCTTCTCAAGTTAATAGTTGATTTGACATATTGATCCTCACCCATTCTAATTTATTGTGTGCTTAATTAAACTTGGAAATGTGTCTAGGGGTTTGCAACCCATATGGCACCTTGATCATCATCTTAAAACCCTAATTAGTTGAGCACTTGGTTTGAAGAAGTCTTTTCAAGTCTATAGTTGATTTGGCATCTTGATTTTTACCCATTTTGAATCTCTAGGTGCTTAATTGAATTTGAAAGGGTGTTTAGGCCTTTTTAACTCCCTTGGCACCTTGATTATGATTCTAAAACCTTAATTGGCTAAGTATTTGAATAAAAATGTATCAATTTATAGCTCATTTAGTAGTTTGACTATGACCTAGTTTAGTTATTCATGTATTTGTTTCAAGTTGAAGATGTGTTTAGGCCTTTGCAATTCACTTGTCACCTTGATTATGATAATGCCACTCTACTTGGGTGATTATGTCAACTTGAATCCATTTTATTAGTATGCAATTCATTTGGTAATTAGATTATGATTTAATTTGGCTATATTTTGGGCATTTATTTGCACTCCATCAAATCTACATTAATTTACAACTCACTTGGCAACTTGCCTATGATCTTAGAAGACCATATGGATTCTTATTTGAACTTGAACAATTGTGTAAAAGTATACAATTTATGGGCAACCTAATTATAGGTTTCCAATCAAAATGGCACCTCAATTATGCTTTGTTTGGGTTTCAAGGGTAGTTATTTGAACTTGAAACATAATTGGTAAGTGTACATCTCATATTTAATTATAAAGTTAAATATATTTTGGTTTTGAAAGGTTTCATAGGATAGGCCTATTTGACAAGCATACAACACATTTGGCAGTTTCAATTTGAACAATTATTTATGTACATACTTAACAATCTAACTTGAAAAAGGTTGGGCAATCTATAGCTTAATTTACAAATTTCTTTATGGCATAATGAGGTTTTATGGATATGTTTTTGTGATGGAATCCTTTTGGGCAGGTTTGAGTTCAATTTGGGGTCTTGGATGACATCTTATGCTTCTATGGTTATCAACTCAAGTTTTTGTAATGGACTTTGAAAATTTGTTTTGGAGATCCAAATAATGGTTGCATAAAATCCAATGACCATAAAAAATGTAGACATTAATGATATGGAAATCCAAGGATTAATTTGCATGGAATCTAGAGAGGAGAGGTCATTAAAAATCCATTGACCAAATCTAATGACTATTTCAACAAACTAGAAATTGAATTTGTGTAAGGGTTTGAGTGTTCATGGTTGTTTGTATGGTTGAAAAGTTGGCAAACCTCATGATAATCATAAAGGTCATAGAGTGTGAAGATTGGAATGAAACATGACAATTTGAATTCGTAGTTTTATATAAAAGAAAGGCACCCCATAAATATAAAACACTTAAACAAATAATGGAGTCAACTCATATTAGCACTAGAATTTTTTTTACATTATGCATTTTGCAACATATAACACATGTAAAAAACAAATTACTTGGCTAATCCCTAATTTAGTGTGGAGAAATGCATATGTTGATTACAAAATGAACATCCAAATTCAATATTTGCATATGAAACATTGTAAGACCGCATACAAAAAACCTTGAAGGAATTGAAAACAAGAAACTTTAATGAAAAAGGGTTGGAGAAAACAACAATGTGATTATATATTGGAATGTCTCAAAGCTACAAATGGTCATGCTTCAAAAATTGCTTTAAATGATATGCCAAAATGTGATGGATGACATGTTCTAGTTTGGGCAAACCCATCCTTGGGTGGTACCATTAGGAACACCTTGATTTTCATGGACCCATTGAACTTTTTTAAATTGTAAAAACATTTAAATAAATATTTTCATATTTTTTTAATGAACATATTTATTAGGTTCCATAGATTTTGAAATTTCAATAATATCAAAAAAATTGTATTTTGATGTTCCTAATCATTGCATTTAGAAAAAAATTCAAGAACATAACATTGATTCATTTCCTTAAACTTTTTGGTTAGAAACAGAAATTTGAAACATGAAATTTGAAATTTTCTTGGAAATTTATTTCTTAAGGTAATTTTTTGAAATCATTTGTTTCATATTTTTTATTAGGAAGTTAATCAATATAATTTAGTTATGAATTTCCAAAGTTAAAGCTATTGATTCTTTAAGGGGCAATCTCTATTAGGAATGTAGAATTTTAACAATTTTTATTTTTTAATTCCAAAATAAACTTCAAGCCATATATCATGGCATGCAATGGATAAACATGAGAAAATAAAATTTATAGTTGTGAAAACATTTAAAAGAAAGGATGAAAATGATTTGGCCACCTTTGGTTCCTTTACCATTCCTTAAGGTGGTTCCTAGTGGTACCACCAAAGGATGGTTTTGGTCATTCCCCAAACCTTGAAAGTTTTAACGTTCTCCCCAATACATCTTTAAATTTTAGACCATATGTAAGTGATGGTGAATGGATGATGACCAAGGAAGAAATGTTACAAAGCCAATCTAGGAACATGGAAATAGTGGCATCTCCACCTTCAAAATCTAGGATGTTTCCTTGACAAAAAAGGTGGAAATCAACAATGAATGAAAGAATAAAATTAAGGATGTAAGTGTTATATCATAAAAGGAATTTAAATAAAAGGTTAAAGCATTTTAGGACTTATAGCTAGAAGTCCCCTTGCTAGTTATGTGCACTTAAATTAAGATTTTGGTCCCCAACCACTTCACATGTGTGGAGAATTATGGTTTAAAATAGATGTGTATACTTGGAATTTGTTGAATCAAACCTCTTCATGGAACATCTCCATTTTTTTTTTAGCTTAGCAATCCCCCACTCCACCTACATTTTGAAACAACATGCATTTTGTTGAATATTCACACTACATCATGATCAACATCTATGCAAACTCCCACTATCCTATATTGCACAAAATAAACATTTTTTCACCCGTGCACTTAAATCCCCCAATAGATACTCAAAATAATCATCTCCATGAATGAAATGATGGTGTTAGTCTTGATAGATGTTTGAATGTTATAAGATGTTTAGGTCATGATAGGACCTAAGGTAACCAACATCTATGTATATGAACAATCCACGATGGTCCATAATGATTATTTTCTTCATAGTTGTTAAGGGAATAATTAGTTACTTAATATTTATTACCTAATTACTTTTCTAAGATTTATTAGCTAGTTTACATCATTTTCATCACTAGTTGAATTTGAATTGATCATAAGATTGTTTTAAAGATATCATTTTTGGGAGACATAAGAAGATGATTGTAGAACATGCAGTTTGGAGAGTATGGAACAAGTGCATTATTTTCTAAAAAAGCTTGAATTCCATAGCCATATTTGTTGTTTCGATGTTTTTCTCATACTTTTCATGATTGGATTAAATTTCTGAACTTAAATACGAGTAGATTTAATTGAGCAAAATTTATTAATATTAGTTTCATGATATGTTTAGTCCAGATGTAGACTAGAATATATAATAGAAATTTTGTATTTACCAATAGCATAGGTATTTTTTCAATCATCAAACCAAATCTTATGTACTTCACTATTATAAAAACTTTGAATTTCAACCAAGGTGCCATCTATGAACCTAATACACCATATTAGGAACTCTTGCAATTGTGTATATAGGGCAATTCTTTCTTTGGGTGTCAACCATCAAATTTCATTTACAAGTGTCTCATTAATGCATGATGTAATGAAAATTACATTTTCACACAAAAATATTTCGACCAATTCCATGTGAAAGTGTCATACATTGATACATTTTCATGTTTCACATACAGTATGAATTTCAAAAAACGTTATTCATGTATCATTTACACAACATGTCCGACATAATTGGTGCCTCTCTTGTTATATTCAAATGTTAAAATAGGTTTGTTTTTTAACTTAGTCATAAACATTTTAAAAATAAAATAAAATTTTAACTCTAAAACTAAATTTAAAAAGCCATAAATCCTAAACCTTAGATGAAGAAATTGAAATAAAAATGAAAGTCAAACATTAAAGCTAATTTTAAAAAGAACTCCAAAAGTCCTAAACCTAGACCTTAAATGAAAAAATTGAAACAAAAAATGGAAATCAGATTTAAACCCTAAAAAAAAACCCAAAAAGCCATAAACCTTAAATGAAGAAATTGAAATAAAAAATGAAGATTTGAATTTAACCTTAAAAACAAACCTTGAAAGCCTTAAAGTTTAAACCCTAAATGAAAAAATTGAAGTAAAAAAGAAAAAAAAAAACCCAAATATTAACCCTAATAGCATTAAACATTGAACCCTAAGCAAAAAAAATTGAAATGGAAAATGAAAATGAAACCTTAACCTTAAACCCTAGCCTTAAAACAAACCTTAAAAACCATAAACCTTAAACTTTAAATGAAAAAATTGAATGCAAAAAAAAAATTCAAAACTTAACCTTAAGAACAAACTTGAAAAATCTTAAACCTTAAACCCTAGATGAATAAATTGAAACCAAAATAAAAAGCAAACCCTAAACCTTAAAGATGAAATTAAAACTTCATTTGTAAATTGTACATGGGCCAAGATTGTTGGGATCATTAAAGATGTCAATTCATTAAACTTCTATCGAGTGTGTTAGTTTAGTTGCTCAATTAAGTTCCATTTAATTAGGGATAAACTGGGTTAGCTACATTGATTAGTCTAATCTTGAATCGTTTCAAGTGTGAACAAGATTCAAAATATTTTGTCATGGAATATAATCCCAAGTTGTGTGAGTTCAAATCACTTTTGGTGATTTGAGATTCCAAGGCATAGTGTTTTCATGTTTGTAAGTTTTTCTTGCGTTTATAATTTTATTTAATTCATAACTTTTATTATTTCTATGCTTTGGGCTTGAATTTTTGCTTGTTGTAGGTAAGTCATATTTTGAATCACCAAAAGTCTTAGCTAGTTATCTTTGTGTTGCAATTAGGTAGATTTGTTTAACATTGAATTTTGGTTGTCTTGTGGGTGTGTGTTATGCATAGGATTAGGTTAATAGCAAGTGTTGTGTATTTTGTTTTGTTTTTGTATTATAGGTTGGTTTTTGCAAGAGTTTTGCTTGAGTTGTAAATAATGTTTGTTTACAAATCTTGGTATATTCTGTAAGTGAAGTTGGCATTTTTGTACTTGTTTTTATGTGAAATTCCTTTGGGATTTGAACCCAAATATGGCTTGGTTCTTGGGATTTGAAATGTGTGGGAAGGTGTGAAAAAAAATCCACAAGTAAGGAGGGCCTTGCTTTTATCACAAGGGGCCCCCTTATTGTTTCTCATTTTCTTTCTTTTTTCTACCGTCCCTTTTCTCTCCCTTCCTCTTTTCTTCTTTGACAATATCACAACTAGGTGACAACAACATCAAGGACCACCACCATTGTCACCCGTTGTCGAAAGCTCTAAACTCCTATATTTGTTTCAATGCCAACACATGATCCAATGTGGTGGGGGGGGGGGTGTTGATGCCCTCCCTAGTCATCCTCACCATCCTCGTTGTCACCATCCTCATCATCATCATTTGAAGGAGTGCAAAGCTTAGGAGGAGCAGGAATGATGAAAAGAAAAGCTTTTCACCATGGTGGTTTTTGTGGGTGGGGTTTATAGCAAAAAAGAAGGATGGATGAGGAAGGAAAAGAACACAAAGAAAAGGAAGAAAAAAAAGGGGGGGGGGGGGGGAAAGAAGAAGGGGGGGGCAAGGGAAGGGGCAGAAACTTTGGGGGAACCTTTACCACGAATTTAAGAGTTTTCCAGACCTCCCTTTAAACTGGC
>Ga0116227_10009819_pt1 | contig 17142 bp, 9 predicted proteins | sample S1TSphgellanicum_FD_89693 | JGI IMG/M metagenome (GOLD analysis project Ga0116227, IMG submission 89693) | Host-associated microbial communities from peat moss isolated from Minnesota, USA - S1T2_Fb - Sphagnum magellanicum MG | ecosystem: Host-associated > Plants > Peat moss > Unclassified...
TCAAAAGGATTTTGGTGACCATTAGATTGTGGTGACTAAAATGGATTTGGTCAACATCAAACTATGGTGATTAAAATGGTTTTAGTCACCATTAGACTATGACAACCAAATCCCATGGCCATCAAACAACAACATAATTTAATCACTATGAAACGATTGATTCTAATTTTGGTCATTGTCGATGGATTGAGCTCACTTTTAGTCATCATATGGGAACTATCAAACGGCGACCAAAATATTTGTTGCCCATTTGTTGGTGATTGATATTCCAAGGGGACTTGAAGGTATATGAGTTTTTAAATGCAAGTTTTTTAAGTTCATATTTTGACTTTTTTTTTTCATTTGGGTTTTTTGTTTTTCGTTGCACATTTACAACCATTGTGTGGAACCCTATGTGAGTTGAGATGGTCAAGTCCTTAGCTTAGGGTGGCCTTTTTGCATTTTGTGGAAATTTTGGAACACCCTAAACCTTGACCTTTTGAAACTTTAGTTGCTTATAACAATTAGTGGTTGAAAAGTCTTTGGGTTTTTTGGGCATATCAAATTTCAACAATGTTGTTTAACCAAGAATCAAGAGGACAACCATTCAAGGGATAATTTTACTGAAACCCCTTAAACACTTATACCACACATCATTTAATAGTTATCCCTCATACCTTTGAACGACTCATCTTTAACCACACATAAGTGCGGGGTAGCAAAAATGGTTGTCATGGAGACCACTTTATCAACACAATCCTGAAATTGTCAAAGGCTTGACAATAATGACCCTAAATGAATTGCTAGACGACAATTCCAAGAAATTGTCATGAGTTTTTTCAAGGAACAACAATGGCATACATCAATGGTGCTTTTGTGAGCAAACAAGGAATTGTTTTGGACAAGTACAAAAGGTCATGGAAAATCATTTTTTGGCAAAAGTAAATGGTTTCCCACAATATATCAAGCTTTAAAATTTTGAAAGGTTTTAGATGCAACAGTAAACTTGTTGCAATGGTTTGAAGTCCACTATCCACAAAAGAACAAGGTGCATTGGATCATAGAGGTAGTGGACTTATGGGACAAAGTTTCATGGTGGGCCAAATTCACAAAAACATTTTCGATGAAGTTGAAACTAGCACCATGGATAAAAGCACTGAAAACTTTTTTACCCAAATTGGAAGTTATGGTGTTTTGTGGATTCCAAGCATGAGAAATGTGCTCCTTTTGTCCAGGAAACAATTAGGGTGGTTATGGTGTGGTGTGTAAGGTGTGGATTGAAAGGTTCAATAGCATCCCAAACACCATTGAGTTGATGCGGAGGACACCCAAGACAAATGACAAGTGAAAATCTCACAAGCAATGTTCAGTGGAAACTTTGGCCTGCTCTTACAAACATCCAAATGTCATCAAGTTCCTTGCCATCCATGCAAAGACCATGGAGGTTTACACATTGTGGTGGAATAGGGGAACTCTTTAAGAAATGTTGGATTACAACATGAAGTACTTCCCCATTATGGATAATCAAATTGTATTGCAATAAGGGGGACCAAATGTGGAAGGGTGAATCAACTTGTTGCCTTTAGGCAAAATCATGTGAATATGGCATGGGCATTCATAAACATTATGAATGTAGTACACCATTTTGAAATTTTACAGGAATTATCTAAAGACAACATTATGTTGCATTTTTTGCCAAACAAACCAAATGTTGTGTACATAAACGTTTGTGATTAGGGTGAAGTCAATCACTTGCAAGCAATGATGCAAGAGGTGGCACCATCATTATATGGGTTTGCGAAGAAACAAGATGTCATCAATGCAAGGAAAGCATGTTGGTGGGTGGTCGCATAATTGTTTTTTGTTTATAATTAATTGAAAATTGCACATTCCCTATGACGAATGGCCAAGCAACACCAAATAACTTTAAGCATATTCAGTGGGCAAGTTGGCAAATGTCGTGTGAGGTGAAAATTGGGATGTAAAATATTTTGTGGACAATTCAAAAAATATGTCATTTGGGAAGGTGATCCACGACATGTATGAGCCAAATCTAGAAGCACGAAAAACTATTTAGCACATCATGCACACACTAATGGGGCCTCCATACAATTGGACTACATCTAATGAATGTTATTGAAAGTAGCCATAGATAGTTTGTAATTGTTACATATGAAATTTGGTGGAATTTGCATGATATTTCAAAAATGACATATTTTGACTTATTGATTTTATAAAACCCGAGTGGTCAAAGAATCATGTTGTCAATTGTAATCATATATGAAATTGGTGAATATATCCTGTTTATGCATTTGAAATTTATGGATTTATGTTTTAGAATGATGATGTTTTTATTGTAAACATAAGACATAATCACAATGCCAAAACGTGACATTTATGATTACATTTATGACTACAAAACTACATGATAAACTTTAATAAATATATGTATAATTTTAGTACTAAACATTTAATTTTTAAATTTATATTTAATTTTGAAACATGAATATAATACAATATTACTAATTCTAGTGATGTAGGAATTGGTTTATATGGGGTTCTTTGCAAAAAGTTTTGTATGTCACTTCTACATGACCATTATAGTTGTATGGTCATCCTTAGACCACTCCAAAGACAATTCAAAAATAACAACCTCATTTTCAAGCCTAACTACTTTCATAACTACTTCCTTTTCCTATTAACTTTCATAATAACTATCTCCCACCTTTATTAATAACTACCTCACTCCTTTTTTCTATCCACCAACATGGATTTTTCAAAAAAAAATACCATGTGTCTTTTCATGTCCATGAGATGCATATTAATCTAAATTAATTTTGACAATGACATAAATACATGAAAACATAAGAAAAAAATTTAAATAGTTGATTGTCACTAGTAGTGTGTAACAATGCAAAGTTCAAATATATTATATGTATATATAATACACATAACATAATATATGTATATTCAATATTTTTATTTTTTATATGCATATTTAATTTTAATTATATCATTTATTTTCATAATCATATATTATTTTCAATTTTGTATTTAATTTTGGAATAAATCAATAATAGAATGGATATTTTAAAAAAAAGTATTTACAAATTAATTTTATGGATTTCATTATAATCCAACCACTTCACATAACATTATAATTGTAATTTTTTTTCATTAGTTCAGTTTTGTATGAGTTTATAATTCTTAAAATTTACACATTTCATATAGTATATACACATACATACGCATTGTTATATGTATATAAATATTTATTGAAATATTATATATATATATACAATACAAAAAATATTTTGTAATAAAATTATAATCTATTTTTATAAAAATTATGTTTAATCAATTTTTAAAGGTCATTATATATATAAATTTAATATGTTGTAAATTTATGAATCCTAAGCTCATGGATAAATTTGGTTAAAATAACATAAAATTGTTTGAATTATGTTATTTTTGTTAAACTAAGTTTTTCTATTATTAAAATAGGATATTTAGATTAAACTTGGTTAGAATAAAACTAAAGTTGATTAATTTTGGTTAGTTTTGGTTTTAGTAATATAAATAAATTTAATGTAAGTTTTTTTGGCTAAAATATGATAAATTTTCTTATATTTTGATAAATTTAGCTAAAAGTTGGTTAAGCTTGGTTAAATGAAGATAAATTTGTTTAAACTAAATGATTTAAGCTAAAATTGGATAAATTAAAAAATTAAGGTTAAACTTTGATACTGAAGTTAAAGTTGGTTAAAATTGGTGAAATCAAGTTGCATGAAGGCACTTAGGCTAAACATGGTTAATTAAACTTGGTTAAATTTGCAATTTTTGGGCAAATAAGGTTTCTTCATGAATTTTGCTATAACTAAGGCTATTAGGCTAAATTGAGTTAATTAATCTAAATTTGGCTAAACTTGGGAAAATCTAAATGTTATTAAAGTTGGTTACATTTGGTTAAAATATATTAAATTATCTTACATAGGTCAAAACATGTTACATTAAGTTAAAATATAAGATTAATTAGAATAAATTAAGTTATTTAAGATAAACTAGGTTACTTAAGGTGAATTAACTTTAGTAGGTTAAATTAGGGTTGGATTAAATTAAATTAAATTATTCTAAATTAAACTAGGTTTAGTTTAATTCATACTAAATTAGGTTTAAATATATTAAAATGATAATTTTCTAAATTAGATTAAATTAAGTTAAATTAGGCTTCTAATGCAAATTTGACAATGTTGATATATATTTTAATTTTTTAAAAACTTGTTTTAAAAAATTCAAATAATTACTTTAATATAGTTACATTAGTCGTGCAGTCATATATGTAATCATAATTACCTCTAGTTGTATAGTCATATTTCTAATCATAGACTCACAATTATGACTATAGTTGTCAAAATGATTGCAATTCAAGTCCACTTACAACTATATGACTATTTTGGGTAGTAGTCGTAACATGTCTTAATCATAGAAATCACATTTTGGTGCAGTGAATGATCAATTACACAAGTATTACCCATTCATCACTTATATTTCTAATTTATGGATGATTGGACTTTCCATTGATAATGTGTTTCAATATATGTTGCCATAATTATTGGTAGACATCAAGTAATGAAAAAATATAAATAAACATTCATTTGAAGCAATAATTTAAAATGCAAATACAAGCCATTCACTCTTTAGACTTTTGTTTTGGTTTTATTTATTTTTTCAATTGTGGGAACTTATTATATCCAAAGTACATTATAGATTTTTTTGTTGAAATTATTTTTGAAAGTAAAAATACTATTTTAATTTTCCAATTTTTTGGACCAAAGACAAATTTGAAGTAGCCAAAAAACATTAAATGAAAACACTCATACAACTTTTGTTGAAAGTCACAAAAGGAGTCATTGTGCAATGACCAATAATGTTTGTGATAAAAAAACGTTCGTTGGTGATTGAAAATGTTAATTGGTAATTGAAAAACTAATGACTAAAAATTTGGTAATGAAAAATGTGGCAACTAAATTCATGTGGTGACTAAAACCTTGTGGCGTTTGAAAATTTGGTGACTAAAACCTTGTGGCATTTGAAAATTTGGTGACTAAAACCTTATGATGATTGAAAATTATGACCAAATTCATGTGTTGAACAAAACCATGTGATGATTGAAATAACATGGTTTACAATGATTGAAACAACTCCAATTTTAATTGTTTATAAATTTGCCCCAAGCAACCTAAAATGGCCTTTAACCTAGGTTGACCCTAATATTTAGGTATCTAAGTGTTTAAATGCCTAGGTTTGCAAATGAGAGGACTAGAATTCCCCACCTTCATTTTGGGGAACAAGTCCTTAACCATTGCACCACATTATTTATTTATGATAACTATTACTTGCCACTAATTTATAAACAATAATGTTTATAGCTCAAGTTAACTTAAGTCACCATAGGCTGATCTAAGTTGACCTAGCATAATTTAAGCATTCCTAACCTAAATGTAAGCCTATTTACCACAAACTAATGTAAATTTAGATTAGGCTAAAATAGACTAAACTTGATTAAACTAGCATAAATTGAGTTAAACACAATGGTTTAGGCTAAACTTGTTTGGACTTGGCAAAACTTGATAAAATTAATATTAATTAGGTTTAAATTAGACTTGGCAAAATTATAATATTTAGACAAAACTTGGCAAAACTTAGTTACTTAAATTAAACTTGGCTACATTTAGCAAAACTTTTGAAAATTAGGCCAAACTAGGATATTAAAACAAAACTTGGCAAATTTTTTTTAAATTAGGCCAAATTAAAATATTGAAGCAAAACTTGGCAAAATTTCATTAAACATGGCCATTTATTTAAACTGGGTTAGATTTAGCAAAATTTGGCAAAATTTGGCTATTTAAATCAAATTTAGCCTCATACATGATAGCCGGTTATAGGCATGCCAATCATGCCTTTAGGGTTAATGTATGTTCTTAGGTTACTGTATGCTATTAGGTGTTTTAGGGTTATGGCTTGTTTAGGGTTTCAATTTTGTTGAAGATTGTATAAAAGGCCAAGCTTTTCCCTTCTCTTGTTAGTTTTTTTAGAATTCTTTTGTCAGGGAAAGTTTCCTCCATAGTTAGATTGGAGTTCTAGATGTTCATAATGGTTATTACACGGCCACCATTTACATACACTAGGTTTTCTTTCCTTCTTTTCAATTTAATTTAATTAAAAAAAAACTCTATTCTCCATTGTTTAATGTTGAAAGCGGCAAAATTTTCCTAACTTTGAGTTTCTTGGTTTTCTTTTGCTTGCTAGTTTTTTGTGTTTTGGAGTTACTGCTGTTTCTTTTTCTTTTTCTACTCTTGTACTTCAGCTACAACTGGAACAATAACAACCATAACTAGCAATGTAAGTGAGGGAAAAGCGAAAAAGCCCACGGCGGCTGCTATTGCAAGCTTTTGCAAGCCTAAACTTCCGATCTCACACACGCGCCTGCTGAGTATTCGCCAAACATCTACGCACTAATATATATCCAGATTAGTTTTCGTCTTTTTCTTTTGTGTTTTAACTTCTTTGTTACTTTAGTTTTTCATGCCAATTTGTTGGAGGAACTCTGGATTGATAAACACTTGGCTTTCTTCATTTCTTCAAAGATCATTATTCTATTTCCATTTTTTCCAACTCTCTGCATGAATGATCAAAGGAACAAACTACAAGATCTATTGAAGAAGCGAAAAAAAGAATTAAAAAAAAACACACGAAATAAAAGAAAAAAATTTCTCTCTTCTCTTTTGCACACCATCGTTACAGAGCTTGCGAACGCAGATTGTTTTATAGCGCTATTACCGTTGTTGTCCATTATAATCGTTGTCCGTCATCGTCCATCATTCGTCATAATCGTCATCTCTTGTCATATGTCGTCCGTTGCCATTCATCGTTTGTTGTCATCACCATTCATCGTTTATTGTCGTCACCATTCATCGTAGTGCCATTTGTTGCCATTCATTGTCGTTCGTCACAATTTCGTCGATGTTATCATTTCCCGCCATTCGTCATAGTTTCGCTCGAGGTTCGTCAGCTTTCATCCAATGTCTGTCAACATCTGTCCATTTAGTTTCGTCCCTCTTGTTTTGTCTGATATTTGTCAACATCCGTCCATTCGGTTCTGTCCATCCAATTTCGTCCTTTTGGTTCCATTCACCTGGCCCCTTTCGTCCATTGATGTTTGTCCACCAACGTTCGTTCGTTATTGTTCATCCCCGTCGACATGCAATATTTTTCAAATCCTATGTATTGTGTACATACGTATCCAATACCATATTCTTCAAACCGTATGTACGTATTCCTCAAGATCATATATAGGTTTTTAAAAATTAATATGTACATCTACATACTCTTTTATTAATACATACATCTACATATTTATATTAATACATATATCTACATTATTTTTGTATTAGTACATACATTTATGTAATCTTATTAATACATAAATATATAATTTTATTTTTTTTCTATTTCGTCATATAGCACTAGTGATTACAAAAATTAAAAGTTGCTTAGGGTACATTTTCTTAAACACTTCACATTTCAGTTTCCATGACAGTTGCATTTAATTGCATAAGTTGTGTTAGAATTTTGTAGCTAGTGCTTTGTATTGCTACAAAATTTTGGGGCATGGGACAACACCATGTCGAATGATGAGAGCACTATCGCTTAGCCAGAGCCAAGGTATTAATTATAAAATAACACACAATCATTTGAGTCGATTTTTTTGAACTCATGATCTTCACAATGGTATGATGAAATGTTTATAATGCCATCGTCATCCAATACAACTCCTACTAGGAATTTAGGTTTAGGTTACATTACATCAACGGTACATCAGAATCTATTTGGAGGGGTTAATCAGTGGGGTACGCCTATTGCTGCACCAGCTTTCACACCATCACTATACGTTCTATTATAAGCCGTTACCTTTACACCCATATACAACATGGAGGTTAACAGTCTTCGGGGAGAATTGAAAAGTTCAATGGAAGGGCAGGTGCCATTTCTTTGAAGGAATTCAAAGCAACTTTCTCAACTGTGGTTTGTGAATTGGAGCTCAAGTATGGTGCTAATTACATTGAGGCGTTCGCATTCAAACAACTGGCCCATTATGTGCACTATGAGCCATTGGATGCATGAACAACATTTTTCGAGGATTTTGGGCGTCACCCAAATCCCTAATCCAACTTATGCCACAGCCATCACCACCACCTCTCAAGCTGCACTATAAGCTACCATTGCACATCATGGGACTATGCCCAATAATCCAAATCTGGTACCTATTTCAGTAAACCTTTCTCTTTAACAACTCATTGTTACTACCGCAAACATTCCTTCCACTATTGATGCACTAGCTTTTGCTAATCCAGTGGGGGAATTCTTTCAAGTTCTTGAGTTAGAATTTTCAATTAAGAGTTCTGAAAAAATTCTACAACTCACCACTTTCTTTCGGCAAAAAGATGAAACCCTCAAAATGTTTTATAGGAAGCTTCTCAAGCTTAGTGAAGACACTTAAAGCATCATAAACTTAGAAGCTACCAATCGGTATCTTCGTTTGTTGGAAGGTATTTCGACACTCCATGTGCAAGTTTTGCAACAATTTTTTGTAGAATTTGGAGACTCGTACACTTTGCTAGATGTGTACAACATGTCTAAAAAGTTGGAACTAGCTCATGCACACTATGAGGCCAACACTATGAGGCTTCCATCATGTTCAAGACCTTAGCTTCCACCAGTTGCGCCAACCAAATCATCACATTTTTCTGCAAGGGCTAAAGTAGAGCATTTGGTTACACCCATCCTACCTTCTTGCAACTATTGTGGCAATCCTGCCCACAAAGCTAGTGAGTGCAACATTCCTTTCGAGGATCTCTTTTGTGATTAACGTGGGAAAGAGGGACATTAGCAAGCTATTTATTTTGCCAAGTTTTCGGGATGGAAGTAACTCCAATTACCACAACAAAATCTACTAGCATCTTTTGCTGCCCTTTAACTAAAAGCCAAGGCACCTCAGTCTTCCACTCAAGTTTTCCCCACCAAGGATAATTCCAATAAGAATGCTAAGAAGATGGAGGGAGGTGTTTCAAACCCATGCTGCTCAAGTTCAAATTTTGCAAAATGAACTGGAATCATTAAAGGCCCAACTTGCTAATCTAAACGGCAAGTTTTCCTAACCAGCTAGTCATGCCCAACATGTATAGGGTTTAGGATCATGGGAGGGACCTCCTAGGTTGTTCTATGGCCTCTCACATGATGCCATGGTCGGGGAGTATGTTCTTTCCAGTGCACACAATTTTAGTTTCACACCAAAATTTGCCACTTCTTTTTGCCCTTCCTACTTTGCAGGATAAAAGGTTACTGTGGCACCTAGAGTTTCTACCACTAGGCAAGTAATTTAAATTTATGGATTCGTATTTAATTGAAGTCCTATTACCAGGGCTATAGGAGTTCGAGCAATCATGCCACAATCTTTTTGTCCTCTCAACACAAAAGAACACACCTTGTTGGCAAGGGGGGAAGAGACTACTACACCACAAGCTGTTAGGGCATCAAATTCTCATGTCCCAAGAGTACATGTACATCAATAAAACACACAATTTTCCATTGATCAGCTTATGGAGTGCTAACTTCAAATGCCTGAAGTGGTGCAAAAGCTTGTGAGTACATGGTTGTTTAGTTTTCAAGATATGAAGCTTAAGCATCGGGGACATAAGTGTAGTACTAAAAAATACCTTGAACACTACATTAGGTCCTCTACTAATCCCTGATCCACATGTTACAGGGTTTGTATCCAACACCTTGGAAAAACACTCGATTGCTTCATGTGTTGCAGATGGCATTCGTAATTTAATCACTAGTTCTAGCATGGTTAAACTAGTGGGCTCTCCTACCTCTGATTCTATATTCACATATCAAAAGGGAGCTAAGAACACCTCACTTGTGGATTTGTTACTCAACAAAGGTGTAGTGGATAACCATTTTTTTTCACCCATTTCCAAAGGTGGTGTTTAGTGATAGAACTTCCATCGCCACCAGAGTTGCCATTGTCGACAATATTGAGTTAGCAATCTAGGTGGGAGGACATACACCCAAAGTGGTATTTTTTCATACAAGTGCCCAACCAATGATTCTTGAAGTTCAATTTGCCAAGAAGATCGGCATGCTTGACTGCAAACTATGAAAATCTATGTGGCAAATTTGCACCACTAATCGAAGCGTAGAGGAGGTACTTGGGGAGAGCTCGGATTTGATTACACTTAACTTCAATGAAGGTATAGATTATGAGCTTTGCTTATAGGTTAGATGTTTAGTCATTAATGCCACTAGTTATGATGTGTTCATTGGGCAAGAGGCCTCGTTTCCACCAGGTTTCACAATTGATAACTAGTTCAAACATGCGTATTACTAAGTGGATTTGGAGACTAATGGCCATCACCTGGGATACATACCCTTTCATTTACATGGGAACCATAGTCCTATGGCTCACCATTGTATATGCTCAAGGAAACACACACCATTTCCTACATACAACAAATTAACCACAAGTGGATAAAGGGAGATGAAGAGGAAACAATTTATGCCCAAGCTACTAAAAGTTTGAGGGTGGTTCCTACTGACATTCAACATGGACCAGAGGTTTTATAGAGGTTCAAAACAACCCACAAGCCTTTGATTAAAGTTATGTCTAGTTTTGAGAACATTGAGAGCCATGGCGAACTGATTAAGCCAATCTTCGTCAACTAAAGAGGGGATTACATTACTATAGCTCTTTGGTGGTACTAGTACAAGTCTCAAAGCCCTACTACATTCATGATGGTGGTTCGAAGGTATTTCTACATAGACATTAATCCTATTGCAAAACAAGTGGTGACATCGATAATGATGGAACTCACAGCCAAATTTCCACAACAATTTGCAACCGCTGCATGGAAGGCCAGTTTCACTTTCTTGCCCTCTTACATACAACTAATTCAGAAAAAACATATGGAATTACTTGGCCCCATGGACTTCATCATTTCAAGTTGGGAGTGTCAAGGATTTTCAGCGACTGGATTTGGAGAAGACTTGAATGACAAAAGATCCGATCTTTTCACAGACATGGTATGATTGATCACATGGGCTCAATCCATTTCTCCTATGCTTAGTTATGTAGTTGAGAACACCCTTTCACAGCTTGACTAGAGGGAGAAAGTCCAAGAGCACTACACGCTGGTCAAACATTACCTTGGAGAGCCACTCCTACTTGATGCGACACAATTTGATTCTTATGCGCACCAACTACGCAACTAGTGGACCAACCTTGCACCATTTTCAGTTTTATAGTTGGCTATAAGATACACCATTAGAGACCCCAACCTGTAAGTTTTTAACATATTGGATGATCAGAGCTCCTGCCAACTAGTTCCAAAGCAGGAGAAACCTCTTTGGTTTCCTACAAACACAATAAGAAAACCAAAAGGTGTTTGGCCCACCTTTGTTTCTTCCTAGGAGCACACGTTTTTCCCTTTTTCTCATCATTAGGATTCTATTCCTAGCCAATACACAATTTTCAACAAGTTCCTACATTACATTTTGGAGTATCTTAATGACTAACCATTTGGTTTACACCCAAAATTCACCAATATTTTGATGATGTTATTTTATGGGTGCAATTAAGAAACAAGTTTGCTTGATCTCAAGGTTGTTTGATCTCAATCTTAATGTTACTATTACAATAATGGAAATATCGAACAACACATTGGTTGAATATTCAAGTGTGGTGTCTAGATTTGTGCTACTCCAACCAACAAGAGAAGGGATGAATGCTTGTAGTTGCTTGGGATTTTGACATATTTCATAATGAAGAATGTTCATGATGACCCAAGGAAAGAAAAATCTAAACCCTTTGAGGATTTTGCAAAAGATAATTATAGATCAATCTACATCAAAAAATGAAATCAATTTGCACATTGTGGAGGTAAAATATCTCAATGGATTCTCAAAGGTGCATTTGTTATAATAAAACTTGAAGGAATTATTGCAATGCAAGAATTATTTCAATACTAATACTTTGCAAAACATAATTGATCAATTTTTTGTTACTTTGTAACCATATTACATGTGGTTGAAATTTAACATGGCTTCAAATTATCATGAATCTTTGGGGAAAAAAAATCCATTTGATTACCAAGAAATTTATACATCCTTCTTATTCTCTTTCATTTTAATGTGTACAAATTGGTATGTGTGTTATTGTAATTTTATTTTCAACTTTTTGGTTCAATCAAATTTTGTGTTGTTGTTAATGTTCGACTCAAGTTGTTAATGTTTTTTGTTGAATAATACTCATCTTGCTAGACTTTTAGATTTTGATGGGTTCCTACAACATCCAAATCAATAATATTGACAATTAAAAATTTCCATGTTAATCCAATGTCACTTAACTTTTTATAATGACAAATCTCATGGTTAAATTCTCAAATTTGGAAATATCATGTGCCTATCTTTTTATCCCTTGCACAATTTTTTTTATTTGGTCATATAACAATGCAATGGTCTACAAAATGGGGGCACATTACACACAATAGAACATAATTTTTCTCATGGGGTGCCATCATTTCGACTATTTACACAAGAATGCAAATTGTCTACCAAGTGGGGTTGTTTACACATAAGCTAGGAACATAATTTGATCATGGGGTGCCTACAAGATTTTTTTCATTACATAAATCCCAAAAAGGTTCTAGAAGTTGAAATTGTTACATGATGTATAAAATCAAAATACATGAAAATTCATAAGTTGTTGAATTCCCACCTTGACAATTGGAAGTCCCATGAATATTTGGATCAAAGTTTAGAGGTTCAAACCCTGTCTAAATTGGGCCTTTTTGACCTATATATATATTTTTGAAATTTATTATAATTAATTGGGGTTGCATTACCTCAAAACAATCATTAACATATTTTATGGTTAGTTGAAAGGTTGGGAGTCAAATTGCCAAAGTGATGCCCAACCACTTAAATGATGATTTGAGAGATCAAATCAACTTCAATTGCAAAACTTAATACACAATTGGAAGCCATTTTGAATGATTGTAAAATAAAAATTTAGATTGTTGTATTTGGATATCATATGAAGAAGTTATGAACTCTTAAATTTGAAGTAATCATGTAATGTTAAAATTAGGGCTCCCACATTTTTGTCGCTTTGACATAGGTTTAGTAAGGAGCTACAAAATATATAATATGGATAAAAGTTGTGACTTTTCCTAAGTCTAGGGCATCCATCAAATTTTGGGAATCCATATTATTCCATGGTTCATCCATTCACCTTTTTGGCTCCAAATGCATTGATCACTCTCTTTATTTGATTTGTTCAATTTGATATGATCAAAAGTTCAACTTGAAGAATTCATCCTAAACCTATCCTTGAGCTCTTTTAACAACTTCTTGTCCCAACATGTGGAGTTAAGGAACATGCCCAAGTCTATAAAGTCTTCCAAATGCATCAAACTATATTGGATAACTTATCCCAATACCCTATGAGGAACCTTTGGGAGCATGTCATCAATGTATGACTATGTGGGATTTTTTATTGCTTTCATATGTAATTAATTATGTATTTCCATGTGGATTTGGCCAAAGGTTTGATTAGATGAGTGTTTGAATCAATATTCTAACTCGTGAACCAATGAAAGTGGTGTGGATATATATAGGTGGTAGCAAGGGTTGAACTTTGGAATCCTAGTTATGGGTTGAAAATTTGTAACATTGGGATGGATTAATTTGGCTTCTTTCTAGAAATATTACATGATTTCAAAATTCTTTATTTTTTACTCAAAAAAATTCAAGGATTCATTCTTATTTAAAGAACCACGTCTTGGCCAAAAAAGTTGTTGTATGCATACCAAACTTGGTCATCATAGGTACCACATTAGGGTGCAAGCATGAATGTAATGTTTGAGTCCTTTTTTGTTAATAAAACATGAAGCCATCCTTAGCAACAGCTTTTTAATCCCACATGAACTCAAATTGGCTTTGCCATCTCATCATCTTTTTTAAAAGTTTGGTTGACATTTTTACCAAGATACATATAATCTTTGAAATCCAATGGTTCATTTTGCAATCTCATTCATGGATTAATTCATTAGGTCAAATTAATAAGTATCATTTCAAGAAAAGGTGAAATAGGTATAGAAAGATTGAACTTATAGACTACTTAGTCCATATTATGGGTTTCATTTTTTTTAATAAATTAAAAAGTTTTGTGGGTAAAAATATAAGGTCTTATATATTTGGTGTTGAGTAAAAATAATAATTCAATTAGTTTTATGATAAGATATTATGTTTAGGGTTGTTCATTTCTAATAGATGTAGCATTCCTAAAAGTCCATATTTTAACAAATAAAATAAAAACCTTTAAAAACCAATGTTAAGTGTGGTTTATGTGGTGATTAATGAACTAACAAAGTTCAAATGAAAAAATCCCAACTAAACAACTTTTTGACATTCATGTTAAGAAAAGAAAAAAATCTAACAAAACATGATTGAGATAAGGACTTTTAAAAATACATATATTTTTTCCCATGGAAATAAACCAAACGTTATTGTCTATAATGACTTTGTGGGTGTTAGAAATGGTCTTCATCATTTAAAATGTGAGTTAGTTTTGAAATGTTTATTGATCTTTTTTTGGAACACTATGAAGCAAAAAAAAGTGTTTTACAATTGGCCTTGTAATTCAATTTTTGAGTTGGATCAAAGACTTGCTCACTATATTTATATGTCATGAGTGTTAATGGACAAGTTGCATAAGCTGCAAAGTTGGAACTCATTGTATATACGATGCAACAATTGCAACTTTGTTAAAACAACTCATTTTCAACTATTGTGCAACTCCATTATAACTACATTCATGATGTCATGTTAACATCATTAATTATCATCCATCCATTAAAATCTAACACATGGCATTATGAAAAAAATTGGAAATAATTTTTTTAGTGGAAATATTGATCTCCATTGTCCATTATGATTGTTAATGATGGTTCAAGATTGTGACATGTGGCACAAATTTTTTTTGCCACATGGCATATTAATTAATTAATTATATATAATTAGTTAGGTAGGTCATACATATAACCATAGGTATGTAGGTTGGTAGGTCTTAAGACTTACGTACTCATTTAAGTAGGCATATAAATAAGTAGGAAAACACAAGACTAAATGAACTAAAGAATAACTATGAAAATATATTTTTTAATTTTATGTTTTACTTTTAAGGTTAATTTTTTTGAGCTCATCCCAAATGGCAAATGTATTATAATGCAACATAAAATAACAAATATTATTTATATAGTTTGTAACATGGGATTCAAAAGCAAATCATATGGGTTAAATCTTTTAATTATTCCTTAATTGCAAATTGAGTTGCAACTATAGAAAGATTTTTTCACTTGTTTTGTGTTTTATTCATTATGTAAGTTATGCAATTAAATTAATGATTATATGATAATTAAATATGTGAATTAATTATTTAATAACTAGTTATATAAAATAGTGTTTTGAATTATTTATTCTAATTAATTAACCAATGAGCTAGTTATCTAAATTAATTAGTCTAATTCAATTATTTATTCAATCCATGAATTAGGATAACTAATATCAAATAATCAATTATCAAATGATTAATTATCTAAAATCATATAATTAATCATTTATCATCTTTAAAAAAGTGTAATTAGTTATTTTATATAATTATGAACTAATTATATGAATCAAATTTAGTTACAATTCATAATAATTAACTATCAATTTAATTATTCACTCATAAAAATGAAATAAATTAAATATTATTTAACAATTAATAAGCAATAAAGTATTGAGAAATAATTAAATATTAAATATGAATTTGGATAGAAAACATCAATGTATAAATAAGCATATCCATATGTACACCGAATTGAATTTTTAATATAATATACACATTAATTTTAATTTCACATCTAAATTAAGTATATGTATCGAAATAATTAATTAGTTAATGAATTTAGATAGTTAATGATTTGGTAATTATTGATGATTTAATGATTATATTAAAATATTGATTTAATTCATTATGAAGTATCCCGAATTTGGATAAATATTTATTTGATTTTATTTTTTTCAGTTAACGTAATTTTAAATATATGAATTACACTTATTTATTCATATGAATATTTAATTTACTAGTACAAATTTTATTTATAAAACATTACATGTGAATATGTATCCTTGTTAAGTTGTAAACAATTGCATTATAATCATAAAATAGTTGAACAATGGTACTTTAGTAATGGCCCATTAGTGGCCCTACTAATTGTAAAACTAGTTGCAAATGTATCCCATAATGGGTAGTGGAATTGTGAACATGTGGCATGATTGCATGTATGTATAGTATACATTAGTTGCAACATAATTATTATTTTAATAGCACATTTACAATAATTCTAAAGTGATTGCCACATGCAACTAGATTGCAACTTTAAAAAAATCAAACATGGTTAACTACATATGTCTATACGATGTATATAAATTACCATATAGAATACCCATTTTCAACTAACTTGCAACTATAATACAACTAACTAATTTTTTGATTTAGCAATTTATTTATTAATACTTCATATTTTCAAAGGGATAGTTGCACAATAGTTGTATATGAATTGTTTTTTGAATTTGAATTATAGGGTAGGGTGATTTCAATGGATGCAATTCTTCATAGTGGAACTAAAATTTCATCCATGATGTTTCTCCTTCAATCACACATAATTGCCTTGCTTATTTTTATAACTTTTCACACCTTCAAATAAAAATAATAATTTAAGCAAATATATAATGCCAAAATTCAATGTAAACATAAATTTTCAATTACGTTTAGGGTGGTTTAAATATGTGGGTATTAAAAATTAAATAATAATATGGTGGAAAAAATTAAAGCTCTTTCACATATTACCCCCCAAAAATATCCTTTCTTATGCACATAATGGGGGAATTTAATGCATAATGACCCCCCCAACCCCCCCCCCCCCCCCCCCCCCCCTTTTATATTACCCTTTCCCCCAAAAAAATCCCCCACACGCCCCCAATACCCCCTTCCCA
>Ga0116227_10009820_pt1 | contig 17142 bp, 10 predicted proteins | sample S1TSphgellanicum_FD_89693 | JGI IMG/M metagenome (GOLD analysis project Ga0116227, IMG submission 89693) | Host-associated microbial communities from peat moss isolated from Minnesota, USA - S1T2_Fb - Sphagnum magellanicum MG | ecosystem: Host-associated > Plants > Peat moss > Unclassified...
AAAAAAAAAAAAAGAGAAAAAAATAACAAAAACAAAAAAAAGCAAAAAAAAAAAAAAAAAAAAAAAGGAGAAAATAAAAACTAAAAAAAAAAAAAAAAGCAAAAAAAAATAAAATTGATCCAAAACAATATAACAACTTGCAATGTCCAAAATGCAAAAGCTCTCGGAGAAAATCACACAAACACACACACACACACTCACGCACACTCAAGCACACTAGAACACGTCCAATGGGTACCTTACCCTAAGGTCAATTTCGTCATTCAATAATCCTCACAATAGTGAAATGAAATTTTGTGAAAATATGAAGTTGACTGTTGAAAATTATCATAATAGCTCATGTTAATAATTATCTTAATAATTATAATAATTCTGTTAATTCAGAAATTATTCAAAATGTAGCCTATGATAATTTCACTACATTCTGAATAATTTCACTACCCATATCACAATATTATAGTATATGGTGGAAAAAAAGTATTATTTTATTTTATTTTAAAAACGAATTCATTTTCATTTTTTGAAAAATAAAATAAAAATAATTCATTTTGTCAATGTGGAATCGGACCCTACGCTACGGTACTTGCTTATTTCAGGTGTCACATTTGTTTGTTGCGTGTGAACACAAGAGGAGATTCGTGTTGCTTTTCTTTTCTTCTTTTTTCTTCTTTTCTCTGCAATGTAGGTTGAGTGGCCTCAAACCATGGCTTGTGATCTGACACCAATCTGAGTGATTTTTTTTTGTGGCGATAATTCTTTGCCAAATTCGCCATTTTATTAAAGAAAAAGTCCTAAGCAACAACATGGTGAAGGGAACCCTTTTTTTTGAGAATTTCTCCAGAAATCGCCACATTTCCAAGGAAAAAGATAATTTTGCCAACTTCTGAGCTGAAAAATATATGATTTCTACCTATACTATGGATTTTTCATGAAAAATTTGGCCCACATTCGCCAGATGTTGAGAAATGTTTTTCCCATATTTCATTTCGCCAGATTTTTAATGAGAAGTTCCAATAAGTAGCCAAGAATATATATATATAGAAAGATCCATAGTTTTCAAAACACTTTCATGTTGGGTTTATAGCCAAATTTGGCTAAATTTTCTTTGGGTGCATCACAAAATTGCAAATAAAAAAAAGTGAACCAACATCCAAGTAGCATTTCTTTTTCTTTTTTGTAATATGTACGAAAGAAATTGCAAATTTTTTTCTAAAAATCAGCATCGTAAAAAAGACATTTTCTCCCAATTTTTCCCAATTTTTTGTCAAGAAAATGACGCAATTTGTCCAAAACAAATCATGAACCTAATTCATCTTCTTGCTTTCACTGCATTTTTTTTCTTTTTTTGGGAAAAAAAAAATAGGGTTCTCTTACAAATAGCTGTTGACAATGCACATCAATATTTTTTTAGTGATTAAATTCATTTTAGTGATGTAGCTGGCTGCTGAAGTAATGACAAGCATGTGAGAGTTTAGCCAAATTTGGCTATAAACAGAATATGAAAAATTAAAAAAAAATTTAATCCATTTTTAAAAAAAAACGCATATTTCATCCATATAAATGTAAAAATCTAATCCATTTTGGAATAAAAGAATTCACCAACTGGCTAAATTTAGCCAATTTAAAAAAAAACAAAAAAACCCCTGGCTCAGCCTGTTCTAATAAGGCCAAGCAAAAGAAAACTCTGCTCTCCCACACAATGTCCTCTTTCTTTCTGTGTGGGACAAAAAAAAGAACTTATACTTTGTGATCTTGTAGGGGTAGAAGATTACACTACCTTAGTGCCTTGGTGGCTTTGACACATGTTTGTAAAATAATTAATTAATTTAAAATATTCCATTAAAAAAAATCCAGAACACTTTTAAAAAATAAAAATTTCCTTAAAAAACATTTATTATCTATATATATATATATATATATATTTGAAAATTTTAATGTTTCTAAAAATAATATAATTTGTGCCAACGCCGCCAAGGTACCATGGTATTTAAACTTCAAAGCAGAAGAAGATTATGTATTACAAAAAAAGGTTCTCAAGTTTTGTTTTCAAGTTTGTTTAGTGATGATGTTGTGATGTTATTCCCTTCTCATTACCTTAGTCATTTCATGGCTTGCCATAAGCATTCACCAAAGATGTGAACGTAATGGAACGGGCTCACAAAGGGCACCTTACCCAGCATATTGGGCAGTTGCTTGCCTGCCCCATAGTACCGTAGCCTTGGGTCAGTTTCCACATTGATGAAATGAATAATTATTTTTTTAAAAAAAATCATTTAATTTTTTTGAAATTATATATATTTCAACATGTCAGTTTCATATTTTTACAAAATTTCCATTTCACTAATTTTGAGGATTATTTAATGACAAAACTGACCTCAGGGTGAGGTATGTTACAATCAATATAAGTAGTTACCAAATCTTTGATTCCAATAGATTGAAGTGTTCTCATCCAATAGGTGAACCCCAAACCAAAGATTGTGGTTAGTACCACCAGCTTAGGACCAAAAAGGGAGGGGGGGGGGTGCTGACCATAGTTAGGAAAATATTATTTTCTAATTTGCATCCAATGAGGTGAGCCTGTATGTATAGAACTGGCTCACTCTTTTTTTTCATTTTTTTAAAAAATTCAAAGGGGAGAATTTAATATTTCTTTTGGGTTTAGGACTTTTGTTCCCAATAGGTGGTAGTGTCCAACACAGAAATAACAACTTAACTACTTTAGTACCTAGGCTGGGGTTAGGCATTAATTAATTAATTTTGAAATTGCCAAAAATTCTGAATAATACTGAAAATCTTTAGCTTCATTATTAGGATAGTACAAAATTGTAAATTCAATTATTTTTACTGCTAAAATTAATTGGAAAAACAATAATAATTATTAAGTACCTTTGCTATTTTCAGCAGGAATTTGTTCATGCCTAGTAGCCTGCTTGGAAGAGTTTTGAGTCAGTTCTGAAGAAACTAGTACTGGTTCTGAACATTCCCAGATTCTGGGTCATGGTCTATTTTTTGTGCAAAGAAATATTAATTGGGTTTGTGAGAATTCTGACAATAATATCATATACATTTATTTTTCACAAGAAAATGCACTTCAAATCTCTTTTTAAAAAATAAAATAAAATAAACCTCTTTTTTGACAAGCAAAGAAAAAATGAACCATGTGACAATTAAAATGGACTTCCAAAAGAGTAGTAACAAATTTTAACTGCAATAATTGTCCCTGAAAAATTCAATTCATGCAGCAAATTTGTTGAGCACTTAGAATATTTTTTGGATAATAATAAGTCAATCAGTGAATGGTTTACTTATGTCAACATCCTTGGCAGGGGCTTTCATCAGGCTTTCATCCAATTTTCTTCCCTTTTTCAGAACTTTGCAAATTTGAATGCACCCAATTTTAGTGTTTTTTTTTTGGTCTTTTAGCATTGTGTGCTGATGATGATGGTGATGGTCAATGGTAAAATCACTCAACCCACTATTAACCACTGGATGAAAAAATCATAATTTGTGAAGCTAACACCATAAAGAAGAAACCTTGAGTATTATTTTACTGTATTGTTCACATTGGTCCTTAGTTTGTGATTTTTTTGGGTTGCAAATTTTCACTGTTTTGTAAACAATTCTTAGAGAAACTTGAAAAAGAAAACATAGTTTTTGAGCCAGAAATTTTCTCTTGTTTCTGTTCCACACCTCAACTGACTTGTGGTATGATGTAACGTACAAAAGAATGTGCTGTAAGACACAGAATTGCACCCATTTTCTACCATAGATTCTCAGCCTTTTCAGCTCTTGGAGCAGCCACCTCAAATCTACTCGTTTGTCAAACTTGGTAGGCCGTATGGTGCATGTTATTCATTGATGTAAGTGATGGCAATACCATGCATTCAGCTAGCTGCCAGTGGTACTAGTTATGACTGAATTGATATGTTTTCCTTGGGCTTTCAGTGTTTAGTTTCCAATTGTTACAATCTTCATGTGATTGTATGATCACACTATCTTCTACTTGCTGCTGAATAATATGCGGCAAAGGAGGTTGGGGACACCCAGAGGGGATGTTAAATACTCCCTTACAAAGTTTGTGGGTGTCAGTGAAGCACCCTGCATGGTTTTGCACATGCATGTTGTGCACACCATGAAAAGACATGTACTGCTAAGAAAAGTAAATTGATTCTGCATGTCTTGCTCCTTTCAAAGGACCACAAATCTAAAGGATCAAGATTAAACAAACAGCTTGGTTCTGATTGCTTTTGATTGAGATTGTCTTGGTTTCAATTTACGTACTTTTTCAACAACATGAATCCAATCCTCAATTTCAATTTAAGTACTTCTTTTGCCAACATCAATCCAACTGTGCAGAAGAACCATTCAGGACACCACATTGAGACTCTCAGACTTTGTTGGGTGTTGTTTAACATCCTGTCACATCCACCCTCAAGCCTCAGAAGTCATTAAATTCAAAAGCAAAAGTAAGACCATTACTAGTAGTTCAAAGCATTCTCATTTTACCTTTAAATCATTCATTGTCTTTTCATAGAGGCAACCCTAATCCTAAGTTTGGAGTGCATAGAATTATGACTATTTGTTGTCATTTCTGAACTCATAGAGGATTTGGGTGACTCATTAATTTTTTCTTTAAAGGATAAATTGTATATACTTCTCATAGATCAATCATGGGAATCCTAGCCCAGTATCTCTGAATGTTCTTTAATCCTTTTCTAAGGCAAGTTTGGCAAATGAGGCAAAATGGAAATCCAGTACAAATGGTTTTTTTTCAATTTTGTGATGTTGCTGAAATAGCGATCAACCATAAGAGGCTTTAGCCAGATTTGGTTACATAATAGATATGAAAGTAGATAAAACCCAGAATCCTTCTATATTTTTGACTACCTACTGCAACTTATCATAAAAATCTGAAAATTTGGAAAATTTTCCATTAAAAATCCTTTGTATAGGTTGAAATCATATTTTTCAGGTCAAAATTTGGCGAAATTTTGCCAAAGAAAAAACCACCTGTCTTGGTAGTTTTAGAGGACAAAAACTTACCATAGGAATGGGCCCTGCAGTTTAGGAGGTGGTGTGAAGACCCAGTCTAGAACCAGGCCACTGGTTCTTAGGCACACTTACAAAGATTTGAGTCTTAGGGATAGGTAGGGTAGGTAGCGCTAAGGTACTAGGATTAGGTCTTGGGGTTGTTGCTTCTAGCTTCCCTCTCCCATGTTCTTCTCCTTCAAACTTTGGACATTTGAAGTGCTTGAGTGAAAAATATTTCCAATAATGGTTGTGTGCAGACTTTCTTTTGGCTTGGTTATATAGTTTATGAGATTGGAACTGTGCAAAATGGATATGGGATAAAAAGTGATGAACGGAAACGTTACAACAATCTCATATCCTTTCTTGTACAAGAAGACTATCCCCATATCCCCGCATTTTTTTCATCTCCTTCCCCCAAAGGTTCATCAAAATGAATCTTACACCAAACCATGCCTTCCCTCCTCTCAAATGAATAACGGCCGTCTGTTTTTGAAAGCAAAATTCTACTTGTACTCCAAGTTAGGACGTGGAAGAGGGCTGTTCTGGGAATTTGGATCTCTTGCTCAGCCTTGTGTAGGGCCCACATTCCCAGCCCTTAACAGTGTTGATGTTTGTCCTGGTTTTAACTTTTTCCGAATCAAAGAACCGTCAGTTATGGGTATTTGAAAAAAATAAAAATCAAAGAACCACCAATTTCAGTTATTTCAAACAACTCAAGGAACCATCACAGGAATTGACAGTTTTCTGGGTCATTTATTTGATGTTTTCAAAAACTTGAGAACCGACTCAACACGTCAAAAACCGAGTACACATTGGATTTTTTCATAACCAAGGACATGAACCTTAAGAACCGTGCTGATACCCAACATGGGTTTAGTGCAGTTTCCCAATACCCGGCCCATGATGGTCCTTACCCTACACTTATTCACCTGACACATTGCTTTGAGTGACTTAAGAGCTTGTGAACACTAGCTAACTAGTAATGGGATGCCGATCACTATAAGTGAGTTGGCAACAAGTTACCATTTTAGGGATGAAGGGAAAGCCCATCGGATGAACCAGCACCCATGTTGGTACCTTCACCTCCACAAGTGAGGCCTCTTAAAGTGCATTCACATTTGGTGTTTGGGACTCATGTGCTGAATCCACTACCACCATGCCATGAAGATTTTATGTTAAGCTAACATTCACTGAACGTTAAGATATCACTTATTTAACATTGGGTGCCAACTAGGATGCCACCTAGATTTTCATTTAACACTAACTTAACATCAAGTGTGTGAATGCACCATAATTAGTGACCATATTAAGCCCAAATAAAGTTAGATTTGAGCTCAGAGACCTTGACCGAGGTCATCTTTTCCCAATGGGCAGAGGCAACAAAATCAGCAGATGGAGAAGAAGATCCCCACCCGCCCCCACAAAACAATTAATCCACATGAGGCACATGACTTGTTTGATTGTCAGGTACTTGACTGAGCTGAATGGAGGCCAAATTTAGGGGAGCGACAATTATACCTGTAAGCGCAGCAGAAGTCGAGAGATGGTCAGAAAAAGGCAAAAGAAGGTCCGGCCATCGCAAGAGCCGATAATGCAGGAGGCGGCAGGCCTGCTGTGGTGGTCGCGTTACGTAACAAGGAGCGGCTAACATTGCGGGATTTTGTCTCAAGTTTTTGCGTTAAGTACTTACTTACAAACGGTATCTTGCACACAAGGGTGCCTCAGTTTTCTTCTTCTTCTTCACTGCCTACGGTCCGGTCCTAGCTATGGATATACTTCGTAAAAGTTGCTGCAAACGCGAGACGCTAGACACTCCTAACGAGCTGTGTTTTGGCTTGTTTTTTTGTGCCCTAAAGCGGATTTCCATGAGCTTTGTCTTTTTGTTTTGCTTGTTTTGTATGTCTTATTGTGCCCTAATGCAAAATTGCACGGTTTTATATGAGCTTGTTTATTTTTGCACTCTATGTAGAGTGATAGCACTCTACATAGCAAGGTTTTGTACAAGCTTCTTTTTTTGTGCCCGATGTAAAATGCAAGATGCTAAATGGCAGCATGGTTTTATATGAACTTGTCTTTTTGCATCTTGTGTAGAATTACACAGTTCCACATGAGCTTGTCTTTTTGCGCCTTGTGTACAATCACACATTTCCACATGAGCTTGTCTTTTTGCACCTTGTGTAAAATCGTGTGGTTTTGCATGACTTGTCTTTTTGTGCACTATGCAAAATTGCACAGTTTTATATGGGCTTTTTTTTTTGGGCACCCAATTTAGAATTGCAGCACGGTTTTATGCGAGCTTGTCTTTTTGTATCTTATGTAGAATCCCACATTTTTGCACAATGAGCTTGGTCTACACAATTCTAAATAGGCTTACAATAATCAAACCATTTGGGAGAACTAAGAGGCATTAGCATGAGGTGCCATACATCTTTTTCTCCTTCTCTAACATTATTATGACACTTGAAAAGAGATCATTAGAAAGTATTTAACGATTCCCTTGCAAATTGATAATCAATAATTGTGAGAATCACAACGGCCTAATTAGTAGTTGACCATCAATTCACTAATTATAAACAATAACCTAGAACCTTCATTTTTATTACCAACCTATTACTATCACTCATTTGCTTTCACAGGCCTTAGTTTTTCATAACCGTGTTGTTTTTTGGATGAAAATATCATAATGTTTTCTTGATGGATGAAAGTAATGTTAATCATACTCCATTTCAAAATTTGCATTAATTTTGGCAATGATGATTCATCAAAATTGATTTAGATAGGACAATTGCAAGTTTCATAAGTTGTCTTTTAAACAGGTCCAAACTAGAATCTATTTAACCAATTCCCAAGTAAAAAGGAATAAAAAGGTGCATTTTCAATTCTACATCTTTTCTAAGCTTTTTTCTTTTTCTTTTTCAAATGAACAATTTTTCAATTTTTCATGTGCATCTCATTTCTTTTCAATTCAAGTTGCATGCAATGGTATCCAATATTTTTATTCAAATGGAACTTAATTTTAACAAAATCAATTGATGAAAAAACATGGAGCTCAAGTGATAAAAATGATGACAAATATGCACAAAATTTATAAATGCACTATGCTATAAATTGACATATTTGGTTGTTCAATTAACTTAGTATAGCATGTCATCTTGGTTTTGATAACAATAGGTTATGTATGGTAATTGGCAAGAGGCTATTTTTGGTAACCCACGTTGAAACCCTAAACCAAGTCCGCAACAAGCGTTAAGGGCCATCTTGATGATGCTTCTCCTCTTCATTGGACATCTACTTTAGAGCTATATTCCATATCCAATTATCATTTTACATCCATAACTTGGAGATAATTTTATCCACGTGCAAAAAAATGACCAATAAAATCAACAAAAATAAGGAGTCCATCATCTTCACAACCTTTGAAGCTAGTTATGTCTAGTAACTAGCTTGAATTGGTTGGTTATATTGATCGGTGGAATGTTTTCATTAATTATATAATCAATGTTCATTGAACAACTACAACCTTCAAATAAATTTGGCTACAGTGAATTAGCAACACAAATATCTTCACCTACTTGAGGGAAGCCTTTATTGGTTATATTTAAATTTCTTAAAGACCTTGATTTTCTATTAAGACTATATATATATAATGTTCATAAATTAAAAAAATAATTTGGATGTTTTTACCCTGGTACCAATGTAGTAAGTGCTAGTTCATCCATAGCCCCCTATCCTTACTTAGAGGAGTTCCATTAGTTGTTGGAAAACGACCACCACACCAAAATAGGGCATCCAAAATCTAGTGTTAATTGTTCCCCCATGCCCACCCATGAACTTGGATATGGAAACAATATAACCTTGGAGATTATTAAAAGTGGGACCAATCAATTATGGTTGGTGAACTAAAAGCAATCATTTTCCTTTTCATGAATATTTGAAAACCCCACCAACTAGTGCTGGGTTTATAGGAGCAACCTAGTGTTCGGTGGGCAAGTCCATTTTAACATACCAATTGGGTATTGGTATAAGGTCTTCTTCAATTTGGACATTGTGCAAGAACATGAGTATTCAAATATATTTCAAATAGACATATTAAGCTGTTCTATATAACAACCTACATGTTTTGAGATTTAAGATTTATTAGGTATGAACATGAATAAATAATAACCTCACACCAACTCGTATGAAATATGCATATGGGTATCAAATATTGACATCAAGATTCTATCTAAAATGAGGAAAAAAAAAACTCAACAAAGAGCCATTTGAACACAAGAAAAATGGTAATATTGAAAAAGAAGAAAGAAGGGTAGGCTATTCTGAATCATGTCCCAAGAAGTGGTGTTTGTCTATAGTGTACAAACTGGCGTTGTTATTGCAGAGCTCATGGTGACACAAAATTCTTACCACTCATGAACAACACAAAATGCAAAGCTTGAATTTTGTAGAGTTATATTAATCTTGACATATAGATACACAAAAGCCCAATAAAAATCACACACAATATATATGAATAGAACTCTCTCGAAAAGAAGAAAGTTATGGGTATGAACAAGCACAATGATAGCATTGATGGAAGTAAACAACAAACCAAAGTATGTCCCAAATTTTTCATAAAATGATACCAATTGGTTCCAATTCTACAAACTTAAGCCCATTCCTGAATATTTGTCAAAACCTTATATACAATACCAACATTGAAACAAATCCCTTTCCATGCCATTGTGATGCAAAAATTTCATTCAAATTTTGATCTGAGAATTGTTTTCCTATCACCAATAGAGCTGTTGTTATAGGGTGTATCATGCACATAAGGGCACAAATTTCTTCTTAACCATGGATTATTTTTCAACTACAAACCCATAATCATCTAATAGCCATGACCTTCCAATAGATATCCAGCTATGGAAAACCAACACCTACACTAGTACCTTCACCTTCTTGAGTGCAACCTCTTAATGGCTGTATTTACTAGTAAATTTGGGCACAATGCCCTCATTTTGTCTTAAGACAAGATATTTATAATGTTTACAAGCCATCAAAGTGGTTGACAATTGTACATAATGTTTTATCTTCTAAGCCTCCTCTTGTTAAAAATATGATTATACATGAAAAAGCTACACATCTTTCAAAAGTAACTGTTTTTTTCAAGCATAGAATTTATTTACTAAAAGCTAAATCCCTTAGGACCTTCATATTTTTCAAATCTTCCCATAAATGTGTATTGGAACTTTGGATGTCCCACACCACTAACTAATATTAATTACTCATAGTCCCTGTTCCTTTGCTGAAGGATAGTGGGATATGTGTACTCTGTTTGTCCCCCTTTCCTTATTTGATATCTTTCTCACGATAGGAGGGGGTTTGGGAACTTGATGTTCCCCTTGTGGTTTGCCCTCTTAGGTGGTTCTTTTGCCTTCTTGGATGTGGGTCCTTCCATTTTGTTCCTTGTATTTCCCCATCTTTTTTTTCTTGGGGGCACTTTGGTTTATTTATGATCGATAGGGTTTCATCAAATTATATATATTCTTGGGTGATGGATGTCAATTGTGGTTTTTGTTGGCTTGTTGTGACTTGTTGATTGCAAGTGATAGTGGAAAAGAAAAGTGTTTTTGCTTTGATGCTTTGGGGGCAAAGATTTGAGACTCATTATTGGGCCCAGCAACCAATTTCAAATGTGTATTGAAGGTTGAACTTGCTTGCAACTGACAATTTGCCACTTCTTGTGGGACATATTACTTGATGCCCTAGTACCATTACCATTCTCGTAAAAAAAAATTTATTTTTTAGAAATGGCGACAGGTTGGCTAGTACCTTCTGCTTGTCAGAAGATCCCAATACAGCCTGGCTGGTACTTTCCACTGCAGAAGGTCTTGCTTGCAAAAAACAGGTTTGTTCAAGGAGGTAAGGGAGCTGAAAATACAAAGGAAAAATCTAGGCAGTGCTTTACATGTAGGGTAAAGCCCTAGGGTGGGGGCATTCTCAAAATAAGGGGCCTAGGATGAGGTGATAGCCAAGTCTGGTCCCGTATTTTGGGAATGTCCCCCACCCATGAGCTTTACCTATCATAAAGCACGAGGCAAAATTTATCATGAACCAAACCTATGTCAATCATGAGGCATATGAATGGGAGGGTTCTGTCTACTCCTCAATAGTGAGAGGGTTCTTACACCTATAAGTAGGCATAATTTCCCTCCAATCCTTGAGGAGTAGGCATAATATCCCTCCCAATTTTGAGGAGGGAAATTGATGAATATAAGGTGCCCTCTGAATAAACTACAAATTTCTCCAACTGCTTTAGGAGTTTTAACAAGTAGTCAGCAAAGTTCCCAATGAGATGGTACAATCACTCCCAAGTGCCAATTATGCCAGACATCGGCTATTGGGTTGTAGCCAGCCACCACTTAGCCAGATCCTCCCAATAACCAATATCTATTACATCTAATTGACTCATTCTTTCAAGGTTTGTTCCAACCCCTCCTCCATCCTCCATAATAGATAGCTCGAAAAATAGATCAATTACTATCACCATACACAAATCACTACAAGGTTTCTTTCTTTGTATTTTAAAGCACCTACCTGCACAGAAGATGCTCTTGTCAATATAAAAACGGTCATCACCATTCACATGCAAACCTTCCACCATTCAAATTTTAAAACCATTTATACTTTAGATTGGGGAAGGCCCACTCCTGTGTACACTAGGGAAGGACAGCTCCCGTGGGGCGTCAAGTACCGCCAGGGGTCAGCTGAGGAAAACCAAGGAGGATGAAAGCACGAGGAGATGGAGTTCAGAACAAGCTCCCAGGATGCACAAGCTTAAACCTCGGACTGAGGAACAACGTTGTCTCCGGCCGCACTTGCAAAATGTGACAGAATTCCAAGCATGGAATATTTTGTCACATGAACCATGAAGCCAACTTTCTACCCTGACCCATGTGACAAAATATTCCATGCTTGGAATTCTGTTCTTGACAAGGAGGTTGTGACTATTCTTCAAGTCTCCTTCAGTATGTTGCCTCTCTCCACATCTCAATTTGCCATCTCTTCAGTATGACACAAAGCAATTTGCACCAACCCAAATTTGCAGTATTTTTATTTCCTTCTGATCGCTTCTAAGTTCTAATCAGTTATGTGTGTGTGTATATATATATATATATTCTATTTCACTCTTTATCACATATAGTGTGCCTACAGAATCTCTTGTCATAATTCAACAAATTCAGACAATTGAATGCAAAATGCATTTACATAAGCTATGAGATCCTGCTTTATGGATGCAAAATTCAGATTGCAAGTGTTATTTTTTGGGAGTTGGAATTTGGTTCTTGATGATTTCCAGGCTCGTGTATTCAAGCAAGATTGCAATTCAAGTGAATTCTGGCTGCAATTTCCTCCAACAGTTGCATGAAATCTTCTAATCTTGTCCAGCCAGTCAGGTGAAGCTGGTCTGTGGGAGTGGAGCTTTAAAGTTTAAACTTCAAACTTTAAATCAATGTTGGTCTGGTATCAACTTATGGACATAACCACTTACCAGCTTGGTATTGGAATCGGATTTTGTTTTCCTTTGTCATACCAGACTGGAACTGGTACTGGGTACTTTATTAATCTAAACTTTCATACCAGGCTGGTACTCGGACTTGGTACTTTATTCTAAAAGACTGACTTTTGGCGGGTATGAGGCTTGAGCCAGATATATACCTGGTATTGAGAATGGTATTAAACTGGTACAAGACTGGTATAACCTCAGGTCTCTACCAAGTGGGTACTAGTATAAGGCTGGTATTGTCTCAGCTCATACCAGACTGGTAGGTTCCTTCTGCCAATGGTGATACCAGTGTTGATACCAGGCACAAAGTCAATACCATTAGTAGGTAGGCAGGTTCGGAACTTTAATGCCAAATATATAATATATTTTCTCCTAAGATTTTGGCACATACACTAAAAAAGAACTAATTTGTATTTTTTGCTTGTCAAGTATTTGTTGTGTGCTACTACATGGACACCTACATCTATCATTGTCCACCAACAACATATCAAATAACAACAACCCTCATATTTGGTACATCACACCCCCTATCCGGGGCTAAAGTCCCCCAAGCCAAATAGTCACTAAATGATATATATGGATCTCCCCATGTCATGCAATGTTTCCAAATGAACCCTTTGGTTCTAAGGTGATGTGACCAATAAGTTGGGTGCAAATATGAAGCCTTTGATTCTAAGGTCGGAGGACTAGTAGTGTCAGGAGCAAACATAAGCCCCATCAATAGTTACTTAACTATAGTCCTTCCCAATTCCTTAGCCAAATGTGACTTGCCAAGGAAAAAAGAAAAAGGAAAGGAAATTCTTACAATTTGACCATAGATACTCAACTATGGGTCATTTATCGCATTGAGGGCAAAACTATTTTTCAACTAGTATTTCTTTCAATAGTGGTGTGAGACATCCTAAATGGCATCCTTTGGAACATCAATCGTAAATCAACATGGCATAACTACTCTTGAAGATTTCTTGCACAATGTATGCTTAAGGCCTATAGGAACAATTGTTAACAATGGATCAATTTGACCATCCACATTATGAAAATGACATGGCACACAATTATATGCACATGGTCCTTCTATGTAAGCTCATCTCATCCTTCTAGCAACAATACACCAAAAAGCAAGACCTTTTTAATTTGTAGAATGATATGTCCTATAATCATATCCAAAGTAGTGGGTGTTGTTTGTTGCAAATAGACGTATTCTCCTAGCTTAGATCTACACATTCAAGGCCGATAATCTCTTTATCATCTTGTGGCATACCATAGACTATTATCTTGGTGTTGGGCAATGGCCAAATTTTCAGTGGCCATTGGCATCATTTGTTAGAACAATGCAACTTGTTGCTCGCATGCTTAAAGCCAAATGTTTGGATCATCCAAATTAAAAACCACTATCACATCCTGATAGATTAAGGCTAAAAGTTTGGGATCACAACTAAACAAAATGAAGTATGGTGAAAAGGACACAAGTGAAGCCTATTAACTTAACCAATATCCCATGGCTAACCATGGCAATTATAGGTCCTAGTTTCATGTATGACCTACTTATAGCCCATACTTGTGTAATCCACATTTCATGTGGGTCAATAAATCACACAAGATGAAATAAATTGTTGAAATTGCAATTGCATACCTTACCATCAATATTATACATGGAGTAAACCATAAGCTTGCTAGACCCCAAAGTGGCCCAAAACATGTTGTACAAGGCCTTCATGTTGCTTTGGGTGAGGCACAATCCACATTTGTCCATTTTCCAAACCTATAAAAAGGAATTATTTTCTCATTTAAATCATTCAGCCTTATGGACAACATATTTGCATTACTTGGGTGTTTATTTGACATGAACTTCATTTGTTCACAAATATGTAAAAACAAGTACACCCTTGTGTATGTCAAGTGCAATGATGTCTTTTAGTTCCATATCCACATCATGGCAATCATTGTTATTCATTTTGGTTTGTAATACATCCCCAAAATATCCCAATAAGATACAAAAATATGTTGAGGCATGCCAGCTTAGTACCACCTATAAATCAACATCTCCATGCTAATAAGCCCCAGACATGTCCCCCTCATTAACATTTGGGTTTCAACTCAAACTTTTAACATCCTAATTAACTTTTCCAACTTTGTGAATAATGTCAATTAAATCATATTCCTATAAGATTAGTGCCCACCTAGCCAATTTTCTTGTGAATCGATCTTATTTCATTAAGAACCTCAAAGGTTGGTGATCAATAATTATATTAAATGGGCTACCATATATATAACACCAAAATGATGGAATAACCCAAACAACAAGGCATTCCCCTTCATAAGAATCGTATTTGGCCTTTGTCTTATTGTTAGATCGATTGGCATATGCCATGACAAAATTTTGACTATCATTGTCAATTTAGTGAACATGGTTCCCAACCCCAAAAACTCCAATCAATGTGTACAAGTACGCACAAAATAAGAATCGAAATGAATCAGGGTTTAATTATTGAAAAACCCATCTTTATATTTCACCCCATATGTATTCTTAATCAATTTTCACCAATTGTGTCAAAGGTTTAACAATGTTGCTAGATCTTTTGATGAATTTTCAATAATAATTACATAAGCCCAAAAAAATTCATAACTTGGATTTCTAGAATGCCCCCTAATAAATATGACTAGTAGAAAAACTCTTTGACAAATTCTTGTTTGCCAACCTACCCAATAATACATCATTTACTCCCAAAAGTCTAGGTTAATTCCCAAGGGATATAAAATTGCATCTTCAACTAGCATGTCATACAATGTGGTGTTTGTCACCATGACACATGTTCGCACAATCATTTAAATTGTTGAATTGTTGGGATTAACCAAAATCACAATTTCCTATTTAATCAACCCTTTTGTCCTCTCAAAACCACCCATGGATGTCATAATTTGGTATGGACATGGTTTGAGGTTGGTGTTCGTAATTCCAAGACCTGATTTGGTTGCCACCTTGTTGAACATCAATCGTTGGGCATTGAAATCGAAAAGGACATGAAGGATTTAATACCATTTTTGTTTTGACACCCCTCCAAGTTGAACAATTCCCTTTTTATTGTTCACCACTACAACACTCAGAATGATGCTAGTTTTATCAATGATTAGATGTGACAAATTTATAACAAGTTAAGTTTGGTTGTGACTATATGCCAAGACTATATTTCCAAAATTGGAATAAAACCCACTTCAACAACACAAGGGGAAACTATTGTTAATGCCCATTCTTTGGCCAACTTAGTTACCATCATCAACGATTTCCCATCCCTCACATTATGTGGTTGCAAGGTGAAATATTACCTTGGTTGCATATTGGAGATAGCCAAGTTTATAGGGTCCAAGCATGGTAAATTAGACCAAAAAGTATGTCCACCTAAAATCCCATTTAAAAATATGATAGATTTCTACAAAAAATAAGAGAATAGATTGGAAAGCTTTTTATGTTTCATTTTGAAAACATATATGTCCATTGGGTTTATGGTAAGTTGAAAATAAAATTTGAAGAACTTTAGTATAATAAAATTAAGTAGCAAGTATGTTTGAAATTGATTTGCAAATTTTTTTTTCAAACCTATTTTTATCATACAAGCTAGATACATTTTTATTAGAATGTGAAAAGATGAAAAGCCACAAGTACATTTTAGAACCCCATTAATTTAGAAATTTAAAAAGTAAAATATTTCATTTACTTACAACCTACTTAAAGGCTATAAGATAGAATGTGAGCTATGTTTGAATTCCCATGAATCTACTTAAACATTTTTTCAACATGTAACTTTATTTAAAGTTTTAACAAAATTGAAAAAAATGTTCATTTTAATCATTGAACAAAATAATATTCTTAAGTTCAATGTATCAAAGTGTACTTGATGGTTACTTTTCATTTATGTTGCAAAAAACATTTGCGATCTAATTTACCATGCTTGGACCCTTTAACCAAAAATAGAAATGCTTGGGACACCTTTGCATATCACTTTGAACAAATTGTTTGGTGTTTTGGTTCCATTAGGAGAATTGGAACCCTTTCCTTGACCTTGTTGAAATGTCATTTGAATTTGATGCCCCCAAAGGATTAGCTATTATGTTTGTCAATTCAAAAGACCGGGGCAAAATTTATTTAACATTGTGCATCACCATGTTATGGGTCCAATTGATCATTAGCAACCCATGGTTCTTGCACTTATGCATTTGATCTTATTATTGGTGCAATTATGATTTTAAAAATGTCGCATGGAGTGGAAGGTTTATTGCAATTTCCATTATTTTGCACCCCCGACATCACAAACTTGCCCCCTCTTTGTATGAGTGCTTTTAGAACACCTTAACAATATGTTCAACATTCAATGTTGATACAATCATTGATACGATGTTAAGGTGACATTGTAACAACATGTCTTGAAATGACATTGATATAACATTAAAACATTTGACATCTTATCAATATTAAATCAATGAAAAAAATATGACCAACATTGGCACAACATACATTAATAAGTCATCAAATTGATGACTATATGTTGAAGATTCAATGCTAATATGGT
>Ga0116227_10009821_pt1 | contig 17141 bp, 17 predicted proteins | sample S1TSphgellanicum_FD_89693 | JGI IMG/M metagenome (GOLD analysis project Ga0116227, IMG submission 89693) | Host-associated microbial communities from peat moss isolated from Minnesota, USA - S1T2_Fb - Sphagnum magellanicum MG | ecosystem: Host-associated > Plants > Peat moss > Unclassified...
GGGATCTTAAAGCATCCTGAGAGTCCTTGAGTTAAGAAGGTGCACCCACATCACAAGCATGTTGTTGCCAGCACATTACTTCAAAAGTGGGACAACTTCAAATTTTGAGGCAATGAAGCTATTATTGGTGGACAGACCATCATGTCATTCTTCTGTCATGTATCCACTGAAATGGTAGAAGCCAAAAAGGATGTCTTCACAACCTCGAAGGGTCGATACTCCAAATTGATGGGGGGATAGGTGCTCCTGAAATGGCCCTCGAAGTTGTAAGACAATGGAGTGATTAATAAGTTGAATAAACATTTCGCTTACGGCAATAAGACAAAGACCACAAATGTCCTTGGCCATTGCCAACAATCTATTAGCCACTAACATTAAAGCCATTGACCTAAGGATATTTCCACGAACAACAACAATAACAGTTTGGAATAATTTCGAAAACCTTAAGGATGGGTCTTTTGGTATGAAGCATTTTGACAAATGCTCATGTAACATCTTAGAAAGCCCACCCGAAGACAAATAGGGAATAATGGTTAATGCTTGGGCAAATAGAATCCCACCCATGACGAAAATGTGTTTAAGTTGATAGTCAAAACTAAGTGGAGGGACAAGGTTTGAAGGAGGGGGGTGTAGTTAACATAGGGTAGTAATAGTGTCCTTCGAAGGAATAGTTGGCGTCATAGATTAGACAGCTTCAGTAGCATGACTATATTCACCAGCTCTCCCTAAAATTAGACATTAGTGAAAACAAGTGGATGAAGAATCTTCCCATGAATGGTGAAAATGGGGCACACATGAAACATGTGAAAACACCTTTTGGAAAAAAGATTAGTCGCCCGCCATAAACTTTTTAAAATGAGTAGAAACCTCTCATTGACTTGAATGACCACCTTGAAGATAACACAAACACCAATGGGCCAATAGGAAGAAAAGGAACCATGTTAATTCATCTGTTGAGTCTCAAACAATTCAGTCAAGGGGTAAGCAAAAAGCTTACCTGACTTTGTCTTGGATGGCTTGAAGGATCCTATGAAATAAACAAGGGTATGTGAAACAAAATTCAAATAGCCCCAAAATGGAGTTAGACTGAGCTCGAAACCAACCCCAAAAAGCAAGAGGAATAAAACCAAGGAAAAACATGAGAGGGGAGGACACCTACAAAGATAAAACAACCTAATTAGTTTAGGAAACGAGGCTAGCAAAAGGGTGAGCACTTTTGACATGCTTCGAGAGGTCGCTTAAAATGTAAAGGCCAAAACAATGAAGACAAGGGGTATCTTGAACTAACAAGGGATGCAAAAAGGGAGCCATTCCAAAAAAAAGAAAAGGTTACACCCAAAACCCTTAGGAACCAAAAGCCTAAGCAACACCCCCCCCCCCAAAGGTTAGAAAAGGTTATGTTGTTTTTCTTTTGGTGTCAATGTTCATGTGAGTTATAAATCATTTTCTTGGGGAAAAATGTTATAATGAAATTATACCAACTAGGTGGCATTCATATGTGCTCGAAACACCTTCAATTGCCAAGTTTAATGCCTTCACAAAAATGTCAACAATTTCAAGTATTGTAAAGTTTTTGATTATATATACTAACATTGCATGTATATGTCCTTTCATGTCATTTTTCATCCTTGAATCTAGTTTCATTCATGGGTGTGTATTTTTCATTCAATTGATTTCATCCATGCGATATCTTTCATCATTCATCTTAATTTCAAAATGAGTTATTTTTGTTTATGAAATTCAATTTCACCCATACAATACACCGAATCATTTATAGTCATCTTTTTTTTATCCATATATGCTAATTTTACCCTTTTAAAATAGTTTTATTCTTGAAGTCCAATTTCATTCAAGTCACTTGTATTGAAAATTTCATATGAATGAATGATTTTGTTAGTGTCAACACATTCCATCCATCTTGAAACAGTTGTGTAGTCGTGGTTAGTTTCATCCATGAGCAAACATATTTCATTCATTTTTGCTGTTTATTTGAGGTTTTGTGTCATCCAACAAACTTTAAATTAATAATGACTTAAAAAAAAATTAAAACCATAGGTGTTGGTAGGTTTATATTGCCAATATGGATATGTGTTGTTCAAAATCAAGCTTAAGTGCCTTAAAACTGTGCTTCCAATTTTGGATAATCTTTAATACATTTTTGTTCTAACAAAGTTATTTTCAACATATTTTCCAACTTGTAAACTCATTAATAATAATTATTTTTGCATTATCTTTAACAAATAATTATAATGAATATAATTTCACTTGCTATATTTTCTTTGCATTTCTTTACTTTATTTTCATTCTATTCATATAGTTATTGAAAGTTTATAATATCATCTTTTGCTTAAATATTTTACATCCCTCTTTTCCTTCTAAATAAATCATAACTTCAAGTTTTTTAATCAAAAAATGAACATACAATGGCAAATTCCTTAAATAATAATAATAATAATAATTTTGAGAATTTTTACAAATATTAATCTTTAATTCAAGAATCTTATCAAAAAAGAAAAAAATTAGCAAAATTCCATATCTTAATCTTTCTCCATAGTAAGTCATCATTAAAAGTCAAAAAATGATTGTCACTAAAAATATAAAATGAAATGTTGTTTGATGTAACTAAGTGTAATTTTGTTGATCCATGGACCAAAGAAGCTTTTCCTTGTTTTTTATCATATCATTTGGGTCCAACAAGTTAAATTTTTGCATATCTTTCAAATTTTTCAAAAAAAGATGATTGATCCACCAATGATGTGTTCTCTAAAACTTATCCTTAATGCTCCCATTCAAATAGTCACATTTTTTGTATTTTCCTTGGTCAAATCTTTCAAACTTCCATAATATGGTAAAAATTTGATCCTATAATCGAGCATTATCCACAAACACGCACATTACCCTAACACATTTGATTTCTTAGATTGATTTAAAAAAAGGATGGAAAATATTGGTGATTGGAACTAGGTAGGATGATTATAATCCCTATAATGTTTTAAGTGATTACATAAGAAGAACATAAGGATGATTATTCAAAGACAACACAAAAAATGAGCTAATTAGTTTTCCAAGATTTTGTCCATGGAGCATCAAACACTTAATGTTGTTACAACAATGGAAAAAATTGTAACCAAATAAACAAAATTAACCATCTATATTGTATTGGCCTTCCTTAGTAATTGTAACACCACATGTCATATAAATCAACTAATTGTTCATCTATTAGGTAGAAAGAAACTTCAAACTATGGTTGGGATTCCCTTTGGCTATGATAACCAATGTTGGCCCTAAACAATGACACATGTGACTAACATGTGTATGTGATGCCATAAGTTTGTGATAATCCCAACATAGCAAATCCAAAAATCCCCAAAAAAACTATCCATGTCAACTCATAATTTGAAATCAAAATTTGAGTTTCAATGATTGGATTTACACATTCCCCAATCAAATTAATCATCTTTGCAAATTTCCATAAATTAAAATATTACAAGTAGTATGAACGTTCTTTTGGGGATTTTTGAAAATTTGGAAACGAAAAATGAAGATTATAATTAATATATCTTGAAAAGTCATTATAATACAAACCATTCATCTTGGTTTTTTAAATTATAGCAATACAAATTATTATAAGTTTCATTTTGCTAAACATAAGTATTCTAAATTTATTGATTGATATTAAAATAACATTATTTGCTTAAAAATGCATAAATGGCAAATCATTTGCCAATGGATGCACCCTCAAGTTTATTAAATTATATTAGTGGTAAAAATTAGCATTACCTTATTGTACCAGTAGGGTAAAGGTATATAGGCTTCAAATAATTTTCAACCAAGTGAATGTAAGCGTATATATTTTAAATCTATATCTTGTACATAATTTGCATGTATAAATGGGTTAACATAGAATGAATAAACTTAATTTCACAAGTAGGGCATGTTTCAAAATGGGGAAAGACAATTTCTTGTCCAATTAGGATTGCCATTGTCAACACATGAAATTTCAAACATTTTATAATGAAATTAAAAAAATTGAATGGGACCAATGTAGTTTTAAGAAAACATTTTTATAAAAACAAATGGTATTAAAATCTAAAGAGATTCCAAGAACATATGATAATAATTTTGTTCAAGAAAATTAACGTAACGAACATAAATAAAATTTCAAACCAAATATATTCAATAGTTAATCACCATTAATTCAAACAAATCCCCATTACCACCAAGTTTTTTTCTTTTTAATTGTGTCAAAAACTTGGACTAGCAATCATCCACAAACAAAACGAACCAGATTTGGTTAAAAAGGTTAGGCAAAAAGTTAATTTTTTTTTTTCAAAATCTTGCATTACTCTGGAAACCTCCATGAATCCATTATTTAAATGTGGCAAATTCTAACAAATTTTTATTGAAATATGGCAAATTTTGCAAAAACAATCCCACAAACCTTTCTGGAACATTCATATGTCAACTCATCCAAGTCTTATCCACTTTGATGAATTGACATTGATCATATTGAACTTTTAATCATTTCAATTTGCATAAACAAACAAAATATGGTGATTACTGCAGTTTCAAGTGAAATAAACTTCATGGGCAAAAACAAATCCACAATAAACACTAATGACCATGGCTTGAATTCCTTAGAAAAAATTATTTCCCTATAATATAATACCTTGGTAGCTTTGAAAAAAATTATATAGTTTTAAAAATGTTGAAAATTTCAAATTTTACTGAAACAAATACGAGGAAAAATGAAAAATCTTTTAGAATATTTTATTATTGAAAATGAAATTTTCAATGTTGATTAATCATTTGGTAGACATGTGTTAAAACCACCCCTATATTATGGTAGCATATGATGTAATTTAGTATGCCCAATGGTTAATCTCAATGGTTTTTCCTTGAAATTCCCCAAGTCCATGGCCCACAATTTTGGAGCTTGATAAGTGTCAAAGCACACATTTGTTTTGAACATGGAAATATAATGTCTTATCACCCTTTAAAAGTTTTCCAACATCATTTGAACATCTTGACTTGGACATTTATTAAGAGTCATTTTGGTATTTTTATCTTCATATTTTAAATTGTCAACTTTTGGGCAATTCTTCCTTGTAGGAGGCAATGAACCCCCCGTTACATCATATACTTTGTATTAAGGTCTTTCCAATGATCTAAAGGTCATTTATGCCTTGCGTTGTCATGTTCAAGCAATTACATCCATTGTTGTCTACAATTAAAAAAACAGATAATATCAACCCTAACAGCACACACACACACAATGTTGAGTTTCTTGCATCTCATTTTGTTTGTTGTGTTTATTTTTAAGTTCTTATGAAAAGGTTTTTGGTGTAAAGCATGGATTATCACTCATTGAATGAATTGAATTTCAACTAGAAAAAGATGAGTCCCAAGCACCTCCTATGAGGACATATCGCAAATTCAAAAATATCTCGAACTCTTTCACACTAACTAACTAATTTAAGAACTTTAGGATTCAATTAGGCATAATTGCTAACTTCGTGGGTTGTGCCCAAATAATATAAACACTTGATTTGGACATGTTTTAATGCTTTGAACCTTGTTCTACAAAGTCAAGACTTTTTGAAAACTCTTAAAGTGACAATGCAACTTAAGAACTTGCAAATGTGTTTCTTTTCCTTTAGCTCATGACACACCTTGGGCTTCCTTCCAACTTGGTTCACATCAATGAATGTCCAATTGTTGAACGATGGAACAAGACCCACTTGATAACAAAGTTTGAACCCTCAAATTTGGCTTGATTTTAAACTATTCATGACAACATGTAAGTTTTGGGATCATTTGAATCCATATTAAAATATATTTTGGCTATGGAAGGCCAAATTTTTTTGGAATTAATAATCAATGCCTTTCCCCCTTTTAACACCCTTCTCTTTTAAAATGACAAACATAGTGAAAAGGATGATGAAATTAACAACTAGAAAAAAGATGGTTACTTAATGCAACCATGGTTTTGCCTAAAGAAGCAATACATATTCATATGAAACAAAAATAATGTTTTTTCAGGCACAACATTATTGAATTTTCTTTGTTTGTAAAATATGAAAATGATATTGAACATCTTCTTACAACCCACATTTGTACTATAATAACATGGAACATGCAGAATCATTCTTGGATGTAGTTTCAATCACATATTAAAATTGAAATAGTTCCAATTGTATTGAAATATTGATAAATATGTTATTAAATGTGCATATGTTCCTACAATCCTTATTTTCATACATTTACAATTGGGCTTCAAATACTAATTCTAAGATTGATTTTCTAAACTATGTGTCCTTATATATTGCCTACAATTTCTTGAAGAGTTTTATAGAAGGGGTGCTCAAATGAAGCCAACATCGGCAATATGTTATTTTAAGCTACCCTTCCTTGTTGATATGCCTTAAAATATGCACTTTGTAAACTGGTAAAATAAAAATTGTTATTTTATGTTAACATCATCATTAGAAAAAGAAAGTTAGAACTATTTATGAAAATTCTTGTACAATGACAACCTCCTTTGGTAAATAATATGAATATATGTTTTCATATAACATTTAAGTCAAGCCCAAGCATATAGGTCTCCATTTTATTTGGATCCTTTTTTTTCACAAGTTTGTTTACAAATTCAACACAAAACTAATGTTATATTGTACATAATGATTTCAATCGTGTTCTTGGGTCGGGGCCAATGAGTTCAAAGTTTGGTTTAGGGTTTGAACTCATTGCCAATAGTAGCCAATGGCTACTTCTTAAGCCCTAGTATAAAAAATAAATATATTTCATGTGTTGTGTGGTAGGTTTCAACATATCATGGACTTTGAAGATTTGTTGGTAGAAAAACACAAGTTTCAAATAATAAATCCTATATAGATATATTCACAAGATTTTGCCTTAAAAAACATTTTTACGAGAAATTTTCTAAGTGCATTTGGAGGCCACCTTGGATTTATGAATATGAAGAATCTTACTCTCGCTCTTTAATAGTGGGTGGGATCTTACATCTAAAACAAACCATCAAATTTGTCTCACTTTTAAGGAGTAGGTGTAATAAGTAATGTTAGACAGGTATCAAAATTTGACATGGATAACCTTCAACCACATGTGGATATCACATTTGGTGATATTTAGGTCTTCAAATATCAATTGTGTGAAAATTAACTTTGAGAACCTTACCCTTTCCATACCTTTCAAAATGTTGATATTCAAGGTGGGGTAAAATGGTGGAAGAAGGATTAAGGTGCCAAGTTAATTCTAGGCTATTAATGTGAAAGGAAAAGCCCCAAATAAGGTGCTGAAATTTTGAGGAAAAAAAATGATGAAATAAAAAGATTTTTTTAAAGGCATATATACTCATTAAATAAAACATATGGGTTTGGTAGCATGGCAATTGAATTGGATTTGAGTTTCTTTGAAGAAAATAAAAATGATGTTTTTTTTCTGATAGTTAAAATTTAAATGGATCTGTAAATATCCTCATTTGCAAAATTAAGGTGCTTTTGGGTTGAATTTTTGCATTGTGGCAACAAAGAAAAAAAAATAGTGCAAAGTGTACAAATGATTTTTGTTGAAAAAATGCCACATTTTGAGAGAAAAAAAAGTCAGGGGTGGTGCATATTTTGACAGCAAGTTCCTTCTAATCATCATAACAAGGTAGGATTCTACAAAAAAATATTATTTTATTATCTGACATCTAGCCAAATTTGGCTATTCCTCTTGAAGATGATGGCTAGTCCACCTACTTGACAAAATAAATAATCCTTATTGCAATTAGGGTGTATGTGAACTAACACCTACACAGGCACAATGGTTTGATTTAAAAAAAACTCTCATAACGAGAAGGAAACCACCTTATGAGAACTGACATTTTGAGACCCGGTTAATAAATTTTATAAATTTTTTTGATGCCCTGCCCCTATCTTGGAAAAATTAAATTTTTTTAAGGAATAAACAGATCAAGTATTTCAAAACCTTTGTAAAAACCAGATTTGCCAGGTATCTTAAAAAAAAACAATACCCACCCAATACTGACAATAACCCTCGTATGCCCTGTGATCTACTTATTTAGATTTATGATAACTTTCACCTCATGCTTAACAATCAGCCCATTGGCAAATTATAGCCAAAATGAATGATTTTGGAGGGTTTCAATAGCTAGAAATGAGGGAAAAATAGAGTAAAAAAATTGCCAGATTTTTACATTTGGCTTTCAATGTGCAAACATAAATATAGAAGGTTGATTAAAGAGTTGTACTTCATATCTGGTTCATAGCCAAATTTGGCTAAATCTTCCTACTAGGGATGATGGTAACTTTTCCTACAACTTCCATATCATCTATGGATGATCACCATGTAGGCTACATTAAAAAATTCCTTTAAATTAACCACAGTTTATGATGGGTAACCCCCATGGGTGGGGGAGATTCCTGAAATGTGTAGCTGGACTTTGCTAGTAGCACCTTGTCTTCAGCACCCCCCTCTTTTTTTTTTTTGAGACTGCCCCTACCCTGGGAGTTTTTTTTTTAACCTTACCCTACCAAGAGATTTCCCAATTTAGGGATTCAGTGAACTTGGTCAAAACAGAAGGTCAGAGTTGTGGCATTGAACGGAGGTCAAAAGGTGTGTTTGGAGTTGGTAGCTTCTATTGTCAGATTTGACCTTGGGATGGATAGTGAGTGAACAGGAAACACTTTTTCACTGGCTTTCAGTTTCAGTAGCTAACCATGGTGGTTACCTTAGTTTTCTGTTTTTATCTACCTACCTACCTATCTACTTACCTACCTACCTACTAACTAACAACCCACTAGCCCTTACCTCATGTACTAACCATCTTCAAAGGTGAAACGTGCCCCCAACTGAGATGAGGTCCATCCACAACTGAGACATAAACAGACTTCCAATGGATGGATGATGGTTCATTCACTTTGGCTGCCTGGACTCCTCTATCCCTGAATACCTCTACTACCTTGGCAGTTTCAACACTAAATTATATTATTTTCTGAAATATTGAAATTTTCAATTTTTTTTTTTCAAATAACAAAAAAATCTGAAGGTGAAACTTTGAGAACATTCTATTAAATCTTTGAAAATGATTGAAATGAGAACTTGAAAATTAATTAATTAATTAATTAATTAATCCACAAACATGTGTTGCAGCTGCCAAGGTACTACGGTAGTGAATGAATGTGCTCCCAGGCTTCTGTTGCTTTGAGCAAGTTTTTCTATGCATGGTTTGTGTTGGGTGGTGACAATTTGGGTGTTGTAAATTGTGTGTCAATTGGCTTAACTGGAGCTTGTCAGTGGCAGGTACTACCCCACCACTGCTATATACTGCAAAGGACAACAAAACCAAGCTTTTAAAAAACCCATCTGAAGAGTATTTTGATTATAAGTGTTCTAAACACCATTGAAAAACAAGCAAAAAAACAACAAAAGAAAAGTAAAGCATAGGCTATGTACTAAGTACAAAAACATTTCTGGAGTGATGGAGTTAAAACTCTGCAACCCAACTAAGTAGTCGTTCAAGGAGCAGTCTGAAGATTGCAACACTGATTCAAAGCAGATGAATAATACCTAGAATGCGGAAGTAAAGTAGGGCACTTAACTTGTTCGGATTGTGGTAAAATAGTTGTAAATAGTACTTGTGTCTTTCCTGCCATATATGGTAGGTGACTAATATACTTGGAATGTCAACAAAACCTGTGTATATGAAATCACGCAAATCTTTCATTTCTGACAGTGCATTGAAACCCACACATGTTGTGCTCAGAAAGAATTTTAAACACTAACTCTGTGCAAATTCAGAAGCCTATTACCCACACCATTCCTATGAAAACAACGCCCCCCATACTTACCCACCTTTTTATATAAGTGTTTCATATAAAGGGGATGACTGCTGTGTACTTTGTGGCAAAAGAAGATAGTAATCCTTGAACTCTTTGGAAAACTTCCAACAAAATTTAGAGAAGACAAGTAATCCTTGGGAAATTTTCCAACAAAATTTAGAGTTGGGTTTGACTCTGACATTGGAAGTACTACTTCCATAAGTGACATGAAGAGTTAGAGCATCAAAGAAATACCTAAGGTAGGCCAGTAACATAATAAGTGGACAACAATACTTACCAGAAGGAAAAAAAACTAATGCTACAAGTATACACTAAAATTGCAATAACCCAACAGCAGCCTTCCCTGTCCTGCTCCCTCAAATGGGTACCAGAGGTTATTGTCAAATACAAAAATTTCCCGACTAATCCTCAAACTCAAAAAGCTTGAGCATCAACTCCCCCGAAAGATGATGCATTTGTTATCTGTGCCTCACATCGCCTCAAGCACAACACTATTTTTTCCCCCATAGTTAGTAATAGGAATAATAACGCCAACCAGAGTTAACTGAAACCGGAATCAGTGCTGGAAAATGGGTCTCCAGATTTCCAAGAGTTAAATGCTGTAATTGGCAGCAACAAACACATTGCGATCTTCTTTGCATTTCCTTCATGGAAAAAGTCAATCAGGCTTCCAACCATCTGAATTCTGCTCAGATCACTTTTGTTGCAACATCATCTTCAGATCAAGGAATTTCTGAACTGGGTCATTTACCCAAAGACCATATGTTCTGTGGTAGAGTGAAGTCCACCAATGTCTCTAAAGTCACTGATTTCTCCAATATGAACTCTTTTACATGCAAAATGAGAGAAGCTCTCTCATCTTGTTTCACTGCAGGTGGTTCAGTGAACTGAAGAGGAAAGGGCAATATAACACCCTCACCATGTGGAGAAACACAGATTTGCACAGGATATGAGTTTTTTTGTTATTTCTTACGTGTGAGAGGAGCTGTCATCCAGCAATGTGCTGATGTCATCACTGGTATCTTCTGCCCCTAGATCATCCAAAATAGGATTACTTGCTTTGTGCAACTGCCTTCGAACAAGCTTCTCATACACCCCATCCTCTGCACAGTACCAAAATTGAAACATTGTCATACTCACCAGTCTTGTGGTGATCACAAACATGCTTCAGAAACATTAAATTATTTAAGAAAAAAAAAAGAAGCATATCCAGCACAATTTGGGTATTTGCCATACTCAAGTCAAGAAAGAGGATTTTGTGGCTTACTTTTTGTGAGCAGTTGCTCATGAGTGCCTTGTTCAACAAGAGCACCTTTATCCAAGACTGCGATATTGTCAGCGTTGCGCACAGTCGAGAGTCGGTGAGCTACCAGAACAATGGTGCGCCCGCCCTCTCCAATGAGCCTGTCTAAGGCTTGTTGTACTAATGCCTCACTCTCAGTATCCAAGGAGCTTGTTGCTTCATCCAGCAATAATACCTTTGGTCGTCGAAGCAGCATTCGTGCAATTGCAACACGCTGAGTTTTGTGATCAAACAAAGAAATAAAAAAACAACAAAAAACCAATGAGTTTACATGGAATCACAATGGAAAGCAAGTCTCCAATTAATTCTCATTCCTACCCCTTTCTTGAGAAGTAAAAACCTGTGCATTCGAAGAGAATAACAAAGAAACCACCTGTTGCCTAGAATAATTCAACAACAAAAAGGAGATGAAATAATCATGAGGGAGTCTTGAAAAGAGGAGATGAAACCTGTCGCTGACCACCAGAGAGACGCACCCCACGCTCACCAACTCGCGTTGCATAGCCTTCTGGAAATCTCAAGATAAAGTCATGGGCATTTGCATACCTAGACAGTCGCACATAGGTCACAATCCATTCAAATACCAAGCAAAAATGTCATTTTGAGAAAAGACCTTTTCAATGAACAAAAAACATCAGTGCTACTACCTGCACAAAATGCAACGAAATGGAAACTTTCTTGACTATCCAAAAACTTCACAACAAACATGAATAAAATCACCCACCTTGCAGCCTCCTCCATATCCTCACGATTGCAGGAACTCAATCCATACATTATGTTCTCCTCAATTGAACCTGCAAACATTTGGGTTTCCTGTGCTACCAACCCCATGTGCTTGTGAACTGATTTCAGATTGAGGTCTCTTAGGTCCCAACCATCAAGAAGAATACGGCCATGTGTTGGATCATAGAAGCGCATGAGCAAGTGCACTATGGTCGACTTGCCGCCACCACTGCGCCCCACGAGTGCACAAACATCACCCCTTCCCACCTCCAAGTTCACCCCCGAAATGACAGAATGCTCAGGTCTCATTTGATAGGAAAAATGGACAGCCTCTAACTTGATCTCCCCTTCCAGATGTGAAACCTGTCATGACACAAGCCAGAGAAACAAAGTTTCACTGTCCAAATCTACATGGATTTCATACCAGATGCTACACAATAAACCCATTACAGCTACAACCTTGTAGAGAAAAACAGATGTGAAAAAGAGGACAAGGAGCAAACCATGGTGCCTGCATTTGGATCAATATCTGGGAGTGCGTCCACCAATGAGAGGACGCGCTGTGCTGCTCCTGCAGCGCGTGTGAGTGACATCAGCACGGACATGATACCTTTATATGCACTTTGGATTTGGTTCCAGTATAGCTGGAATGTGATGAGCCTGCCAACTGACAGGCGATTGTTCATCACTAAAACGCCTCCATACCTTTGCAACCACCACCACACCCGTAAGCAATTCATAATGCAAAAAAGAAAAAGAAAAACACAACTGGGTTAAAGTATTGGTTTGGTATCAGGCTGCTCTGCTACAAGTTTGGCCAAAGCTAATCTCTTCATTAGCAAGACACTGTGTCATATACTGGGGGGAACCCTGGATGACATTCAGAAACCATGTCAAATGCATGAGTGGATTGGAGGGAGGGAAATACCATAAAATAAGCACAGAAGCACCGAGATCCAGCCAGTCATTGATTGCAACAGCACCAGCGTAGGCAAAGGCATCCCTCACACCCTTTTGCATAGCGGCAAGGGTCTTTGACTTGAATCGGTCAATCTCCACATCTTCAGTGGAAAAGGCACGCACTGTTCGGATGTTTCCGAGAGCTTCAGCAGCAGAGGAGTTTGCCTCAGCCAGCAAAGCGTACCGTTTGCGATTCAGCTCCCGGGACCAACGAGAGTACACAGCTGTGATATGCATGATGGGAGCCATGGTCGTGAATGCAAGCATGCTCAGCTTCCAGCTTATGAAGAAGCACATCCCAAATCCACCAGCAAGAGAGAGCAAATTCCGTAAAAGTGCTGAAAGCATCCAGTTCACAGGTTCAGCCATTGAAGACACATCGTTGGTGAGCCGTGAGGTCAGCTGTTCATACATAGTGCACAAACAAGACAATACAATCAGGGTCTTCATCAACACATCCTTCTACTCTCATTGTCAAAGGACACAAACCTTACGTGCAAGCAAGTCCTCATTGTCTTTACCACTACTAAAAGAAAACACATGTAAAACAAACAGAAACCCTCCCCAAGGTGGAAAGAAACAATCCCTCCTTCAATTCCTTTGCCACTAGTTTGCTTGATAATTTTTTCATCTCATGTAAACCCAAAAAAAAGAAATTCAAACCCAAGACTGAATATTGCTGACCTCTCCAGATGTAGTGCCATCGAAATAAGCAATGTCTTGAATCACAATGCCCGTGAAAAGCTTGTCCTGCAGAGTCTTTAGCACACGCTTGCTCACCACTGTGAAGGAGAGATTTCGAACTGCCTCAAAAAGGCCTGTTATCAAGCTAAAGACTATCAGTAGTAGCACATCCCTCTTGAACATAGCCACTGCTCCTTGAATAACATGATCCAGTATGCGACCCTGCAGAAGAAATAACACATATGATGAGCTTCAGAAACCCCTTTGTTTTTTCAGAGTCAAATTCTCATCTGTTGGTGCACCGGGAAGCATCCAAAAGTTACAAGAAAAAAAAAGAAAAAACAAATCTTCAGCCAATGTCACCTAACATGGACTTCTGGTAGCATGAATGCAAACAAGAGCAGTGAAGTCAGATTGAAAAAAACCTGATAATTGGGCAGAATCAAGCTGGAAACAGATGACACCATAAGGCAGAAAAAAGCGCAGGCAAGCAGAAGGGATTCATTGCGAGCTAGAGAAACCGCACGCATCAAGTAACTGGTCTGGTCCACATCTTGCTCCTCTCTTACTCCCTTGTCCCCTCTCAAGGTCCCTTCCTCAGCTTCCGCAGAATTCACATTGCTGAAAACCAAGTTCACCCTCCCCCTGTGTAAGTTTTTTCCATTCAATTGGCATCTAAATAAACAGAGAGCACTTACTGATAATCAGCAGCCCTGCAGTCGTAGGATGGGGATTGGGGGGGGGAATGCAAGCTGGCTATTGATCATTCAGAACCATCACAGGAAGCAATTCCTACTTGTTAGATCCGATGGAAATTCGAGAACCTTCAAGGTCCTGGGCTGTGCGTTTTGCATTGAGAAAAAGAGCGCGACTCAACACACGGTTGGAGTCCACGACACGCGTCAACATGGAGCTTTCTGCATTTATCCACAGAACAGTGGCACCCATCAAAATGCTTTGCCATATTTCAAGGCGCACGTGGAACAGTTTTACCACAGTCTTGTCGAAATAAAACCCAACGCACTTGGCCCCCACATAAGCCTGCAAAATTCACCAAATCATCACACCACACCTACTAAGTAATCTGGTAACTCATAAATTCCTGCCTGCCAATCTCAGCAGCAATGCAGTTGTCATCTCTGTGTGCCACCAAAGATGTGGCACAAAACGAGAGGGGCTAACGGAAAGAGTAGCAGTGGGAACAAAGATGTACCTGGAATCCAGTGCAAAGAAGAAAGACAACGAGCAGAACAGCATCTTTCCTTGATGATCCTGCAAACCACTCTTGATAAAAAGTGGTGGGAGCTTTTACAGCTACAGAGTCCTTCCTGGACAAAAGGGGCTCTTTGAGACTTCCATTCTCAAGTTTGCCATTCCCATTGGGAAGAGACGACTTGTTGCCATTGCTAGTGTATGCATCTGCATTAGAGTGCAGTACTTTACTAGTGATTGCATTTGACAGCAGCTTTGATTGCAATTTGCTGCCCTTCCCCTTCTCTTTTTCAACAGCTTCAGCTGAGGCAACCACACTCCCATAATAGGAAAGCCCTGAAAGGCTCGCCACCCGCAGCAGGCTCAGGAGAAGCAAATCTAAGGTATCTGTGGTAAAGCACGTGAGAGAATACCACAACCCACGCAACCAAAATGGATCCTTCTTGTTTGAAAGATGTACCGTGATATATAAGAGCTGAAACAACAACAACATCCCCCCACATAAAGCAAATCATTAGGGTTTTTCCCTGCAGCTACAGATTCTTCACACAAAACCACATATCATCATGGCTATGCATATTTTCTTGTTCTGGTAGTCTGAGAATCAACATCCTTGTGCGAGAATCGATTTCAGCCAATTAGGTACCTTTGCTCATACATTGCAAGGGGGGATGTTCAGGGCTCAGACAAACAACAAAGCTCAAATGAATTGCAAGTGTGCAAAATTCAACAACATGAAGGCAACTACTACAAGGCAGAAAACATAAGCTACATATTGTTTTGGATTTCTTCAGGCTTATTTATTGGAAGAATTTTTCAAGGTGTGCAGAAATTCATTCTGAAATGAATTTAGGTTGTGTGAAGGAATTGATTACCGTGGCAAACAGAAGATCCAGACAGCAGACAGCAACAAAAATCGCCAATCGCCACTTTCTCTGCCTGAGTGCAAGGCTCACATTCGTTGTTCCCTTGAAAACTGGCGTCTCTGGCAAGTACCCATTCCTTTTCCCCATCCTCCGGTACCCCTTCGGCCTCCCTCTTATTCTTCTTCTTCTCTTTTCCGAAACCCGAAAATGAAAAAAAAATTGTGTACAAAAAACTTCTTCTTCCGAATTGCTCCTAACACCAAAAGTTATGGAGCATCATATTCGAGACACACAAGGAAAGAAAATTTCCCCATTGCAAGGAACACACATTCACTGAATTGTAATGAACAAAACCTTGGATGCAGGAGCACCCTTTCACTGAACTGTCATGAACAAAACCTTGGATGCAGGAACAACCATTCACTGAATTACAAGGAACAAAACCTTGGATGCAGAAACACCCCTTCACTGAATTGTCATGAACAAAACCTTGGATGCAGGAACACCCATTCACAGAATTGTCAATAACAAAACCTTGGATGCAGTTCTACGAGCAACAACAAACACAAAATCCTTAATCTCACCACCCTTGTAACAAACACCCAATTGCACCACCACCCAAAACTGAGAAAAAAATTCTCTTGAAATAAGTAAGTACGCTTCTCCTTCCTCTCTTGCCCCCTCCTACTTACTCACTACACCCACTTCAAAACACTAAATTTTCGTATTAGATTGCTCCGTCCCTCCCTCCGTTTCTCCTCAAATCACACCTCAATTGTTACCCAGCTCTTTATGAATCCCCAGCCTCTCCTTTTCTCCCCCCCCAAAAAAAAAGAAAAAAGAAGAAAGGAAAAAAGAGAGGAGCAAACGGAGAGAGATAGAGGGGCCACCAAAAGTGGAGCAACCAACCCGAAAACAGTTAATGATTCTACAACAATAAAACAGAAAACAAAGAGAGAAAACAGAACAAAAGCGGATGCTGGTGAATCAGGAATTTCTCATCAGGCTTCTGAATTCTTCTGAGTTCTTCGCCCCGCGCCGCCCCGCCCGCTCCACCCCAGCCACCCACCCGTGGTGACCAGTATTGAGAAACAATACCAGCAACAAAAGAAAACAAACCAAACAGCACAGGACGAAGACCGATGACGACCGCAACAGGTGCGCTTTTTCCTGTAGCAGCAAATGGACCTGCTGCAGCACATGCATGGACCACCGTCCTTCGTCCCTTCCTTCCCCTTCCCTTCGCGCGCGCGCGGGTGGGCGTCCCGGCGGTCGCCCACCGTCGCCAGGCAGCGCCTCCACCGTCCTAGTCTCTGCCCCCGGTAGCGTGTGCGCGATTGCACCCGTGGAAGAACCGGGCCTTAGTTCCCGGCCCCGGTGGCGTGTGCCCGATTGCACTCGTGGAAGAACCGGGCCTTGGTTCCCGCCCCCGGGTGGTGCCCCGCACCGGTCCCATGAACCCGAGAAAAGGAAACCCCCGCCCGCCCGCCCGCCCGCCCGCCCGCCCGCCCGCTCGCTCGCTCCCAA
>Ga0116227_10009822_pt1 | contig 17137 bp, 8 predicted proteins | sample S1TSphgellanicum_FD_89693 | JGI IMG/M metagenome (GOLD analysis project Ga0116227, IMG submission 89693) | Host-associated microbial communities from peat moss isolated from Minnesota, USA - S1T2_Fb - Sphagnum magellanicum MG | ecosystem: Host-associated > Plants > Peat moss > Unclassified...
AGTCCGGGATTACGCTCGATAACGCAGGAGCTTAACAACTGCTCGCAAACCATGGTACTGATAGTGACATAAATATCGTAAACACCGGCATCCAAATCAGTTAAAATGGGGTTGGTCGTCCGTTTAATGGTTGCACCCGTGACATGATTAACCCAGCGATAGCCGGTTGGCCGCGGCGCAGATGGATTTGTGAACCCTATTTCGATGCTCCCGTTATTAGCCCCGCATGTCGCATTTTTCAATAGCTTAGTCAGCGTGCCAAAATCCGTCCCGTTATCGCGGGCGATAACGTATGTGGAACTTGTGGCTGAGCAGCCATTACCGTTAGCGGCTACTAAATAATAATTTCCGATGGGTACGCCGGTTAAATTAACATCGGTAGAAACGACCTGATTATTTACACTATACCATTTGTAAAAGGTTGCCCCCGGCACTTTTATCCCGGTGATGCTCCCATTATCAAGCTGGCAGTTAGCGTTGCTGATCACTTTCTGGCTATCATCAATAACAATTCCGTTTATTTCGGCGATAGTAATTGCGGTGCTGTAAACCGGGCCGCATTGGCTATCGTCAATAACCTGTAAAGTATAAACGCCTCCTGGCTGGTTGGTCAGATCTTTATTAGTCCCCACAGTAGCTCCCAGCGGGTTCTTCCAGGTGTACTTTAGTGTGCCAGTGCCGCTGACGGTGATATTTGTAATTGAACCTTTTTTTACCCCGCAATTTGTTGGGGTGATAACGGCGGCAGATTGATCTATTTTTACCGCAGAACCATCAATGATATTTACCGGCCCGTAAGTTTGCGAACAATTAAGATCGGTAGCCGTAACCGTTAGTGTGTAACTGCCGGCTTTTATGTTGATCAAATCAGCGTTGTTACCAACCGGCTTGCCGGCTGCATCTGCCCATAAATACGTTAAAGCTGCCGAACCGGAAACGGTGACCCCTTTAATACTGCCGCTGCCCGTCGCGCAGGCATCGTTAACTACTTTTGCATTGGTTGAATTAACAGTAATGCTGGCCGACCGCCCGATGCTGTAGGTGATCAGATAGTTTTCGCAACCGGCGCTGTTGGTAATATACACATCATAAGCCCCGGCGTCTATATCGGTTAAAACAGGTGTAGTGGTAGTCCTTTCGGTTTGATTTGTTGCGTGATTTACCCAACGGTAACTGACCACCGCCCCCGCCGGCAAGGGTAATTTTTCATATATCACCTCAATACGGCCATTGTTGAGGCCGCAAGTAGCATTAGTCAGTTTTTTTGTCAGGCCGCCAATGTCCGCCGTCGGTTTTTGGAAAGTGATAGCGTAAGTTGGACTGGTTACGCTGCATCCGCCTGCGTTACTTGCCACTAAATAATAATTGCCTGCCGTTACGTTGGCTAAATCGGCAGTGGTGGCAATCACTGCATTGGGGTTAGCACCGTTATACCATTTAAAAATAGTTGCACCTATGAATTTTAGATTGGTAATGCTGCCGCCATTGTATTTGCAGGACGGCTGGGTAAGTATTTTTTGACTATCATCTAACGTGACGCCGTTTACTTCAGTTATAGCGATAGCCGTGCTGTATACCGGGCCGCATTGCGTATCATCGGTAACCTGTAAGGTGTAAACGCCGCCCGGCTGATTGATCAGGTCTTTTGTAGTACCCACCGTTTTGCCGGCAGCATCCATCCATGCGTATTTTAGCGTACCCGTGCCGTTAGTGACGATTATATTGGTTATAGAACCTTTGGCTTGGCCGCAGTTGGTTGGGGTAGTGATGGCGGCGGATTGATCGATAGTGGGACCGTTACTGGTTTTAATTACAACCGGACCATAGGTTAAAGGGCAACTATTATTATATCCCGAAACGGTAAGCGTATAGCTACCTGCAGCTACGTTTTCCAGTTCAAGTTTTTTACTAACCTCAACCTCAAAGGCACTTTTCCACGAGTATTGCAACGGCTCGCTGGTGTTTCTAACTACCGTCAGCCCTTTAAGGCCGCCGTTATACTTACCGCACGATTCGTCCTTTTTCACCATCCCTGTGGCATCAATCTGCATGGATAAGGTCTTTATTTCGTAATAAGGCGTTTCGGCATTGCAATCGCCGCCAGCAAGCACTAACTTATATTTTCCTGGTTGAACCTTGATAAGATCAGCATTTGTGCCGACTACGGCTCCGCTCTCATTAAGCCATTGCACACTCGCTCCGTTGCTTGGCACGGCACGTAAAATAGAACCCAGGCCACCGTTGCCGCTACACGCATGTATTACCTGTAAATTGCTTACATCGATAGTATTCCCGGTAAACTCTGATGTTGAATTATTAAAAGTTGCTGAGGCTATTACTTTGCCGATAATAGGCCCTGTATATTGCCAATCTCCGCTGGCATTAGCAGTAGTGCTACCAAAATATGTTTCGGGCGAGCAAGTACCGCAAGCATCGGCATAAAACAATTCAATTGCCGAGTTCGGAGTCGCTTTTCCCGTAACACTATTTGCTGTTATGCCTGTTATGTTAATGGTTGTTACAGGCCTGGTAAAACCGTTCACTACCATCGGGCCCATGCCTGTGGTGCAATAAAAACTATTTTTATTAACGGATGCTGTCGCAAAATCACCAACATAAACCGGTTTAGTTGCGGTAACATAATTGGCGTCGGCAGGGTTATTGCTGCCGATATTGACCTTATCTGACCAGCTTAGGAAAAAACCTGTACCCGCTTGAAACCTGTACCTTTTAGTTTTATCGGTCCCGATGTAATTTCTGCGGAAGTACATCGGATAGCCATTATTGCCGATATATATGGTTGTCGCCCCCTCGTCGGCAAGAATCACATTATCCTCTATTGTATAAGTACTTTTCCCCCCCGGGCTTACGGTTATTAAATAAAGCCCTTTGGTTCCAGGGATCCTGTTCTGCCCCGAAAAATCTATCCCTATTTTATTATTTTTGATTAGTATATCAGCCGGCTCAGATGCGTAATGATCTTGCAGGTTAGTACTCGGATAATTGCCGTTATTGACTTGGTAGATGCCTAAACCGTAGGCAAATATATTGCCCTCTGCTTCGGTGCCGCCAATTTCCACCTTATCAGACAAAAACCAGAAAAAAGTTTGTGTTTGGGGTGTATTTGGCGACAAAGTTTTTCCATCGGCATCTACTCCAATAAAGTTGGCCTTAACGGTTAGGTCTTCAAAAAACTCAAATGTATTATCCGGTGGGTTTATAAAAACATCGTTGTTAAAGCCCCAAACAACGTTGCCTTTACCAGCGGCACCAATAGTTATTCTTTTGCCATTTTTAAACTCTATTCCGTTCCAGTAAAAGTAAAGCGTTGTTTGCCGGTCGGTAATTGTCGCATCACCTTTTAAATACAAACCGTACACCTCTATATCATCTTGGCCCACAGCTTTCAACGCAGATAGTTTTTGCTTGTCAGATATCGGGAATAATAATTTGACCTTTGTATCGCTCACTCCAAATTTAGCGCCCGGCTGTGTAGAGCCATCAATCACCAAATTTGATGTCATATTGGGCAATTGCGATAAAAGCGTTATCGTCCTCCCCGCCACACTCAAATCCGGCAAATTAAAATTGATGTAGTCTTTCTCGGCGCTTCCGTTCGCGGCAGCATCTAACAAAGCCTGGCGCAGCGTACCTGGGCCGGTATCGGCATTACTGGTTACCACGAAGGTGGCGGCAAATAAGGGTCTACTTAAAAGCAGGGTTAAAAACAGGAATAAAATCTTTTTCACAAGTGCCGATTCGGTTTAGCCCTCCAAAATAAAACAATTCCTGTTAATTTCATTGTCACTATTTGTTTACTGATTGTTAGTGACTTTGTAAAATAGTACCTTTGCGCCGAACAAACAAGGGGATACTATTTTCATGACACTGAACACTGCATACCAGGAAAAATTTCAACACAGGCATATTGCTCCAAACGACGCGGATACGGAAAAAATGCTGAAAACAGTCGGCGTAAACTCGCTCGATGAGCTGATCGACCAAACGGTGCCGGCAAAAATCCGTTTAAAGCAACCGCTTAACCTGCCAACCGCACTTAGCGAATACGATTATTTGAACACGCTGAAGCAAACTGCTTCTAAAAACAAGGTGTTTAAAAGCTATATCGGCCAGGGTTATTATGATGTGATTGTGCCGGGTGTTATTCAGCGTAACATCCTTGAAAACCCCGGATGGTATACCCAATACACTCCGTACCAGGCCGAGATTGCCCAGGGCCGTTTACAGGCTTTGTTAAACTTCCAAACCATGGTGTTGGATTTAACCGGGATGGAAATTGCCAACGCATCGTTATTAGACGAGGGCACCGCCGCTGCCGAGGCTATGTTTATGCAATACAGTCTGCGTAAAAACACGCAAGCCGATACCTTCTTTGTGTCGGAAGAGTTGTTCCCGCAAACTATCGATATTTTAAAAACCCGGTCCGAGCCTTATGGCATTAAACTGGTAATTGGCGATCACCGCACGGTTGAACTTTCTGAGTCGATGTTCGGTGCTATCGTACAATACCCTGCCGGTCACGGTGCAGTTTACAACTATAGCGATTTCGCTACTGCTGCCCACCAAAAAGGCATTAAACTAACCGTTGTTGCCGATATTATGAGTTTGGTACTGCTTACCCCTCCGGGTGAGTGGGGTGCCGATATCGTAGTAGGTACATCGCAACGTTTTGGCGTACCCATGGGCTTTGGCGGACCGCATGCCGCTTTCTTTGCCACTAAAGAAGAATACAAACGCTCTATGCCGGGCCGCATCATAGGCGTGACTATTGACAGTGCCGGTAACTACGCCCTGCGTATGGCCCTGCAAACCCGCGAGCAGCACATCCGCCGCGATAAAGCGACCTCTAACATTTGTACCGCACAGGCTTTACTGGCTATTATGGCTGGTATGTATGCAGCTTACCACGGCCCTAAAGGCTTAAAACTGATTGCAGAACGCATCCACGGTCTGGCTGTTTTATTAACCGAAAGTTTAGGCCAATTAGGTTACGAGCAGTTGAACAGCAGCTACTTCGATACCGTAAAATTCAGCTTAGGCGAATTGGCCGGAGCGGTGAAAGCAGAATCGATTAACAACGAAATGAACTTCAACCATGTTGGTCAGGACGTTACTATCTCGATAGATGAAACTACATCGCCAGAGGATATTAAAACCATGGTTAGATTTTTTGCCCGTGTTAAAGGCAAAAACCTGGCCGATGTTGATTTTGACGGTTTACAAGCCAAGGTTGAAACCGTGATCCCAACCGAATTGCAACGTACTTCGGCTTACTTAACCCACCCGGTATTCACCAGTCACCACAGCGAGCACGAAATGCTGCGCTATATTAAATCGCTGGAAACTAAGGATCTTTCTCTGTGCCACTCGATGATCGCATTAGGGTCGTGCACCATGAAACTGAACGCGACTACCGAAATGGTACCCGTTACCTGGGCCGAGTTTAGCAAAATGCACCCTTTTGCACCAGCCGACCAAACCGGCGGTTACATGCAGTTATTTGATGAACTGAATAAATGGCTGAGCGAGATTACCGGCTTTGCCGCCATGAGCTTACAGCCAAACGCAGGCGCACAAGGCGAATATGCCGGCCTGATGGTGATCCGCGCTTACCATCAAGATCGTGGTGATCATCACCGTAACATCGCTTTAATTCCTTCATCGGCACATGGTACCAACCCTGCATCGGCAGCAATGGCCGGGATGAAAATTGTTGTGGTAAAATGCGACGAGAACGGTAATATCGACGTGGCCGATATGCGCGCCAAAGCCGAGCAATATAAAAATGAATTATCGTGCCTGATGGTGACCTATCCATCAACCCACGGCGTGTTCGAAGAATCGATCATCGAAATTTGCGAAATCATTCACCAAAACGGCGGCCAGGTTTATATGGATGGCGCCAACATGAACGCACAGGTAGGCTTAACCAGTCCGGCTAATATTGGTGCCGATGTTTGCCACCTGAACCTGCATAAAACCTTCTGTATCCCTCACGGTGGTGGCGGCCCTGGTATGGGCCCAATTGGTGTGGCTAAGCACTTAGTGCCTTACCTGCCCGGCCACGCGGTGGTTAATATCGATCAGGGTAAATCTATCCCGGCTGTTTCGGCAGCGCCATGGGGTTCGGCTTCTATCTTGATCATCTCGCACGCTTACATTGCTATGATGGGCGGCGACGGCCTGACAAACGCCACCCGTTACGCTATCCTGAACGCCAACTATATTAAAACCCGCCTGCAGCACCACTACCCGGTATTATACACCGGCGCTAACGACCGTTGCGCACACGAGATGATCCTTGATTGCCGTGCATTTAAAAACTTCGGCATTGAGGTGGTGGATATTGCCAAGCGCTTAATGGATTATGGTTTCCACGCGCCAACCGTATCTTTCCCGGTTGCTGGTACCGTAATGGTTGAACCAACCGAAAGCGAACCTAAACACGAGCTGGACCGTTTCTGCGATGCGATGATCAGCATCCGTCACGAAATTGACGATATAGAAAAAGGCCTGTCGGATAAACTGGATAACCCATTAAAGAACGCTCCGCACACGGTATCAACCGTAACCGGTAACGACTGGGAACACCCATATACCCGCCAAAAAGCAGCCTTCCCGCTGCCTTATGTTGTGGCCTACAAATTCTGGCCATCGGTAGGCCGTGTTAACGACACCTACGGCGACCGTACGCTGATCTGCTCTTGCCCACCACTTTCAGACTACGAGTTTGAGGAAAGTGAAGTGACTACGCCTGAGTTTGGGACGTGATCCTTTTGAGGTGAAAGGTCTTTTAGAAAATATCAAGCTCTCCAATTGGAGGGCTTTTTTTATATTTGATAAGCCATGACCCACAAAGAGAAAAGACTTTTAATGGATAAATCTCTAAAGGAGATTACTATCCCTTTTTTAAGAGAACAGGACTTTAAAGGTTCGTTTCCCCATTTTAGGCGATATCAGGATGACCGGAACAATCTATTAACTTTTCAATTTAGTTTATACGCTCCACAATTTGTAGTTGAAATTGCTAACTGCCCCTCATCTGGTATTGTTACTAATTGGCGGGAAGTTAAACCGGCAAAATGTACTGCTCATGATATGTTTAGAAGGTCAAGACTCGGTGGCGGGCAAGGCGATCATTGGTTTGACTTTAGCAAGACATCAATTTTTGCTAATGTTTATAAAAAGCAAGCAAAAGAGATAATTAAGTTGTGGGATGTTGCGGAACAATGGTGGCAAGATGATCCGTTTGAGCAAAGATTTGCGGAAGCTTCAAAAGAATAAGCTTATTGATCCGGGCCTGTCAGTCTGAGCGTAGTCGAAGAAATGTCACCCTGAGCCTGTCGAAGGGCGTGCAAGGAGCCTGCCACCATGCTTCAACGATGCTCAGTATGACACCTAACCAAGGCCTGTCATCCCTTCTTCAAAATCTCCTGATCTGCTCTTGCCCTCCGCTGAGCGATTACGAATTTGAAGAAATCGAAGCAACTACGCCTGCGTTTGGGACGTGAGAATGTGGTGAAAGGCGAAAGCTTTTAGAAAATATAATGTAAATTGAGGCTCCTTAAACGGAGCCTTTTTTATGATTTTTTAAATTCTATATGGGAACTTGGAATACGGCAATTAACGGTAACGATACTTTTCAGGATGTTTATACCGCGTTCTTTGATTTGTATAATAGAGGAATAAGTGCTGGAGAAATTTCCAAACAAATCATGGTTGACTTTCAACAATTATTTGACGATGATGATGATAAAAACAATGCTCTCTTCGGCTTAGCCTTAGCGCAATGGGAAACTCAATCGCTGGAATTAGATGTCCTCAACCAGGTAAAAAAAATCATAGAAAATGACGAGGATATAGAACTTTGGAAGGCGCTTAGTGCTGATGCAAAAGCCTTAAACAAAAGGAAGACAGTACTCCATAAATTTTTACTTACAATTTCGACTCCCCGTGATAAACTTAAACGCAGGATCAAACCTAAGTTTGTTTTTTCTAAACACATAGTGATAAGTACTGTAGCCCCTGACCGTCTTAAAACATTTGAAATAAGCGAACAGTTTGAAAATGGCGAATACATTCATACAGGCTCTTTGATGACATGGAAAGAAGGTAGCGGCTCTGTATTATATTTTAATGGACAAAATAAATATATTACAGCTAAATGGTTGGATAGTCAAACATTGGAGATAACCCATGACAAGGATATCAATTTTACAAAAAAAGATAATTCGGCCTATTATTTAGGCGATAGCGTTACGGTAATTTACAGGGACATTTAGACCATCGTCTTTCTCATTGGTCCGGATTTATAATCCCGAACTGACAACAAACAACAACCCATATCTGCTTACCATACAAATATGCCGGAAAATTTAAACGACAATGGTGGCACAAGTGCGTCACCATCATACACCGGGACAAGGCCTAAAATTCAATATTTTTCAAACCTGCATATTTAGCCCTAAAACCACCGAAATACTTAAATATTTCATCATTTTTTACCTCTTTTTTTCACAGCGTTTTTTTGATGAATGATAAACTTATAAAACAAAAAACCACGTTTTAAAGCTAAAAACGCGGTTTTGGTATACCTGGTCTATACTATTCTATTCTACTTTAGTAATTGGTACTTTTTGAATGTCGTCTCAGACATCCGAAAACACCAAAAATACAATCGCCTATTTCTTTCCCACCGTATCCTGCAACTGGATAGTGGCCGGTTTTTTCAAGGCGGGTTTTATCATATTTGGCATGCGGTATTTGCTCATATCGGGTTTTAGCGTGGGGATCTTATCGGGGTTTGGGTACGGAACGGCTACGTAACCGGGAACACTTACCGAATAAGTTGCGGTATTAAAAGGCACTTTAACTATCGAATCCTTTCCGTTGATCTTTACAGCAATATAGTTTCCGTGATTTTTTAATGTCGGCGAACTGGAATAATAAGCGTATGTGTTGCTGTTGAGTTTATGAGCTAAATTTAAGAGGCTATCCCGTTTGATATTGCCTTGCTTTTCATAGCTTTTACCTTTAATCGTGGTATCTGCGCCTGCAGTGTAACTGTAAGCGCCTGTTTTAAAGTCTTGCTGCGCCATGGCATTAGCGCTGATCATCAGGCTAAGCCCTAAACCGGCCAGCATTTTTAGCGTATTACTTAAAGTCAACATATTGATGATGATTTAGATGGTTTACACAAACTTACTAAACAATTAGACACCAATGTGTTAAAAATGTTGCCCGGGGAAGTTAAAAAATGTTAATTCATTATTTTGTTATTGCGAGGTACGAAGCAACCGCGAATAAGCAGAGCTGCTCTTTAAGTCCGCGGTTGCTTCGTACAGCAATGACAATTGGGGCTTTTATGCCGGATTCAGCTTGCTAAAATACTCGCCGATAACATCGTTATTAGCCTTTACCCTGTCGGCACTGGTACCGAAGCTAAGCTCGTTACTGCCGGCGGCCAATTGTTCAAATATCGATTCGATAAAATCACTTACCGGCGGGGCTTGATTGTGCAGACCAACGCCACCCAAATCGGTATTTAAAGCCGGCGGAATAATCTCAATTACCTCTACACCACTGTCTTTTAACTGATGACGCAGCGAAAGCGTAAACGAGCGGAAAAATGCTTTGGTAGCACTATACACCCCAATTTTTGAGTAAGGCACGAAAGCCAAACCCGAGGTGACATTCATAATGGTATTAACCGATTTCAGTTTCAAAAACAGTTCGGTTAGGTGCAAGGGAGCAAGGATGTTAATACCTACCTCCTGGGTAGCTTTGTTAAAAAAACCTTCGTCGGTGGCGGTTACCCAGTTTTGGATGCCGGCGTTGTTAACCAGCACGTTCAGGTCGGGGTGATTTTCGGCAACCCAGTTGTAAAGGTCTACACGGTCGGCTTCGAACTCCAGATCGCATACACGGGTTATCACACCCGGGAACTGATCGGCAGCAGCCTTTAAAACATCCTCACGACGGCCGCAGATAATTACGGTATTGCCTTCTTTTATAAAGCGTTCGGTCAGGCCCAGGCCAATGCCGCTGGCCCCGCCGGTGATCAGGATTTTATTGTTTGACAGATTCATCTTCGTATGTTGTTTTTATTTGATAACAAAGATGCAGGCATTTAAGATTGCAGTGTTTGCAAATTTCAATCGGGTTTTTGCGAAAATCAAATCAGGGTTAAAAATTCAGCGCTAATCGTTATGGAACCGGCATAATAGCTATCTTAGCAATGTCGAAACTTTATCGTAATGAAACTTTTCTATCTGAGCGCGCTCCTGCTGGTATCGCAAATTTGTACAGCCCAAACGCTTAACCAATTTTTTGTAAAGGCAACCGGGCAAAAAACCACCGCAGTTGATAGCGCTGCTTATCTGGTTACTATTTCATCGTCCGATCAAGCTTCGGTGATCTATGATTTTACTGAAAAATACAGGAACGGACACCTGCACCGAACCGGCAAAACATCAAGTTCGCAAACCATAATTCCCTATGGCGTTTGCACAACCTATTTCCCAACCGGTAAAAAATTTACTGAGATCACTTACGATCAGGGCCGGGCTACCGCGGTAAGCCAATATTACCCCGGCGGCGGTTTATACCAGGAGTTAGATTATAAATACAGCGATGTTACCGGCCAGCCCGAAATCTCCATCCGCACCTGTAAAGATTCAACCGGCAAAGTATTGGCCGAAAGTGGCAACGGCCGTTTCATCGAATTTTTCCCGCCCGATAAGCGATTTTTAACCCCTGAAGGCTCTTTTAAGGAAGCGAAAATATCTTTCGATAAGATTTACGAGGAAGGCCCAATAAAAAAGGGCCGTAAAGACGGCGAATGGCATGGCGCAATCAATGACTTAGCTTACGCCGAGGTATACAGAAACGGCAAATTGGTTGTGGGAGAATCAACCGACAAAGGTGGCGGCAAATACATCTACAAAAAACGTATTGAGTTTCCGGATTATAATGGCGGCCCCGAAGCGGCTTACCGCACCATTGCTTTTTACACCAGATACCCCGAAGCAGCCAGGGCAACAGGCGCAAAAGGAACGGTATTGGTTAACTTTACGGTTGAAACAGATGGAAGCCTTACCAACATCAGGGCCTTCCGCTCACCCGGTCCCGAATTTAGTGCTGAAGCCGAAAGAGTAATCGCTTTATTAAAAACTTACACACCCGGAAAGTACTTCGGGCAAACCACAAAAATTGGCATGGTAATGCCTGTGGCCTTTGTGCCGTATAAATAAAAAGTTAGGTAATATTAAGTCAGCGTCACATTTTTGCGATTTTCAAAAAAAATCTAAATCATCCCTCATTAATCCTATCTTTGCACCCCGACGCTGAGGTCGGGTTATCTCGCCCCCGGCGCATCTGATTTCAGTCCGAAGTCTAAAGTCGGCAGTCTGAAGTTGATAGTCTAAAGTCGGTAGTCCGGAGTCGGTAGTCAAAGTTTTATACTTAGACGAGGCTTAGATCTCAAGATTTAAAACTTAGAACTCAGGACTCGAGACTTAAAACTTAGGACTTAAGACTTTAAGACTTAAAAGATGCCCAAAAACAATTCCATCAAATCAGTATTGATCATCGGTTCAGGTCCAATTATTATTGGCCAGGCCTGTGAGTTTGATTATGCCGGTTCGCAAGCCGCGCTGTCGTTAAAAGATGAAGGGATCTCTGTATCCATCATCAATAGCAACCCGGCCACCATCATGACCGATAAGGTTATTGCCGATCATGTTTATCTTTTGCCGCTTACTCCCGAGAGTATTGAGCAAATATTACAGGAGCGCCAGATTGATGCGGTACTGCCTACCATGGGCGGCCAAACAGCGTTAAACCTTTGTATTGCCGTTGCCGAGCGCGGCATTTGGGAAAAATACGGTGTTAAAATAGTAGGTGTTGATTTAGCCGCTATTGAGAAAACCGAAAACCGCGAAGCCTTCCGCCAACTGATGGTTGATATTGGCGTAGGCGTTGCTACCTCAAAAATTGCCAACTCTTTCCTTGAAGGTAAAGAAGCTGCACAGCAAATCGGCTACCCGCTGGTTATCCGCCCGAGCTATACCCTTGGTGGTAAAGGTGCCGGCTTTGTACATAAAAAAGAAGATTTTGACCTGGCCCTGAGCCGCGGTTTACAGGCATCGCCAACGCACGAGGTTCTGGTGGAACAAGCCGTTTTAGGCTGGAAAGAATACGAGTTAGAGTTGCTGCGCGATAATAACGATAACGTAATTATCATCTGTTCGATAGAGAACTTTGACCCGATGGGCATCCACACCGGCGACTCGATCACCGTGGCCCCGGCCATGACCCTGAGCGACCGTTGCTACCAGGAGATGCGTAACCAGGCTATTAAGATGATGCGCGCCATTGGTAACTTTGCTGGTGGTTGTAACGTACAGTTCTCGGTTAACCCGGCTGATGAGAGCATCATTGCTATCGAGATTAACCCGCGTGTATCACGTTCATCGGCCCTGGCATCAAAAGCAACAGGTTACCCAATCGCAAAAATTGCTGCTAAGCTGGCTATCGGTTATAACCTTGACGAAATAGAAAACCAGATCACTAAAACCACTTCGGCTTACTTTGAGCCAACGTTGGATTACGTGATTGTAAAGATCCCCCGCTGGAACTTCGATAAATTTAAAGGCGCCAACCGCGAGCTGGGACTGACCATGAAATCGGTAGGTGAGGTAATGGGTATCGGCCGCAGTTTTATAGAGGCGCTACAGAAAGCTTGTCAAAGCCTTGAAATTGGTCGCGCAGGTTTGGGTGCCGATGGTCGCCAAAGTCGCAACCTGGACGAGATTATGCACAGCCTGGAGAAACCAAGCTGGGATAGGTTATTTCACATTTACGATGCCATGAGTTTGGGTGTACCGATGGAATCTATCCGTAAGGTAACCAAAATAGACCGCTGGTTCCTGAACCAGATCCAGGACATCGTTAACCTGGAGAACGAACTACGTCGCTACTCGCTGAACAACGTTCCTGAAGAATTTTTATATAACCTGAAGCAAAAAGGCTTCTCGGATGTGCAGATCGCCTACATTTTAGGCAACTCAACTACCGAAGAGGATGTTTACCAGCGTCGCAAAGCCTTGGGCATGCACCGCGTTTATAAAATGGTTGATACCTGTGCGGCAGAGTTCCAGGCTAAAACGCCATACTTCTACTCTACTTACGAGGGCGAGAACGAGTCTATCGTATCTGATAAAAAGAAGATCATCGTATTAGGATCAGGTCCTAACCGTATCGGTCAGGGTATTGAGTTTGATTATAGCTGTGTACACGGTTTGTTAGCCGCTAAAGAAACCGGTTTCGAGGCTATTATGATCAACTGTAACCCTGAAACCGTATCTACCGACTTTAACATGGCCGATAAGCTATACTTTGAGCCGGTATTCTGGGAGCACGTACGCGAGATTATCGAACTGGAGAAACCAGAGGGTGTAATTGTACAGTTAGGCGGCCAGACAGCCCTTAAAATGGCTGAGAAGCTGCATGAGCATGGTATCAAAATCATCGGAACATCGTTCGACAACATGGATATTGCCGAAGACCGTGGTCGTTTCTCTGACCTGCTGAAAGAACTTGATATTCCATATCCAAAATACGGTGTGGCCGAAAGCGCCGAAGAAGCTTTAGAGGTTGCGCACGAAGTTGGCTACCCGGTATTGGTACGCCCAAGCTACGTATTAGGCGGACAGGGCATGAGCATTGTAATTAACGATGAGGACCTGGAAAAAGCGGTAGTAAACCTCCTGAAAAATCTGCCGGGCAATCGCGTACTGATCGATCACTTCCTTGACCGTGCTGCGGAAGCGGAGTCGGATTCAATTAACGATGGAGACGATGTACACATCATAGGTTTAATGGAACACATTGAGCCGGCGGGTATCCATTCAGGCGATTCGTATGCGGTATTGCCGCCATTCGATCTGTCAGATTCGGTGATTCAGCAAATGGAAGATCATACTAAAAAAATCGCGCAAGCGCTAAATGTTCGCGGCTTGCTGAATATTCAGTTTGCTATTAAAAATGATAAAGTTTATGTGATAGAGGCTAATCCGCGTGCATCGCGTACGGTTCCTTTCATCGCAAAAGCTTATGATGTACCTTACATCAACATTGCCGCCAAGGTGATGCTGGGTACCCATAAATTGAAAGACTTTAACATTGAGCGTAAACTGCAAGGTTATGCCATTAAAGAACCGGTATTCTCGTTCGATAAATTCCCTGAAGTTGAAAAACAATTAGGTCCTGAAATGAAATCGACCGGCGAAGCCATTCGTTTCATCCCTAACCTGCAGGATCCATACTTCAGACATTTGTACAAAGAGAAATCGATGTACTTGTCTAAATAAGAATAAAGCTGAAAGGTAAAAGGCGAAAGGTTTGAGGACTTTTCGCCTTTTTTGATTTTAAAGCTTCGCTACTCCGTAGGAGTATAAGCTTTGTAGAAAAACCGGCTTCTATTATAGCATGCCGTAGGTATGCCAGTTACGTTCAACACCTACGGCGTTGGCTCATGTGTTAGCATTTACTACAAAGCTACTACCCCGATAGGGGTAAAAACCCTAAGGAATGATATCAGCTGAAATAGCAAGCTACCTGGCGTAAAATGAACTTATGCCCTGTCTTTCCACACCTATTGATTTTATGCTTAAAGAGTGCCAACTTGCGGCCCGTAAATTAAAATTATGATTGCTCATCACCACAAAATAGCTGCCGAACTTTCGGTTGCCGATAAACAGGTAACCGCTACCATTGCCCTGTTAGATGAAGGCGCTACTGTGCCCTTTATCAGCCGTTACCGTAAAGAATTAACCGGTAGTTTAGATGAGGTGCAGGTGGCCGCCATCCGCGACCGTGTGCAGCAACTGCGCGATCTGGATAAACGCCGCGAAGCGATCCTGAAATCGCTGACCGATATGGGCAAATTGACACCTGAGCTGGAAAAATCGATTAACGAAGCCGAAACCATGGTATTGCTGGAGGATATTTACCTGCCGTACCGCCCTAAACGCAAAACCCGCGCATCCATAGCGCGCGAGAAAGGCCTGCAACCCCTGGCCGACCTGATCTTTGAACAGGGTCGTACTGATTTGCAATTAGAAGCCGATAAATATATCGATACCGAAAAAGGCGTAAACAGTATTGAGGAAGCTTTAGCCGGCGCCCGTGATATCATCGCCGAGACCATCAGCGAAAACGCCGAGGTACGTACGCAGATGCGCGCGCTGTTTGTAGAAAAAGGCACCTTTCAGTCAAAAGTCGCCCCGGGTAAAGAGGAAAGCGGCATTAAGTATAAAGATTATTTCGACTGGACTGAACCAGTTAAATCAGCGCCATCGCACCGCGTATTGGCTATGCGCCGTGGCGAAAAAGAAGAAATCCTGTATCTTGATTTGCAACCACCCGAAGAAGAAGCCGTTGTTTTGCTGGACCGGACATTTGTAACCGGCAACAATGCATCAGCCGATCAAATGCGTTTGGCTATTGCCGATGGCTATAAGCGCTTGCTAAAACCATCCATGGAAACAGAGGTGCGCCTGATGACCAAAAAAGCTGCCGATGAAGAAGCCATTCGTGTATTTGCCGAGAATGCCCGCCAGTTATTGTTAGCTGCCCCGATGGGTCAGAAACGTGTAATGGCGATAGATCCCGGCTTCCGCACCGGCTGTAAGGTTGTTTGTTTAGATGAGCAGGGTAAGCTGGAAGAATATACTGCGATATTCCCGCATACAGGTGCCGGTCAGGCTAAGGAAGCGGAGAAGACCGTTCCGTATCTGGTAGATAAATACAAAATTGAGGCCATAGCCATTGGTAACGGTACTGCCGGCCGCGAAACGGAGGCCTTTGTACGTAACCTGAATATTCCCGGTGTAACTATTGTAATGGTGAACGAAAGCGGTGCGTCTATCTACTCCGCATCGGATGTAGCCCGCGAGGAGTTTCCGGATAAGGATGTTACCGTTAGGGGCGCTGTATCAATCGGTCGCCGGTTGATGGATCCGTTGGCTGAGTTGGTGAAGATAGACCCAAAATCAATTGGCGTCGGCCAGTACCAGCACGATGTTGATCAAACCAAACTGCAAACATCGTTAGATGATACCGTAATTAGCTGTGTTAACGCGGTGGGTGTGGAGTTGAATACCGCATCGAAAGAAATTCTGGCCTATGTGTCGGGCCTTGGTCCGCAGTTGGCGCAGAATATCGTCACCTACCGTAACGAAAACGGGGCCTTTAAACGCCGCGATCAGTTGAAGAAGGTGCCTCGCTTGGGCGATAAAGCATTCGAGCAGGCAGCAGGCTTCTTACGTATCCGTAATACTGAAGATCCTTTAGAAGCCAGTGCCGTACACCCTGAGCGTTATGCCCTGGTGGAGAAAATGGCCAAAGATAAAGGCGTAAGCGTAGCCAGCCTGATGAGCGATGCGGCCCTGCGTAAAAGTATCCCGTTGCAAAGCTATATCAGCGAAAGCGTAGGCCTACCTACCCTAAACGATATTATGGCCGAGTTGGCTAAACCTGGTCGTGATCCGCGTGAGCAATTTGAAACCTTTAGCTTTACCGAGGGCGTGAATGCCATCGGCGATTTAAAGCCCGGCATGAAGCTGCCCGGAATCGTAACCAATATTACCGCCTTTGGTGCCTTTGTCGATATCGGCGTTCACCAGGATGGCTTGGTTCACCTGAGCCAGATTACCAATCGTTTTATAAAAGACCCTAACGAGGTGTTGAAAGTAGCCCAGCGCGTAGAGGTAACAGTTACTGAGGTTGATGTGAACCGCAAGCGCATCTCGCTAAGCATGAAAGAAAACGAGCCCCGCCAAAAACCAGCCGAGCGGAAGCCGGATGAGCGTCGTGGCAATCAGCAGCAAGGCAATAACCGCAATCAAAATCAGCCCAACAGGCAAAAACAGAACGAGGAAACAGATATGGCCATAAAGCTGGCAGCTTTGAGGAGTAAGTTTAAGTAGTCAATTTGTCATTGCTGTAAAGGTTAAGTAATTCGGTAACAGAATTAGCTTTATATAATTAAAGCTAAATCGTTATGCGGAACATTAATAATGACCTTACATTAAAACGAAACTATTTGAATAAG
>Ga0116227_10009823_pt1 | contig 17136 bp, 14 predicted proteins | sample S1TSphgellanicum_FD_89693 | JGI IMG/M metagenome (GOLD analysis project Ga0116227, IMG submission 89693) | Host-associated microbial communities from peat moss isolated from Minnesota, USA - S1T2_Fb - Sphagnum magellanicum MG | ecosystem: Host-associated > Plants > Peat moss > Unclassified...
CAGGGCCGGGAAGGCCATGAAGATCAAGAGCGACGTCGCGACCATTTCCCACGTGAAGATCGGGATGCGCCACATCGTCATGCCCGGCGCGCGGTAGACGAAGACCGTGGTTACGAAGTTGATGGCGGTCAAGATCGTCGCGACCGAAACGAGGAAGACGCCGACGATCCAGAGGTCTTGACCGAGTCCGGTCGAGATCTTGATTTCCGATAACGGCGCGTACGAGGTCCAACCGTTCGCCGCCGCGCCTTCGTTCGTGGCCGCGCCGCTGAACACGATCAGTCCGCCGAAGAGAAACAGCCAGTACGACGTCGCGTTGAGCCGCGGGAACGCCATGTCCGGCGCGCCGATCTGGAGCGGCAGCAGAAAGTTCGCGAGCCCGAGTGCGAAGGGCGCGACGAACAGAAAGATCATCGCCGTACCATGTAACGTGAAGAGCTGCGCGTAGGTGTGCGCGTCCACGAACGTGTTGGCCGGACGCGAGAGCTGGGTGCGGATCGCGACCGCGAGCAGCCCGGCGACGCCGAAATAGAAGAGGCTCGTCGTGAGGTAGAGGATGCCGATGCGCTTGTGGTCGGTCGTCGTCAGCCAACTCAACAGATCCGCGCGCGGGGCGGCGGGCCGGAGCGCCGCTTGCGCGCTCACGTCGGCGGGCTCTTGAGCCAGCGTCCGAAGTCGGCCGGCGCGACGACCTTCACGCGAAAGCCCATCAGCGCGTGGTCGTAGCCGCAGAATTCGGCGCAGTGGCCGGCGTATGATCCGGTCGTCGTCGGGTCGACGTCGAAGGCGCTGCTCCGGCCGGGAATCGCGTCGCGTTTAAAGAGGAAGGCCGGAATCCAGAACGAGTGGTTCACGTCGCTCGAGGTCAGCACGATGCGCGTCGTCTCGCCCAGCGGCAACACGAGTTCGGGCAGGTTCGCGAACGAGCCGTGAACGGTCGGGCCGCCGCGGTACGCAAACGTCCAGCCCCAACGATAGCCGTTGACCGCGACCGTGACGGCCGGCGCGGGCACGAGCGCTTCGACGCCGGCTTCGGCGCGATACGTGTAGACGAACAACACGCAGACCAGCGCCAGCGGTAGAACCGTCCAGGCGATCTCCAACGCGAAGTTGTTTCGAAATTGCGGTGGAAGACGCGTCGTCGACGTTTCACGGCGGCGCCAGCGTACCGACGCGAAAAGAATCAAGCCCCAGACCGCGAGCGCAACCGCTAATCCTACGTACGCAAATAGCATCCAGTTCGATACGAGTAGTGACGCTTGCGCCGTCGCACCCGTCATCCACGGCAGACGCTCCATGCCGCGTCCCATGCCCGTTTTTAGCTTCGGGTAATCAGGGGTAGATAGCGCGTATGAAATCGCCGGTCGCCATTCGTGCGCACCCGCTCGTCTTCGGCGTTACGATTTTTTTGGCGTCAGAATCGATGCTATTCGCGGGCTTGCTCGCGGCTTGGTACGATTTGCGCGGTCTCACGCCGCAATGGATGGCCCCCGGCACCGATATCGATTTCGGGCTCGCGACGTTCGGTACGTGCTTGCTTGGGCTCGGCAGCGTAACGATGGGCGTCGCCCAGGTCGCCGCCGCCAAGCGGCGCGCGTCCGTCGCGCGGGCGATGCTGCTGGTCACGCTGTTCTGCGCGCTCGGCTTCGCGTATACGGCGCTGCGCGACTGGTCGGAGGCGAACTTTCAAGTCGATACGAGCGCGTACGGCACGCTTTTCTACGTGCTGACGGGAACGCATCTGGTGCACGTCTTGGCGGGGGCCGTTTTGCTCGCCGCGCTGACCGTGTTCCTGGGCCGCCCCGCATTCACGCGCGACCGCCACGCGGGCGTCGAGGCGATCGCCTACTACTGGCACTTCGTGTTCGTCGTTTGGCTCGCCGTCTACGCGACGATCTATCTCGTGCGATGAAACGAGCGATGAACGAGCGATGAGGGACCTGCTGTTGTTCGCGGCCGCGGCCGCGGCGCTGGTTTGCGCGGCGACGGCCGCGCTGCACGCCAACCCGGCAATCCCCGGGTTGCTCGCGGCACTGGCTTTCGCGTCCATCGCGTGCTGGGCCGGCGCAACGGCGCGCGGACTGCGCGCGGCAAGCGATCTCACCGAGCCGCGCCATTCATTCGCAAGCGTAACGGCGTCGGAGCCCGTTTCGAGGGCCGGTTGGTTCGGCCGTGCCTGGGCCGTTGCGCTGGGTGCATTCGGCGTCGCGGCGCTCGTGCCGCTCGTTTCGCTCGGCCGCCGCCCGATCGCGGCAGCGAGTGCGTGGACGCGCGGCGCGCGTCTGGTGACGCCGGAAGGCGTGCCGGTGCGGGCGGACGATATCGCGATCGGCGGCGTCGCAACGGTTTTTCCCGAGCACCGCGTCGGCGCGCCCGAGTCGGCGGTGCTGCTGATCCGGGTCGAGGACGGCAAGATACAGGCCCCGCCGGAACGGCGTGATTGGACGCCGAGCGGCAACGTCGCGTATTCCAAGATCTGCACGCATGCCGGATGCCCCGTGGCTATCTACCTGCACGTCTACTACACGCTCTACTGCCCGTGCCATCAATCGGAATTCGACGTCCGGCACGGCGCACGTCCGATCGCCGGCCCGGCCACTCGGCCGCTGCCGCAACTCGGGCTTGCGGTCGACCGGGAGGGGTTTCTCATCGCGCGCGGCGATTTCGACGCGCCGGTCGGGCCCGATTCCTGGGACAGGCCGGCATGATCGTTCGCCGCGTCGCGGGGTTCTTCGACGAGCGCCTCGGGTCGCAATCGATTCTGCGCGCGGCACTGAACAAAATCTATCCGGACCACTGGTCGTTCTATCTGGGCGAGTTCGCGCTCTATTGTTTCGTCGTGCTGGTCGCGACCGGCGTCTGGCTGACGTTCGTTTACGATCCCTCGCCGGGAGGTGCGTACGCGTCGGTCGTCGCCCTCGGTCGCACGCAGCCGATCGGATACTTGATGCGCCAGGTCCACCACTGGAGTGCGGTCGTCTTTGTCGCCGCGATCCTCGTGCACATGGGACGCATCTTTTTCACCGCGGCCTATCGCAAGCCGCGCGAGCTCAACTGGGTCGTCGGCGTTCTCTTGCTTGCGCTCGCCTCGGCGACGGGCTTCACCGGGTATTCCTTACCGAACGATGCCCTGTCGGGCACCGGCCTGCGCATCGGTATCTCCGTGGCGCAGTCGATCCCGTTCGTCGGCGCGTGGTCCTCGGATCTCATCAACGGCGGGTCGTATCCAGGACCGCTCTTACTCTCGCACCTCTACACGATTCATGTCTATTTCTTGCCGGTCGCGATCGGCGTCCTGATCGGGCTCCATCTAGGCATGCTGTTTCTGCAGAAGCACACGCAGTTCGAGGGCGACGGAAGCAAGGTCGTCGGGCGCCGGTTCTACCCCGATTATGCGCTTCGCACGCTCGCGGCGTTCGGTGCGACGCTCGCCGTGTTATTGGTGCTCGCGGCTACGGTCGAAATCAATCCGGTCGAAAACTACGGTGCGTATCGCGACTGGATCGTCCCCAACCCGGCCACGCCGGATTGGTACGCGGGCTGGCTCGATGGTGCGCTGCGCATTGGGCCCGCCGTCGAGTTCCGCGTGTTCGGACACCCGATTCCCGCGGTGTTCTGGCCCGGCGTCGTGTTGATGTTGGTCACCTTCGCCCTCGTCGTCGCATGGCCGTGGATCGACCATGCCTTCCGCGGCGGCGAAGAGCTGCACGACGTGCTGGTGCCGCCGAGCGCCGCCCCTTGGCGCGTCGGGGTCGGCGCTGCGTTCGTGACCGCGGGCGTCGTGCTGACGTGCGCCGCTTCAGACGACCAGCAGGCGCTGGCTCTCCACGCGCCCCTGACGGCCTTGGTCACGCTCTACCAACTGGCCTTTCCGTTCGGGTCGCTGGCCGCCGGGTTGCTGGCCGCCATCTTCGCCCGCGAGTTGCGGCAACGGCGCGACGCGTCCGGGCCACGTGCCGAGCGAGTCATCGTCATCACGCGCAACGAGCGCGGCGGATTCGATGAGGAAGCGGCGGAATCGGCATGAGCGGCCTCGTTTCGATCGCCGCGACGGCGCTGGCCTACGCCGGGTGCCTCGATCGCGCACGTCAGCGCGGCCGGGGTTTCTCGCCGGTCTACGCCGTCGCGTTCGCGGCCGGTCTGGTCGTCCTGGCGCTCGCGCTCTGCGGCCCGATCGACGATCTCGCCGACGCGTCTCTCGCATGGCACATGGTGCAACACTTGTTGTTGATCGGAGTCGTCGCGCCGCTTCTGCTGCTCGGCGCGCCGCTGCGCCTGGTGCTGGCAGCGCTCGACCCGCAAGCAGGTTCGAAGCTGGCGGGCCTTTTGAACTCGCCGCTGGGGCGCATGCTCTCGAACCCCGCGTTCGCGTGGCTGCAGTTTCTGTTCGTGCTCTACGGCGCGCACTTCTCGGGGCTCTACGAAGCGGCGCTCGAACATCCGGCCGTCCACGTCGCCGAGCACGGGCTGTTCCTGGGATCGGCCTTACTCTTTTGGTCGCCGCTCTTGGCCGTCGCGCCCGCACCGCACGCGCCGTCTCATCCCGCGCGGATCTTGGCGCTGTTCCTCGCGCTGCCGATGAGCGCGCTGCTCGGCTTCATTTTCTACGTGACGGAACACGCGATGTACGCGCACTACGCCGCGCAGCCGGGTGCCCTCGCCGACCAACGGCGGGCGGGCCTCGTCATGTGGATCGCCGGCGGATTTCCGCTCTTCGCCGCATTCTTGTGGTGCATCGCGGATTGGGGCACGCGCGAACGCCGGCTCGGGGCGAGGGTTTGACGTGATTGCCGCCGCGCTGCTCGCAACCTTGGCGCTCGCCGCCGCACCGGCTCGCGACGCCGAAGGAGCGCTCGCGTACCTAACGCGCTGCGCCTCTTGTCACGGCGAAAATTTGCGCGGCGGGTTGAACGGGCCGCCGTTGCGCGGCATCGGGGCGGCTGCGCTCGATTTCGAGATGGTGACCGGCCGGATGCCGGCCGCGCTCCCGTGGATCGAAAACGGGCACCTCGGCCCGCAGATTCCGCAGCGCGAGATCACGGCGATCGAACGTTATGTGACGTCGGTCGCGCCGGGCGGCCCGCCGATTCCGGAGGTCGCCACCGGCGGCGACCTCGCGCACGGACGCGAACTCTTCGCCGAGAATTGCCAGCACTGCCACGGGATTGGCGCGAACGGCGCAGCGATCGGCGGCGCCGACTGGGCCCCGAGCTTGCACCTCACGAGCATAACGCAGGTTGCCGAGGCGATCCGATACGGTCCCGGCCCCATGCCGAAGTTCGGTCCGGGTCAACTCGACGCGCCGGCGCTGGGCGACGTCGCAACCTACGTGAACTCGCTCGATTCCGGCGACGGCATCGGGCGGATTCCCCTCGACACGAGCGGTCCCGTTCCCGAGGGCCTCCTCGGTTGGTTGACCGTGGGCTTTCTCGCATTCTTAGCGTATGCGTTCTCGAACCGCGCGCTGTGAGCCGGCCACGCAAACGTCGCGAGAACCGCGCATGAGCCCGCGTACGCGGTCGACGATCCTGTTCGCCGTCGTCGTGGTCGCGCTAATCGCCGGCGGTGCGCGCGTCCCGCGCCCCGCGTCGGGCGCCGCGAGCGAACTGTTTCCCGCCGTCACCGACGCGCGTCTGCTTGCCGCCCAGCGCGATCCGGGCTGGCTGATGTACCTGCGCACGTACCAGAGCCAAGGACACGCGCCGTTCGCGCAAATCGACGCGCACAACGTCGCTGCCTTGCGCGAAGTCTTCACGCATCACATCGCCATTCCGGCCGGCTTCGAAGCGCCGCCGATCGTCAACGGCCGCACCATGATCGTCACGACGCCGTTCGATCACGTGTACGCGCTCGATGCGACCTCGGGAGCACTGCTCTGGGAGTACGACTATCAACTCCCGAAGCTGGCCCTGCGCACGGTCTGTTGCGACATGGTCAACCGTGGCGTAGCGCTTTACGGCACGATGGCGTTCATGGCGACTCTCGACGATCACGTGCTCGCCCTCGATGCGCGTTCGGGCAAGTTGCTGTGGAACCACCGCGTGTACGACACGCCGGGCATGGGCTTCGCCATGACGTCGGCGCCGCTGGTCGTCAAGGGCCTCGTGATCGTGGGGGGCGGCGGGGGCGAATACGGCTCGCGCGGCTACATCACGGCACTCGATGCGGCAACCGGCGCGGAGCGTTGGCGCCGCTACACGATTCCCGCGCCGAAAGAGCCGGGCGGCGACACGTGGCCCGGCACGACCTACCTGCACGGCGGCGGCGACCCCTGGGTTACCGGAAGTTACGACCCCGAGACCGATACGCTCTTGTGGGGCGTCGGTAATCCTTCGCCGTGGCTGTGGTCGCAGCGCAAGGGCCGCAACCTCTACACGGATTCCGTGCTCGCGCTCGATCCGGACAACGGCAAGATCAAGTGGTACTTCCAGCAAACGCCCAACGACACGTGGGACTACGACGCAACCAATTCGCCGGTGCTCGCCGACGTTACGATCGCGGGGCGTAAGCGCAAAGTTTTCTATCAAGCGGGACGCAACGGCTGGTTCTACGTCGTCGATCGCACGAACGGTACGTTCATCCGGGCCGAGCCGTTCACGACGGTCACGTCGGTGACCGGTTACGACGCGGCGCACGGCATCGGCACGGTCAACGAGGCCGATCGGCCGCGGCCCGGTAAGCCCGTGTTCACCTGCCCGGCGTTTTTCGGCGGCGACAACTGGTGGTCGTACTCGTTCGATCCGCAGACGGGATATGCGTACGTTCCGACGATGCGCACCTGCATGCAACTCAGCGCCTTGAAACCGGCGGCGTTTCGGGCGGGAGCGACCTACGTGAACGAGTCCTTCGTCGTCCAGCACATTCCGGGCGATCCGGATTGGGGCGAACTGCAGGCGATCGACGTCGCGACCGGCCGCCGCATATGGAGCAGGCGTAGCAAATTCCCGTGGAGCGATGGAACGCTGACCACGGACGGCGGCCTCGTCTTCAGCGGGACGCCCGATCAAAAATTCTATGCGCTCGACGCTCGCACCGGGAAGGTGCTGTGGCAACACCACATGAGTTCCGGCGTCATCGGCCAGCCGGTCAGCTACGAAGTCGACGGCCGCCAGTACGTGGCCGTGCAATCCGGCTACGGCGGCGTCACGCCGTTCTACGGCGGTCCGGTCATGACGCCGATCTTCAAACACATACCGCTCGGCGGCCGCTTATATGTGTTCGCGCTTCCCAAGGCGGGTGCTAAACCGTCGGCGGAACCATGACGGCCGCCGGTTTCCTTTCCACCGCGCTCCTTTCCACCACGCTTCGGTCCGCCACGCTCCTGTTCGCCGGGCTCCTGTTCGCCACGCGCCTCTCCGCGGGTCCGCTCGGTTCTGCTCCGAAGCCGCGGTCCGCGCCGGCCTCGTTCACGAGCGCGCAAGCCTATCAGGGCCGCTTCGATTACATCCAAGAGTGCGGTGAGTGCCACGCGGGCGACCTGGGCGGCCAATTCGGCCCGGCGCTGCGCGGTCCCGATAGCAACGTGCCCTGGCAAACGCCGGCCGACGTGTGGAGTTTCATGATCGCGCAGATGCCGGTCGGCAACGCCGGCGGCCTTTCGCAGGCGGAGTATTTGGATATCGAGGCCTTCCTGCTCCAACAGAACGGCCGCAAGCCGGGCGAGCGGCGGTTGACGCTGGCCGGGATTAAAGCGGATCGGGAAGCACTCGACGCTGGTCGCTAAGCTGATTAGCGTCGACGTCGCTCGCAAACGCTTTAAGAATGGACCTCGCTCGTTAGGGCGTTCAAATATCAACATCTCGCATGCCGTCGAACGAGGTCAACAGGTTATCTTGATAGCCGCGCAGCCGGTCGCTCTGCGCGCGATTTCCTTTCCAGACGAAGAGCTGGATCGAGGGAACCTCTTCGATGAAGATTGCGTCGAGCGCCCGGAAAGCGCGCGCGATCTCCGCGGGATCGTAGGAGGCGCGCATCGTCGCCAGCAGCGGCGCGACGCGCGGGTCGCACCAATGCGTGAAGTTTTCGCCTTTCGGCGGCGCTTGCGCGCAGTCGAAGTTGCTGGCTAGATCCGGTAGGGACGTCAGCGTCGACGAGTAGAGGATCGCGTCGAACTTTCCGTTCGCGAGGATGCCGCCCATCGATTGCGGCGCGAACAGCACGGCGTGCGTGTAGGTGCGGGCGTCGAGCTCGATCCCGATGGCGCGGAGTTCGGCGCGCATCAGTTCGACCATCGAACTCAGATCCGGCGAGCCCGCCTGATAGGGCAGCGCGAAGGCGAGGCGGCGGCCGGCCTTGACCCGGATGCCGTCGGCACCCGGCAGCCAGCCGTCGGCCGCCAGCAGTGCTCGCGCGCGAGCCGGATCGGCCGCGACGGTGTGCGGGTCGTCGCGCGATACGGGAGCCGCAGGCCAGACGATCGCGTCGGTCAGGAACCCGTTCCCGTGTTCGACCGTGCGCAGCAATTCGCGACGGTCGATTGCGAGCCGGACCGCGCGGCGTACGGTCTGGTCGGCCAGCGCCCCCGGCGTCAACATGAAGTCGAGGTGCGTCGTCCTCAGACTGGGCCCGCTGACGACGCGCACGTGCGGCATCGCCGCCAGTTGCGCGACGTACGTCGGCGGAACGCGCGGCCATAGGTCGACGTCGCCCGTCTTCATCTGTGCGAGCAGCGTGTCGCGCGACGGGACGAGTTTATAGGTGATGCGATCGAGCTTCGGCCGCCCGCGCCAATAGTACGGGTTGGCCTCGAGCTCGATCGCGTCGCCGCGTTTCCATTTGACGACGCGGAAGGGTCCGATGCCGACGGGCAATGAATTGTACGGTGCCGTATTGATGTTCGGTAAGCCGGCCAGTACGTGCGCCGGCAGGAGGCACGGGCCGCCGCCGACGGGCGCAAATGCGAGCGCGATCAAGGCCCCGTAGGGTCGCTTGAGATGAAAGACGACCGTGTACGCATCGGGTGCCGTCAGCCGCGCGATTTGATTCCAACCTTCGGTGCCCTGCGCTTCGTTGTTGGCGGGATTGAGGATCGCGCGGGTCGAGAAGAGGACGTCGCGCGCGTCGAAGGGCGCGCCGTCGGACCAGCGCACGCCGTGCCGCAGGCGCCAGGTGATCGTCAGCCCGTCGCGGCTGATGCCGCCGTTGCCTTTGCTCGGAATTTCGGTAAGCAATTCCGGTTCGGGCCGCGAGTTTGCATCGAAGCGCACGAAATAGGCCATCGTCAGTTGCGCGACGTCGTCGAGCGAGGCGCCCATCGCGAGATGCGGGTCGAGCGACGAGAGATCGCCCGAGCCGTCGGAGATGCGCAGCCAGTGCTGCGGCGGCGGCTGCGCGCAGGCGCAGAGGGCGAGCGTGAGCGCGAACGTCAGCACGCGCGCGGCCACGCTTATGTGCGGGGGCAACGCCGCTCCCGGGAATTCACGCGGGCGCCCCCGCTTCCGGACGCTTACGCGAGCGCCGCCACTCTTGGACGTTTACGGCGCCGTCGCCGGCGAGGCGTGTTTTCCGATTTCGTCGAGGATCTGTGGCCAGGCTTGACGCGGCAAAGTATGGCCCATGCCCTCGATGACGCGCAGCTTCGCGCCCGGAATGCTCGCGGCCAGATCCCGGCCGTGGGCGAGTGGCACGAGCGGATCGATCGAGCCGTGCAACACGAGCGTCGGCACGGTGACCTTCGCCAGCGCCGGTTTCCGATTGCCCGAGGCCACGATCGCCAGCATCTGTCGCGAGACGCCCGATGGGTTGAGGCCGCGCTCGAAGCCGCGTTCGGCTTGGCGTCGCATGCGCATGGCGTCGAACGGGAAGTGCTCGCCGGCTAAGACGCGCCACGACTTCACGTAGCCGTCGACGTACGCGGCCCGCTGCGTCGTGGGCCGGCGCGTCAGCACGCGCAGCGCCGCAACGGTCGGCGGAGGGAGGCGCGGCGCGCCGGTCGAGGCCATGATCGCGGTCGCCGTGAGGAGGCGCTGCGGAAAATTGATCAGCAACTCTTGGACGATCGCGCCACCCATCGACGCGCCGACCACGTCGAACCGCTCGATTCCGAGCACGTCCATCAGCCCGATCGTGTCCCGCGCCATGTCGATCAGGGCATATGGTGCCTTCGGCGTGCGCCCCAGCAGCCGCGCGAACAACAGCCCGCGCATGCTCGGCGCGGGCAACCCGTCGAGGTGCGTCGATTGCCCGATGTCGCGGTTGTCGAACCGCACGACGTAGCGGCCTTGCGCGGCGAGCGCGTTGCAGAAGTCTTCGTCCCAAAGGATCATCTGCCCGGCGAGGCCCATGATCAGGATGATCGGCGGATCGCCCCGGCGACCGAAAGTTTCGTAGCAGAGCCGGACGCCGTTCGCCTCGGCGAACTGCGGACCCGCGTGTTCGGACTCGCTTACCACCATCTACCTCTTTTCCGGTGGGTACGGCATCGCGGCCGCTTTCAACTGCTACAGAGCGTGTATTCCCGCAGGCCGGAACCGACGCGCGCGGAAGCGTCGTGCTCGGAGGCGTCGTTGATGGAAGCGTCGATCTTGGAAGCGCCGCAGATGCTCGAAACGCTGCGCGAGTTGCACCACGCCAACTGGCCGGCCGAGGTCGCGCGCGAGCCCCACTATCCGTTCGGCGAGCGAACGCTCTCGGAGTATCTGCGCGAGCGCGCCCGCGCGCACCCGGACCGCATCGCGCTGGCCTTCTACGGCGCGGAGTGGACGTACGCGGAGCTCGATGCCCAGAGCGACCGCTTCGCCGCGCTGTTGCACGCCCGCGGCGCCCAGCCGGGCGACCGGGTCGCGGTGTTTCTCCCCAACTGTCCGCAGTTTCTTATCGCGTTTTACGGAGCGTTGAAGGCCGGCTGCGTGCACGTGCCGGTCAACCCGCTCTTCAAAGAAATGGAGCTAGCATACGAGCTCGAGGACTCCGGCGCGCGGATAGTGCTCGCGCTCGATGCGCTGATGCCGGCGGTGCGTGCCGTGCGCGAACGCACGGGCCTGCGCGCGGTGTTCGCAACCAGCTTCGCCGACGTGTTGCCGGCGCAGCCCGCGATCCCCGTCCCCGCGAGCGTGCCGGCCGAGCGCGTTCCGTGCGACGATGCCGAGGACTTCTTTGCGGCGCTCGCGGCCGCGCCCGCGCAGCCGCCCGACGTCGCGGTCGGGCTCGACGACGTTGCGGCGCTCAACTATACGGGCGGCACGACCGGCCTGCCCAAAGGCTGCGTGCACACCCAGCGGCATATGCTCTACACCGCCGCCACGACGTGCACGGTCTCGACGCCGATGGGCGAAAGCGACGTCGCGCTCAACTTCTATCCGGTATTCTGGATCGCGGGCGAAGACATGGGCGTGATCTTTCCGATCTTCGCGGGCGCGACGCTGGTCTTGCTCGCGCGCTGGGATCCGCTCGGCTTCGCCGCGGCGGTCGCGCACTACCGGGTCACGGTCGCCGCGCTGCTCGTCGACAACGCGGTCGAAGTGCTCGACCATCCTGCGGCCGCGGGCTACGACCTGCGTTCGCTCCAGCGCGTGCGCGTCTCATCGTTCGTCAAGAAACTCAACATCGCGTATCGCGAGCGCTGGTACGCGCGCACGGGCACGACCCTGATCGAGGCGGCCTGGGGCATGACGGAAACACATACGTGCGACACGTTCGTCACCGGCTTGCAGGCCGGCGATCTCGACTTACGTTCGCAGCCCATCTTCGTCGGGTTGCCCGTGCCCGGCACGGAATTCCTGATTCGCGATTTCGAGAGCGGCGCGGTCTGCGCGCTCGGCAGCGAAGGCGAGATCTGCGTGCGCACGCCGTCGCTGATGACGGCGTACTGGAACCGGACGGAAGAGAGCGCGGCGACGCTGGAAGGCGGCTGGTTCCGGACCGGCGACATCGGCGCGTTCGACGAGCACGGGTATCTGCATTTCTTGGGACGCCGCAAAGAGATGCTCAAGTATCGCGGGATGAGCGTGTTCCCCGCCGAGATCGAGGCCTTTCTCGGCCAGCACCCGGCCGTCGTCGGTTCGGGCGTGATCGGACGCGCGGACGAACGCTCGGGCGAAGTGCCGGTCGCCTTCGTCGTCGTCGATCCGGCGCGACGCGCCGACGTTAACGCGCGCACGCTCGAAGCGTGGTGCCGCGAAAATTTGGCGACGTACAAAGTCCCCGAGATTCACGTCGTCGAAGCGCTTCCGCTGACCGCCACAGGCAAGGTGAAGAAGGACGAACTCGCCCGCCTGCTCGCGACCGGTCCCGTTGCCCGGCCCTGATCGTCAGGTTGCTCCCGGCCGTCGATGCGAAGCCGCGCGGCATGCTCGGCGCGTATTCGCGCGGAATGCGACGCATCGCTGGAATATTTAATAGCTGAATCAGTACATTTGCTGGGAACCGGCTCGTGAGGCGCCGGCCGCGAGCGCGGCAGGGGCGAGGCGTCGCGCGGCCGTAAAATGAGCCATGATCGGTCCCGGCGACATCCTCCCCTTCGCCGCCGCGCGGCATGGTCGCAAAGCCGCGCTCGTGACGGCACGGCGGACGCTGACGTTCGCCGAGCTCGACGCGCTCTCCGACGCCGTGGCCGCGTCGCTCGCGGCGCGCGGGATCGAGCCCGGCGACCGGGTCAGCATCTTGGCGGCCAATCGGTGGGAATGGATCGTCGCATATCACGGCATCCTCAAGGCCGGCGCGGTCGTCAACCCGCTCAACGTGATGCTGACCGACGACGAGGTCTCCTATATCGCGCGCGATTGCAGCACCGCGGCGATCTTCTGCGAAGCCGGGCGGCTGGCGGCGCTCGAAGCGCTGCGTGACGACGTCCCGTCGCTGCGCGAGATCATCGGCTTCGACGGCGGCAGCGCGCGCAGCACCGCGTTCGAAGCGCTCCTGGCAGCCGGCACCGGGGCGCCGGCCCGCCGCACGCCGCGGCCTGGCGAACCCTCGACGATCGGGTACACGTCGGGCACGACGGGCCGGCCCAAGGGCGCGGTGCAGTCTCAGCGCGCCGTCCTGCTCAATTGCGCGCTGACGGCGACGATGCACGCGCGATCGGAACGTGACGTGGTCGTGACCGCGCTGCCCGCGCCGCACGTGTACGGAAACGTCGCGATCAACGGGACGTTCCTCGCCGGCGGTACGGTGATCCTGATGGAGCGCTTCGCGGCGCCCGAAGCGCTGGCGTTGATCGCCGAGCACCGGGCGACGCTCTTCGAAGGCGTCCCCACGATGTACGCGATGATGCTGGCGGATCCGTCGATCGGGCAGACCGACCTCAGCTCGCTCGTCCGCTCGACCGTGGGCGGTCAAACGATCGCCGTGCCGCTGCTCGAGGAGTGGGAGCGCCGTAGCGGCGGAGCGCCGGTCCTCGAACTCTGGGGCATGACCGAACTCTCCGGCCTCGGCACGACCCCCGCGTTTCACGCACCCAACGTCCACGGTTCGATCGGCGTGTCTCTCCCGGGAATCGAGGTGCGCGTCGGCCGCCTCGACGAACCCGCGATCACCGCGAAATCCGGCGAGCCCGGCGAATTGCTCGTGCGCGGACCGCTGAACATGTTGGGTTACTACGGACGTCCGGACTGGACCGCGGCCGCCCTCGACGACGGCGGTTGGCTGCACACGGGCGACGTCGCGTACGCGGACGACACCGGCCACTTCTTCGTCGTCGACCGTCTCAAGGACATGATCATCACGGGCGGTTACAACGTGTATCCGGCCGAGATCGAGCGCGTGCTCGCGGGTCACCCGGCGGTCGCGATGGTAGCCGTCGGCCGGCTGCCCGATCCCGTCAAAGGCGAACTGGCGCGCGCGTACGTCGTGCTGCGCCCGGGCGCGAACGCAAGTGAAGCAGCGCTGATCGAACACTGCCGAGCGCAACTCGCGCCGTACAAGCTACCGCGCTCGGTCGCCTTTGTCGACGATCTTCCCAAGACGTCGACCGGGAAGATCATGCGCCGCGAACTCTCGCGCCTCGACGCGGTTCCGGCGACGACGCCGCCCTGAAGAAAGACACGCCACGGCGAAACCGATGACGCCCGACGAGCGCCGGTTGGAAGACGCGCGCGATCGCTTCGTGGCGTTGGTCGAGAACAGCGAAGAGTTCGTCGCGATGGCCGAGCTGAACGGAACCGTGCTCTACGTCAACGCGGCCGGGCGCCGGCTCGTCGGCCTCGAGTTCGACGACGACGTAACGACGACGCGCATGCCGGACTACTTGCCCCGCGACCGCATCGCCGACGCGGCCGCGCTGCTCTCCGAGACGTTGCGCAACGGCCGCTGGAGCGGCGAATTCGAATACCGGCATTTCAAGACGGGGGAGCGTCTACCGGTCTACTGCAACGCGTTCGTGCTGGTGGGCCCGAGCGGCCGGCGCACGCTGGCGCAGGTCACGCGCGATCTGCGGGCGAGCAAAGCCCTCGAAGCGGAACAACGCGCCGCCCAAAGCGCGCTGGCTCTGCGCGAGCGTCAATATCGCGAGCTGGCCGACGCGATTCCGCAGATCGTCTGGAGCATGGATTTGCACGGCGCGCCCGATTACTATAACCGGCGCTGGTACGCCTACACGGGCATTCGTTCGGGTGAGATCCAACACTGGGAACGGCTCCTTCACGCCGACGACCGCGCCGCGTTACGCGAACTGTGGTATCGCGATGACGGCACCGTGTTCCCGCGCCCCGCGGAGATCCGTCTGCGCGCCGCGGCGGGCAACTATCGCTGGCACTTGGTGACGGCGCAAGCGGTCCGTGACGACGCCGGCGACATCGCGAAATGGATCGGCATCGCCTCCGACATCGAAGAACGGCGCCGGGCCGACGAACGCCAGCGGTTCCTGTCCGACGTCTCGCGCCGCCTGGCCGAGTCGCTCGACCTCGACCTAACGCTCAAGGCGATTCTGGAGCTGTTGGTGCCCGCGTATGCCGACATGGCCGTCGTGTCGTTGACGGGGAATAACGGCGCGCCGCGCGCGTCGCTCGCCTCGCGGCACGCGCGAGCCGCCGAAGGCGCTCGCCTGCACGCGCGGTTGACGGACGCTGGAAACGACGTGGACATTGCCGCGGCGATCGGTGAAGCGGGCGCGATCGCGCGCATCGCCGTGCCGCTCGTCGCCGACGGCGCGCCGCTCGGCACGCTGCACGTCGCCCGCACCCCGCCGCGGCCGGCGTTTCGCGACGGCGACGTCGACACGTTTGCCGAAGCAGGCGCGCGAACGGCCGCGGCGATCGTCAACGCGCGGCTCTACGAGCGCGAGCACCGCGTCGCCGACGCCTTGCAGCGCGCCTCGTTGCCCGCCTCGCTCCCGTCGACCGGCGAAGTCATCTTTTCGGGACACTACGTGCCCGGCGCGAGCGACGCGCTGATCGGCGGTGACTGGTACGACGCCGTTCGCTTGGAAGACGGCCGGTTCGTCATCTCGATCGGCGACGTGGCCGGCAGCGGCCTCGCGGCCGCGGTCATCATGGGAAACGTGCGGCAGATCGTGCGCGGCGTCGCGCAAATCTATGCCGATCCCGCCCTGATGCTCGATGCGGCAGATCGCGCGCTGCGCCTCGAGCATCCCGAGCGTTTCGTCACCGCCTTCGTGGCCGTCTACGATCCCGTGACCTCGAACCTGACCTTCGCGTCGGCCGGTCACCCTCCGGCGTACCTAGTCGTCGAGGGCCGCGTCACGGCGCTCTCGGGGGAAGGTCTGCCGCTGGGCTTGCGCGATTCGGCGCAGCCTCCGCCCGCGACGGTCAGCGTCCCGCGCCCGTCACGCGTCGTATTTTACACCGACGGCCTGATCGAATCGACCCGCGACATCGTGGCCGGACAAGGCATGCTGATCGCGGCATTGGAGGAGAGCGCGTCAACGGAAACGGCAACGTCTGCGGCCGATCCCTCGGGCGAGCTGGTTCGCCGGCTCCTGCGCGCGGGTGCCCACGACGACGTCGCCGTGCTCGTCGTCGATTTTCCACGCGAGGCGGCCCCGGCGGAACGAATTCGCTGGCCGATCGACGCGCACGACATCGCCGCAACGGGCGCGGCCCGGCATGCCTTGATGGCGCGGCTCGCGGCACGTGCGCCATCGTCGGAAGCTTTGCACGCCTGCGAGTTGATCCTGGCCGAATTAATCGGCAACGTCGTGCGCCATACGCCGGGGGCGGCCGAGATCGTGCTGGACCTCTCGCTGCGCTACGCGGTGCTGCACGTCGTCGATAACGGGTCCGGGTTCCGCCACATCGCGCGGCTGCCGGCCGATCCGATGAGCGAACTCGGCCGCGGTCTCTTTCTGATCAACGCACTCGCCCGCGACTTCACCGTGATGGCGCACGCCGGCGGCGGCAGCCACGCCATTGCCACCTTACCGGTCCGTGGCGTGCTGCTGCCCGCCGGGTGAAGCGCGGCCTGCCGGGCGAAGCGCGGCCTGCCGGGCGAAGCGCGGCCTGCCGGGCGAAGCGCGGCTAGTGCTTTCGCTTGTGCACGATGAAGTGGTTGCCTTCCGGATCGGTGCCGAAGGCCATGTGACACATCGGCGTATCGCTGACCTCGCCGCCGCCGTCGAAGGCGACGCCGCGCCCAGCCGCGGCCGCCACGAACGCCGCGACGTCGTCGACCGCGAACAGCACGCCTCCCGACGTGTAGAAACTGTCCGCGGTGGTCGGCTGATAGAGCCCGAACGTCTCGCCGCCGGGGAACGTATATTCGGTGACCGAACCTGGGAAATGTATGCTCGGCTCGATTCCGAGCAGATCGTTGTAGAACGCCGTCGCTTTGGCCAAGTCCTTGGTCATGTAGTAGGTGGCGTCGATGCCGTGCACGGATAGCGTCGCGGTCGTCATCACGGGCTCCCTTCACTTCGAGAACGGGGCGATCCCCGATTCCCGCCAATCGGTATGCCTCCGAGCGTACCACTCCGGCGCGCGTCACGCCAGCACGCGAACGGTGCGCACGCCTAGCTCCGAATCAGGACGCTCCTACCACATCCGGGGCCATGTCGTTGCAGCGTGTTGAGATCAGGCTCTCTGGAATGGGCCATCGGATCGGTGGCGAGCTCGTGATGCCAAACGGCGACGGGCTCGTGATGCTAAACGGTGACGGGCTCGCCTTGCTCGCAGACTTGGCTTTAGCCGACGGCCCGCTGTCGCGCGACGTTGTCATCGAGCGCATCTGGCCCGGCGCGAGCGAGCC
>Ga0116227_10009824_pt1 | contig 17135 bp, 11 predicted proteins | sample S1TSphgellanicum_FD_89693 | JGI IMG/M metagenome (GOLD analysis project Ga0116227, IMG submission 89693) | Host-associated microbial communities from peat moss isolated from Minnesota, USA - S1T2_Fb - Sphagnum magellanicum MG | ecosystem: Host-associated > Plants > Peat moss > Unclassified...
AAAAATGAAACACAGCCCCTCCTATAGTAAATTTTATTTTTTTTATTGAAAAGAGAAAAGCAGAAAAAAAGAGTAAAAAAAAAAAAGTTATTTATGTGAGGGGGGGGGGGGGGGGGGGTTTGAGAACATAGTTTTAGAAAACCCCAAATTTCATCATAATTTGTCTTTTCTTTTTACCCTAACCTTTTTGGGCTTTTCATGGTTGTTGTAGCATGCCATACATCACTCTACCCGCCTTCCAAGTTAGGCACTTTGGTGTATAAACTCTTTGTTAAAAATGACAAAGTCGATTAGTAAAATGGATTTGGAATTTTAGTGAAATTAGGCATTTGGGTTTTTTAAAAATTTTTAATTAGGCTATTTAATGGAGGACAAATGGAATCAACAGCACATGGGATCAATTTAATTTTTTTGGGTGAAAAATCACAAAAAAGTGACACAGTTTTCTGAAAATAGAACATTTTGTCACAGATTTTTTTTTTTAAGAATAAAATTGCCAAATTGTGATAGGAAACAGAATTTTGAGGAGGGTATTGCCAAATTTATGGCTATTGACTACACATTTACAAGTTCTTTAGAAAAGTCGCCACCTAAGTTGAAATCTACTTAATGATGTTCCCCATTCTAGTTCCATAAGGGAATTGGATAAAAAACACCGCATGGAACTTGTGTATTTGTATTTGAACTTTGTCATCATCATTTACAAAGAAGTCTAAGGAGCAACTTAAAAACACATTGGCATTGTTAAGCATGGTATCTACACACTCCCCTACTCTTAGTTTGTATAAGGTTGAAGAGTTGTGTACACATTGTATTTTTTACATGCGTCATTGTATAGAAATGCTCCATTAAATGGGTATGTAATACATATTTATATATTCTTTTTCATTCAATGTAAATGTGTTTTTTTTTAATTTTCTTTTTTTTTTAAATCATAGAAACAACAAAAAAAATTGTTGAAAATTTGACAAAAGGTGAGTCTAGATTAAGGTTAGTAACACCCTTCTACAAAATTAGGGTTGTGATCCTATTCAAATAACCTAATCCTACTATATAAATTGGCAACATTGCAACCTTTTTGAAACCCTAAACCCCAACATTGTCACTTCTTTCCCCCTTACAATTGCTAATTTTTTAGGAGTGCAAGTTTCATTCTTGAATTTTTTGCCATAATTTACTCTATCCTTGAAGATGAGTAGTCACCAACAATAGGCAATTTGTGTACATGCAAAATTCGCCAACAACATGTGATCTATGTACACCTAAAGTTTGCCAACATTTTATGTGCACAAGAATTTTTATATACAAAAGGATTTTGCATGGTGAGGTTGCATTACTAATGAAATAATTACAAAATCAATTTGATTTTATGGTTGCAACTTTGCATTGTGCAACATTGTTTTTGGTGGTTGAATAAATTTGGAAAGCTTATGGTTGAGGTTGGAACTTGATTATGGAGTGTTGAGCTTTGACCCTAAGGAATCAAATGTAATGGGGATGTTTGGAGAATTTGGCATACAAGATTGCAATGCAGATTAATGAGGATTCAAGTTTTGACTTTAGGTCGTTACCTAAAGTGTACAACCAAGTTCCAAAAGAAATACTTAGAGTTGGTGCAAGTTTTTTCATTGTGCAACTAGACATTGCATAAATGACACATTACAACAATGCATAATGCACAATGCACATTGAGTCTTTCGGATTGCAAGTTTACAACCTTTAATCCACTATGCAAGATTAAATTTTTGTTTCACCATTTAGGGTTTTAAGTTTTTGATATTTCAATTATTTTAGCTTGGTTGTTTTGTTGTCAATTTTCAAAGACAACAATCAAAAGTTATGGTTTATAGTTCAATTGTTTAATCAATCATCATAAATCAACATTGTCCAAAAAGTTGAAATGATTAGAAGGTTTAGAATTGGTCTTAGGAATGGTTCAACATCGAAATGGAATGAGAGATTGATCTTGAAATTGAAAGTCATAATTGGGTGGCTAAGGGCTAGGGAAGAAATTTGATTTCATGGCAATGCCTTTCATAAGCTTCCAATGCACAAGTTTTAACTTCTTAATTTTAACCAATTTCTTTTTGCAACTTGGTGCAATTTAATCTAGGGTTTCTATTATCCTTTCTCAAACCTCTATCTTTTTGTTTTCTTCATTGTGGCATTATGTTTACTTGATCTTCATTTGGTTATTTTGCAACCTACAACCAAATTTTGTTTTCTTGATCCTCATTAGGTTTTTATACAACTTAAAGCCACATCTTGTTTACTTGACCTTCATTAGGCTATTTTACAACCTAAAACCAAATTTTGTTTTCTTGATCCTCATCAGGTTTTCTACAACTAAAACCACATCTTGTTTACTTGATCCTCATCAGGTGTTATTTTGCAACTTAAAATCAAATTTTTTTTTCATGATCTTCATTAGGTTTTTCTACAACCTAAAGCCACATCTTATTTTCTTGATCCCCATTGGGTTATTCTACAACCTAAAGGTATTAAAACCACCAATGGCCCCACTATTGCAAATCCCAAAAACTTCAAATTCAAGCCAATCTGCCCTATTTCCTCACCCACCTTGAGCAAGTTTGGTTCATCTTCTTCTTCATCACCACCTACTACTATGTTGTTTACAGAAAACCCACCAATTTTCCTTTATGAAGATTTAAAAACACAAAAAGATCATAAGAAAATCAATTTGCATGAAGGAGCAAAAAAATTTCAAAATGCTTGGACTAACCAAGCAGTCATGGGTTGAATATGGAATTGATGACAAATGTTTAATGCACTGAATCAAATGTAAGATTTGCACCTCTATGGAAAAAAAAGGAAAAGCTCCTAACTCCAAATTTAAATAGTTTACTAAAGCATGTTGGCTCCTAGAAATGCATGTTATCCATGCATGTAATCAATATTGTTGGTTATTATTGTTACAACAAAGATTATGTGCATGCCAAGAATGAATGTGCTTTCATTGTTCATGCATGTCCATCTATTGTGATCTTTTTTTGGCTCATTTCCCCACTAATCACAAACATAAATATGTGCAATTTGCTACTATTTATCACCTTCCTATTCATGGCCATCCAATGATTGATTATAAAAATTTGAAACCATTTTTTTAATTGTTGGAAAATCAAAAATCTTTTTAGAAAGCACCATTTTAATTCTTCAAGTTGGGGCATGGTAAAGATCGTGCATTTGATGTTGTTGAACAATACAAAAGCCACATTTGTAACAACTACTTTCATAGCAATTAGTGCATACGAGGTCACATTAGTTGATAACATTAATGGCTTTCGATCTGCCTCTATGTGGTCTAGAGTTGGAGATCCCCGTCTTCATTTGTTGACAAAGTTGGTGTCTCTACCACATGTCTAACAACATTTTTGCTTCCATGCTTAAGTGTTTGATGGAATTTGGTGGTCTAAGGTCGGAAGATTAGGAAGAAAACTAGTTAGCATAGATTGTGATGGTTCAAGTGTGTTCCATGGCTATAAAATTGGTTGTGATGTTATAATTGAAAGAAAAAGTAGTCCCATTCTTGGGTGGGGTTTGTTTCTTGCCCATAAGACTAATTTTATTAAACCTAGACTTAGTGCATTGGCTAAAAGGCATTTTGCAAAATCTATATGCCTTCATTACTCACAATCCAAAGAAGTTAATGAAGATTCAAAAGTTTGCTGACCTAATGAACATGAAAGGAAACAAGTTTATTAGGAATGTGAAAATGAAGTGGATTTCCATGTTATTTCCAACAACATGGGTATACATAGAATATTGTTCATTGATTGTGAAAATTCATTTTCATAATGCAAAAAGTGAGGTTGTTCCAAAAAACTTGAATGTTTTATGTGACGTTGAATTCATTCTTAGGTTCCCTCAAGTATCCCTTTTTTGTTTGAGATAGTGCATACATTGATCAAAATTGCATAAGGCAAAAACGTCTTTGTTTATGATTTTGAAGATTTAAAAAAAATTGGCCCAATAAGAGCTATATAGGCACTATTATGATCTTTATGCCAAATTTGAAGATCGAATTTTTGACCATTTTCATATTATTAAGGCTTTAACCAATTAGACCTTTCCCACGAGTTGGCTTTCTAACCTTAAAAAATGGAGGAGAGGATATTGCTAAATATGTTGTGTTTTCATACGAACTAGAAGTAAATACCCTACATCTACTAGTCCAATGTTCATGGTGTTGGAAGTAATCTACTTATAAGCAAGGTTGTTTGCAAGGAGGTTGTGACCAAGGTGAAAAATGAATGTAACAATACAACTTAAGGCCTTATTTTTGAGCTAAAATGATGTTATTTGGAACATCAAATTATGATTGCCTTGGGTGTTGTTTATCCCCAATTCTAGGCTAGGGATCCTATTGAAATAGAGGAAAGTTTCCAAATTCACCAAATGTGTTGAATCAAATTTTGTGTGCCCAAAAGGTTGGTGACTACAACAATTTTTGTTTATTTTGATGTCAAGTCACAATTTGGATTTGCAAAGGTCTTTTTTTGAAATGACCATGATTCACAATTTTGAGGTGGCCAAAAGTAGACTTGGGTGATACCACTAAGAACCACCTCATGGAATGGTTTAGGAACCAAGCGTGGCTAGACAATATTCCTAACCTTCTTATTTTAAATGTTTTCACAACTATAAATTGTTTTTTTTCATGTTTATCCATTGCATGCCAAAGTATATGGTCTAAATTATATATTGGTTCTTACAAAAAAGTTCCTAATTGCAATGCCCTTTTATAATCACATTCTTAAACGTTGAAAATTCATAATTTAATCATATTAAATTCAACAAATTACATAAACTTTGTATCAAATAGAATACCATCAAAGGTACTTTAGAATATTATTTCCCAAAAAAAAATCAAAACAGGTTCCAAACTTGTGTTTTTGACCAAAATTTTCAAAGAAAAAAAAATGGTAAAATTCTTGGAACTTTTTCTACATGTAATGATTAGAAACATCAAAATAAAAATATATTATCAATATCATTAAAGTTTCAAAATCTATACAACCTAATAAATGTACTTACCAAATATGTCTAATGGAAATTCTTATTTAATGTTTCCTATAGTTTAAATTTTTTGATGAATTTAATAAAATAACGATGTGATGTTCCTAATGGTAACACCCAAGGATATTTTTGCCCAAGCAATTTTGTGTGAGGATAGTAAACTAAACTCGGTCTCTAAGCTTTGGCATAAGGTTCTTTGTTGTACCACCTTCAACCACATTTTGTTTGAATTTATTAAATTGGTTGAAATTGTTGTTATCCAAATGTTTGGTTCCATTGAAGATGAACAAACTTGTAGCAATATCAATTTCATGAAGAACAAGTTATGGAATTGTTTAAGCATGCACTTGGATCTATGCACTAGATTTTATAGTCATCATTTTTTTATGTTGTAGTTTTAATTTTATGAGTAAGCAAAAGCTAAGTGGCAAGGCAAAGTTTGTTATTGTGAAATTGCATAGCTAATTCAAGCTTGCAAGTATTTCTGGACAACAAATTTTTAGCGGCAAATAAAGAGTATGCCACAATTTTGATGTGGTTTAAGGTTTGATATTTTTCCTCGAGTTTTTTTTTTTCCTTGTTATTTTCATTTTCAAACTTGGTATGCATAAAGGAATGTCTAACTTGGCAAGAGTTTTGTAATCTAGATTTTGCATGCATGGAGGAAACAAATGTTCAAGTGTATAAAAAAATGTGGCAATGGTTTTAGGTCAGTTCCTATCCTATAGGTTTTTCATGTTTTGTTGTAACCCTAATTTTAAAACCATGTCTATGCATGTTTTCAATGTTTTTTGTCAAATTAAACTTTGTTATGTTTGGTGTAGGTATTACACAACACTTGAAACATATCTCATGGGCTAGAAGATGGATTTTGGCGTTTAACTTGAAATAACACCTTCGCTTTGGTAATGACATCCATTTTTTCATTATTTTGTTGCATATTCAATTGAAACCCAAGGCCATTTTCTCCAATTTTGTTGTGTGCTTGTATTTTAATTAGTTTAGGTATAGGTTAAGCTTTGAATTGTGATGGGTAGCACCCTTTTAGGGTTGGGGCTCAAATCCCCTTTAAGGTAGTTAAAGTTAAAATCATTTTGATGTGATCTTTGTTGTTGTCCATGGTCTTGAATTTCATTTAATTTTGTATAAGAAAAAAAGGGTGGGAGAATAACTAAGTACATAAAAGGGACATGAGATGAATATTGTGCTGAAGTTTATGATCCATGTCATTGTTTAAAACATTGACATTTTCAATTTGTAGTTTAATGTTGTGGTGGCACTTGTAGTAGATGTGGAGTATTATATGCATGAAATCAAGTAGGTAGGGTGTGCATTTCATGTTTTGCCATAATTTTCTATTCCCTTGTGTCAACAACTTATGTAATTGATGTCCAACCTTTCCAAATTGCTACATGTTGAAAAAAATTCTGATTTAATTTTGTTCTTCCTATTGAACATCCTTACAAAATTGTGTTGCAAAAAAATTCATTTAGCCTTGGGTCAAGACTATGTATTTGAAACATAACCCTAAATTAGACAAAACAAATGGGTAATGCCATATCTTTTTAGTACATCACATTGATATTTCTATAATAAAGCTACCAATGATAACTTTATTTGTGAAAAGTGATGGAGGGAGACTTGACAATTATCTCATATTAGATGTTGCAAGTTTTCTTTGGGAATTAACATGTGGGAGGGCTTGAGAAAAAGTTTGGGTTAAATAATCTAATTTTTAAAATGTAATTTGTTATATTGTTATTTTTGATTTTAATTGTACCAAAATCATATGTCTTCTACTATGTTTGAATGTCATTTTGAAAAGGTGGATACTCAATCTTTTGTTTGCTTATTATTGTTCATATTTCCTAAGTGTGGTGTGCCAAATTTGGCACACATTGCCACTAGAAACAAAAAAGGAGGAATACTTAGAAAAAGGATGATGGGGCCATTGAGGTCAAAATATATGTCAAACATGTCTTCTCAAGAGAGAAAACTTTTGGTGCATATTGGTGACTTACATGTAGAAATTTTTTTAGTGTTGATGAAATGTAGACTTTAAAAGTAGTCATGTGTTGAATTTGTCTTGTTTAGGAGAGTTTTGGGCATATTGGGGGAAGTGGAGTAATTACAAATATTCTCCTTTCTATAGAATGTGCATTCCTTGATTATTTGGGTTGGAACTCTATATTGAAAAAATAACATAATTCATTGTAGTAAGGACTCATACCTTGTTATTGCAAAATGCATTCCTAGGTGTAGCCATTGACTCAAACCTACATCCCCTTCTATCCTATTTCATTAAATTTGTAACTAATGAGTATGTATATGCCACTTTTATAACCTTTGTTTTTGTAGAGGTTGTTTGAATATCTTGTAGCACCTTGGATGACATCTCTTTTATATATGAAGGAATAGGGTCCAAATAGGTTATTAGGAGCCACACCAACCCCTTTGGTAAATAATTTATTATATGTTTATTTTCAAAATATTCAAAATAATTTTAAAGAAAAACTATTGAATTTTAAAAAATAATTATATTACAACGTCAAGGTTTCCATTAAATTTTTTCCAAATTATGTCATTTAGAAATATTTTCAAAAAATTGAAAAATATATATTTTCTTAAAAACATTAGTTAAAACTATTTCAAAATGTTTTTGGATATTTTTTATTCATTTTATTGATTTCAAAATTTCAAGATATGTATACCAAATTATTAAAAAAAAGAAGAAAAGTTCATTTATTATTATTTTCTTTTCTTAAAAATGTTAGATTTACAAAAAAAACAATGGCTATAATTAATTCTATACGTGTTATCAAAATTACACCCAATAACCATACAACTAGTGGTTCAATGTGATGAAGTTTTTTAGGACTAAAAATGTTAGTTTAGTAAGTCATTTGTGGGCTTCAAAACCTCCCATTTTATTTTTCTTTGACGTGATTCATGCAAAATGTTTTGCTAATTAATCTTCATACTCATATTGAACCTTATGTAGGCCTTTTGGAGTTGTTATCTTTTGTAGACATTTAGATATTTGGAGGGCATTTATGGTGTTAGACATTGTGCCCTTGACATTTCACTTCCAAAGATCGATACAACATTTTTTTGAGATGTAGACTTTTCTATTGACTACTGGCATTGATCATGTGGAGAAGTTTGAAAGGTCAATGTTTTGATTGTTTGTGCATGTGTTGTGGTTACACCAATTGATGCCATTAGTAATAATTTGCTTGATAGCTAAGCATTTGGGTGGTAGAGTCGTGGAAAATAATTGGGAAAATCATGATTTTAGAACAAACCTCGTGGTTTTCATTTGCAAATGGTTTGTCTTTTCACTCCTTGTCCAATCTACTAAAATCCAATAGGTTTTGCAATATATGAAGAAATATTATGTGCTACTATCTTAATCTACCATTGATAGGTTATTGTTCCCTCTTGCATGTTAGCAATGTCATGATGGGGTTTTTTGGTTACTTTTAGAAATGCAACAAAAACTTTGGATGCAAATGTTTGTATAGTGGTTTGCTTCAAGTTTTGGGTGTAAATCTTACACCCAATGTCAAGAGCTAATGTAGTCAATAGGGAGCCATGGTAACTATTTATTGCTTTTTATTATGAAGGTGATCGTTTTGAATACTTTGTGATAGACATTCATAAGGATATGATAAGACTCATTCTTGTTGTGTTGTTTTTTGTCTTACTAAAATTGACAAGATGGTTACCTTTTAGTATTGTATGTTATGGAGTTTAATCTACAATTTCATAGCTAAGATATTTCTTTTTCTTGCTTCCATTTTACAGGTTGTGGATTTGTTGACATTGAATGCCAAATTTGCCTATGTTTATATTCGATTCACTGAAAAGTCATAAGTTTAGTAATGTGGGTGAATTAATCACAAGTTTGGTCATACATATCATAACTTGCAACAATGGGTTATTCACACAATTTTGCATGCATTTTTGGACCTAAAGCAAGCCTTGACTCTACATTATGGTACAATCCATGGCTTATTTACTCTTGGCTCATATGTGGTATGCACCCATTCCCTTGCATAACATAATAGATACAAAATTGTTGCCATTATGTTATGCCAAGAATGGTGACAATGATATCTCACAAATTTGATGTATATATGCAATAAATGCCCATGGGCAACAATGATATGATCCTTGAAACAAGTTTATAGTGTTGTTGGCTTTAGGTCTAGTAGTAGCTTGGTAGTTTTTGACATGGAAAAAATGCATGGATTGAAAATGTAGTTGTTAGATCTTGAGTTGTATTTCCATTTTGTAGCATTTGAACTTAGCCCTGAAATTCAACATAATGAAATGAAGTGATATTAAACTTGGCATATGTATGGTGCCCTCCTACTTGGTCTTTTATTTGCACTCCCTCCCTTTTGTTAAGAAAAAATGTTTTCTTAATTCTTAGTTTCTAGGGTGATGGAATCCTATGATGCAAATTATATTGGCACGGTGTTTTAAAGTAGGTTGCTAGTTTCCATGCTACACTTCACAAAACTTTCATGAATAACATTTCATTCCACTAGTAAGAAGATACAAAAAGAAATACAACTTTTAACATAGGAGGGTTAAGTAGTGGTAAGTAGAATACATTCCTTCAAATTAAATGGAACCTTCTGAGATTTATTTCCATGGGTTTTAACATTCATTTGGTTGAACTTCTTATGTTCAACAACCAAAATTTCTATGTTGTTTCCAATTTTTTGAATAATCTACCTATTACATAGTGCTTCGAGAACTTATGTGTATGAAAAGGTGAAGGCCCATCCTTATTATTTGCAAATTGTGTCAACTTCAACATTTCAAAAGATTGTTGCAAATATTGATGAGTGTTGTTTTGTTGTACATCTATGTATAAAGTTTTCTAAGCGCAACATTTGACCTCTCTTCCTCATGTAATGTGTTCGTGTCAAACTAAAATACTTTGTTCTTGGATGTAAGGCATTTGTGTTATGATCTTTTGATAATCTATGCTTGGCACAAAGTATTTTTTTTTGGGTAGCCAAAGCTTGCATTCTACTAACCACAAGAAGCTTGCAATAACTTCAAGAACTCTCTCCCACACTCCTACCACATTCAAGAATGAACTAATGTAGATCTCACCATCAAGAAAAAGATCAATAGGTATAAACTTGGGGCAATCCTCCTAAAAAAAAGTCCCTTGTGGAAAGTGGCATGCTTGCTAATGATGTGACAAAGGGCATAAATTTTAATGGTGGGGAAGGTAGGAGTCAAGTAGAAGATGTTGATGGAGGTAAATCAAAGGGTATAAAGTCAAGATTGATGGATGATGGTGGTAGAAGGTTGGGTGTTGAAAACAACAAGTCAAATGAAAGAAAATGATTTTCATTGGTAGAAGTATGGAAGGAGGATATAGATTTTGGGTCATTGTTATTGTCATAGATTAATTTGTTTGGGGACAACATGCTTCCCTTCATATACCTATATAGGAACTGTCTCTAGTTTTTGTGGGACTTTTTCTACTTTGTAAGTGATTGCAATACCCAAGCTATAATGGAGTGGAGTCCTAAAATCTAATAGTGATTGGATTGTATTCCATGTTTATGTTGTGAAAAAATCAAAAACACTACGTTTCAATGCTCAAGACCTTGATGTTGACATTTGCTTGGAGATGAATTTGTTTGAGTGTGCTTTGTCAAGTCCACTCTGTGGAAAGCTCTAATGTCTCCAAATCCATGAGATTCTCTCTTTGAAAAGAAAGTGCTAAGAGAAAAGGTGCAAATACGGCTTGCATCATGGACATCATTGGAAGCATCAAGCAAAACCTTGAACTTGGTTGCATTGGATGGAAGAGTTCATTGATATCAATACTCATTCTTGCAAGGGCACATTTATTGGAAGTCTATGGCCAAAGATATTTTCCCTTGCCAAAAAAATTTAATATCACAAAATTGAAAAACAAAACCCTAACATTTGACCCCACCCATTGGCTACTACAAAATGAGAGACTATTTAAATGCTGGCAATTGGGCCAATCATTATTAGGCCATCCAATCAATATCAGTTTTTTTTTCCCCTCCCCTTTTGAAGTCCATCAAATCTTCTGCATATTTTGATCATTTCCACCATAGCAAGTTACTAGCATGGACACGCTATGTTGGATGAAGAATGGCTGCCTTCCAATTGTGTGAAACTGAGTTTGGGTTTATGTAAATATGATTAGGATGCAATAACCTCCATGAGGACTAATAAAAGGAAATAACTATTTTTCATTGGCCAGCCATAATGATTGGCCGACGTGGTGACATTTAAATAGTTTCTCCCTCCCTCTCTAATGTTCAATTTTTCATATTTAGGGTTGGGGATAGGGAAAAAAAATTATTGTTGTATGTTGGATGGATAAACACATATAGAGGGTACGGGTGGAGCTGCGCTCCAGTGGGTGCTCAATATGTGGCCCTGCAAAAATTATTTCTCACATCCAAGTTTAGTTATTTACTTTTTTTCCAATGCCAGCCGTAAAACTAAAACTGGGACTGGGACTGCAAATAGGTGGGAGACTACTAATAGCAACCGAGTCAAACTATGCAGGCAATGAACAACAAGTGGTTAGGCTTTGCCAGCCCTAAAGACCATCCTTTGCAAAACCAGTTTGCTGAGCCAAACCACCATGTTTTGACTTTTCTTACTCCAATTTTCTATTGCAAGGGCCACATAGTAACCATGGGTAGAGCTGGTCTTGTTAGAACTCGGAACTCACTTTCAGGCTATTTAAAACCTATACTTTTGTCCAAAGTACTCTGTACAAGTCATTTTAGAGAGCTACACGTGGAGATGCCCTTACAATGTTAAGACAAGTAGGTACTCGAAACTTATGAAAAAAATAATTAAAATAATTAAAGAAAAAGCCAGTAAATAAAAAATCAAGGATGGGAACCCATCCATCAAAAGTACAAGGCAAAAAAAAAGAGAACACAAAAGAGAATGGGGATGCAAGTTGTAAGTAGAAATGATGAAACAAATAATGATGGTAGTAGAAGTTACATGCAAGAAACCAGCTGTTGTAGGATGGATGGATGGATGAAGGATCAACATGCAAACCCATTAAAAACATGGGATGGATCACATTGAAGCTATTTCTTCACACCCATGTGCATAAAACACATGTTTCCAGTGCTGAAAATAAAACCCTAAACCCTAAACCCTAATTCCTTTTTTTTTGGTAAAAGCTTCCTCATTGGATTTGTAGCTGGAATATTATAATTTATCACACGTGAATCTTGTGAATCTTCTTTGATGTTTTTGTTTTTTTTGTGCATGTTTTTTTTCTCTTTGCTTTTTGCTTCTGAAGAAAGGCAATTGTAGAAGAATCTGGCACTTTTTTTTTTGGGTGGAGAGGGTGGGTGAACTTTTGTCACTTGGTGATAAAACAAAATCCAATGCCACTCATTGAAAGGATTTTTTTTGTGGGTGACAAAATGACCCAAAGTCATCATAATACAAGGTGGGAATTTTTTAAAAAAAAATCATCAGATTTAGACAATAAGTTCCAACATCTCACCTAAACATAGCAAGAATCCTAAATTTGTTTAGTGTCATCTCTTAACTCTAGTCAAATTTGGGCTAAATCCTCCTAAAAATAGATGATCACCAACCCATGTAATGTAACCTCACAAAATTGAAAAAAAAAGGGACCAAGGGGTGTGTCACACTGTGGCCTTGCCATTTACATTAAAAAAGTACCTTAATGCAAAAGAAGAAGAATTATAGAAACTCAAATATTTCACCATAGCAAAAATATACCTAATCTTCAAAAAAATCCTCATATAAAAGAAACCAAAATCCTTCAAGATATTATTATAACTCTATTATAACTAATCTCAAATTTCAACACAAGCCAAAATTATCATCTTTCAAAAATCCTCATATAAAAATAGACCTATTGCCTAATCCATACACTTTGCTTTAATTGCTACTTAAGAAAAAAATGGCCCAAATTCACCAGATTTTTTATTATTAGTTCCAGTAGGTAGCCAAAAATATAATTTTTTTTAGGGACTTTTTCTTACTTCCATATTTTTAGTAGTACATGTGGCCAAATTTGGCTAAATCACTTTTGAGATGATAGCCACCTCGGCTACATCACTTGAGGCAAGCCAGGATTATGTATGTATTCACTTGGGTCTATAACACATTAACACTAGAAATAGCTTCTATCTTATGGACAATAATAATGTAAGGCAATTTTTATGCACAGAAAAATGTATATAAAACACTTTATCATGACTTGATTAAGCATTAATTCAATATTTTAACAATATCTTTTCAATTTAAGAAAAAAAAAATCTGAAAATCAAGCTCTAGAAGTATTAGGTATGTTAAAACAAATGATTTGATATTTCAATTTTTGTCAAAGATCTACTCCATGATTATTATGCATCTCATTTTTTATTTATTTATTTTTTTGTGCAATTTTGGTGCAATTGTGTTTTAATGTTAAGGAATACAAAATTGTTATATAGAAAGCAAATGAAATAACTTGAAGCCTAATTTATGTTTTTAAAATAGGTGAATTAAATGTGTAAATATCATGGTGTTGTTCATAATATGCCTTTTAATTTTCAGTATAATGATGTGATCAAGTAGGATGAAGTATGGGTGTCCAAGTAAAGGTCTATGTTAGGAAGGCTTGGTTGGGATTAGGGGTTTAGGGTTTAGGTTGCTTTTTTGCACCCCTCACTTGCCACTTCAAACAAAGATAACCCATACCTCTTTTTTTGGGTGCCAGACCTATTTTTCAAAAGGATCCTTGAAAAAAGATACCCATATGAAGAATTACATCTTGAAAAATCTGAATGTCATAAGGAGAAGTACTCCCACAAATGCATTTACAATTCATAAAAATAGCCTCAAATTTGAAGATAGATTCCTTATTGGTAACAAATCCCACCTAATTTGTTAAATATTTTTTAAGGAAATGGCATTGCACATGGGCAGAGCTTTAAATATAGAACTAAATTAAGGAAACAAAAAAAATTCATTTAAAACTTTTGAATTTCAATTGCAATGGATTTTTTTTTTAATATCATCAATGATTATGCATGATTTTCTTTTCTTTTAACCATGTCCATGTGGTGCCAAAAGCTCTAGGTTCATTTAGCTTTTGCTAGTGTGCATGTGTGTTCATACAAGTAACCTTTCTCACTTGGTGCCTCTATAGTGGTATTATAGACACTTCCATTTGGGCTTGGAATGAGCAACATAAAACCTCCTCCTAAAGTAAAAGGGGTTGAGAAAAAAATAGTCCAATAGATGGTTAACACTTTTTTTTTTGGTCATGTGCAACTAAAATACATTTTATATTGGACATGCTCGATTTCATACAAAAACGATATCCCTCGTACTACCAAACAATGTGAACTTTAATTCCATTTACAACAACAAACTACAGGCATAATTTGTCCTTCAAAAAGTGAAAAAAAGAAGGGGATGGAAATGCCCTCAATAATTTCTTAAAAACACTCAAAGACGCAAAAAAATCTTGTAAGAATTAATTCATGAGCTATTGAAATTTGAGCATGTTACGTACATTAAAAAATCCATCCAAAGGACACATGAAAAATGGGAGCGGTTTGTGCAGCTTTCTGACTGCTCTACCTAATATTGGATGATAAAAAATGAAATAAAAAAAATTAAATGTAATTTAATATTATTAAAAAAAGAATTGATCAATTTGTGGACAAAAAAAATGGCCTTCTTGTCAGCCCCCTTAGAAATGGGCAGCTCATGGTACCCTCGTGGTTGCTGGTATCATCACTCTGGCCCCGGAACACTGCCAAATGCCAAAATTCCATGGTGCTTTGGAACAAGTCCAAACAAACTCAACACTGGTGCCATGCTTTTCTGCAAGACAAGCATTGCATGTTAGCTTAAAAAGCTTAGTCCAAGAATGTTAAATTAAAAATTAGGGTACAAATCATGTATGCGCCGCACTTAGTCCAAAAATGTTAAATTAAAAATTAGGGTACAAATTATGTATGCACACGTAGTCCAAAAATGTTAAATTAAAATTAGGGTACAAAGTATGCATACACACTTTTAGTCCAAAAATGTTAAAATTAAAACTAAGGTGCAAATTATGTATGCATGCACACTTAGTCCAAAAACGTTAAATTCGAATTAGGGTGCAAATTATGCATGCATGCGCACTTAGTCCAAAAATGTTAAAAATTAAAATTAGGGTACAAATAAAATGTATGTCGTACTACCCATTCACATCTGTATATATGCCTTTAGGAGTCACACCACAAGCTCTATCCGATATAAAACAAACCCATTATTATTTGTTGCAATAGTTGTTATGGCAGGCACGATTACTACTATTCACTATTTCTTCCTTGGATGCTTGCTCTTTCTCACCCGTCCAAGAAGGTGTGCGTCATGGTGCGACAAACCTAAAATTAAAATGTTGCTACGCCCAAGAAAAAAAAGAATAAAAAAAGTGCATTACATTCAATGGAAAATGATGATGTAGGGTACAATAACCGAGTCACATTCTATCTACTCTATCAACCTTAAGTTGTCAGGCAAATTTGAAGTTGGAGAAAAAGAGAAGTGCATCACATCATCATGTTCAAATGCAAATGACAATACAAAATATGCAAAAAGAAGTTCCTATTGCAAATGTTGCTAACAAGGCCCACCATCATTCAGAGGTCCACTCCACTATATCGGGTGGGTGCACCACCATGGTGCATGGTTTAATAATGTGCAACCCCAAATAGTTGACCTTGGTTTCTGAAGATTGTGTAAAAAATTTCTAAGTGTATGTGGAGAGGGTTTGTTACCCTTCAATGTAAACAACTCCCTTTTTTTATTTCTATGTGTATTTTGAGGGGATCTCTCTCCCCCAGCAGAAGAACCCTAGAGTGTTATGCCCGGGGAGCTCCCCCCAATTTTATATGTTCCCACGTTCCCATGGAAAAATTAAAAGAGAGTTGAGTTGTTTACATATAAGGGGAGGTTCCACCTTTGGCTCTCTCATTCCCAGAATAGCCCCATTCAAGGTCTCTACCCTACACACAAAATTTTGACCAGAGTAAACTAGCACCCCCCTAGTACACCATGAAGGATGGATGGAAAGTGGTCAGAAAACAGTTTTCTGTTGGGGGGTTCCAATTCCGTAGCTAACAACGAGATGGTTAGTTCAATGCCTTTTATTATTACCTACATTGTCTACATATTTTTTCCTACATATCTATCTACCCATATATGGGACCTATTTAATTATTACGGAATGGGTTACCGGGATGAAACCAGGCATTAACTCAGTTGAAGTTTCATCCACATCCAGTAATGAGCATCTAGTGGATAGTGCCTTGGTGGGGGTGGAGGACCAGTTTTTTTTTTTTTTTTTTTGGGTTCCTTTTTGGCGAAAAATCGATGAAAAGGTGACAAGGTTTTTCTGAAAGGAGGAAGAATATTCTGTTGAAATTTTGCCAAATTGTGACAGAAAACTGGGTTTCTGGGGGGCGACGGTGGTGTGGTTAGATTCATGCTACTGGCGACACATTTTTTATGAGTCCTCTGGAGAAGAGTCTCTCCAGTTTAGTCCAAATCTGCCTAGTGATGCTCTCACCTCTTTGGCTCAAAAGAGTTGTCAGTTTAATCAAAATCTTACCTAGTGATGCTCTGGCCTCTTTTTCTCAAAAGAATCACCAGTTTAGTCCAAATCTGCCAAGTGATGCTCTCGCCTCTTTCAGTCAAAAGAGTCACCAGTTTAGTCCAAATCTGCCTAGTGACGCTCTCGCCTCTTTGGCTCAAAAGAGTTTGCCAGTTTAGTCCAAATCTGCCTAGTGATGCTCTCCCCTCTTTGGCTCAAAAGAGTTTGCCAGTTTAGTCCAAATCTGCCTAGTGACGCTCTTGCCTCTTTGGCTCAAAAGAGTTGCCAGTTTAGTTGAAATCTGCCTAGTGACGAGGCTCACCTCTTTGGCTCCATTGAGGAATTGGGAACACAAAAAAAAAAAAAAAAAAAAACAACCGAGAACCAAAAACAAAAAAAAAAAAAAAAAAATATATATAAAAAATTAAATATCTTCAAAAACAAA